>Ga0265327_10000040_pt1 | contig 291052 bp, 289 predicted proteins | sample 41621metaG_FD_202089 | JGI IMG/M metagenome (GOLD analysis project Ga0265327, IMG submission 202089) | Rhizosphere microbial communities from Carex aquatilis grown in University of Washington, Seatle, WA, United States - 4-16-21 metaG | ecosystem: Host-associated > Plants > Roots >...
GCTGGTCCGAGAGCAGCGTTACCGTGAACCTTCATCCGGGTCCTCCTTGGCTTGGGCGTCAGAACCACAAGCCTCTGGGAGGGCCCGGATGGCCTTTCAGGCGTTCACAACGTGTGTGGGCGGGTCACCTAGACCCCGAACGGAGAGAGGCTCACACCTATGCGCTCGTCTAATCGATCCCCACTGATTTCGTTGCTTGCGAGCGCGGTTGTCCTCGCCGCCCTGGCGCTGCCCGCGGGCGCGCTCGGCGCCTCCCCCCATGGCCACGCCGGCTCGGCCAAGGCGGTCGGAAACCTGACGCAGCTACCCGGCGCCGGCGGCTGCCTCGCCAACCATTCCCACCGTGGTGGGTGCGGATCGGCTCGGGCGCTGGACGGGCCGGCAACCTTGCTGGGCTCTCGCGCGGTCGCCCTCAGCGGCGACGGCAAGAACCTCTACGTCGCCTCGGCCGGGAGCAACGCAATCGCGATCTTCACGCGCAACGCCCGCACCGGCAAGCTGACGCAGGGCAAGGGCAGCGCAGGCTGCATCGCCGTCGACGGCGCCGAAGGCTGCGCCCCCGCCGTCGGACTCTCCGGCCCCAACTCGGTTGCGGTCAGCACCGATGGCCGCAACGTCTATGCGACCTCCCTCGGCAGCGAGGCGGTGACGGTCTTCAGCCGCGACCCCGCGACCGGCGCCCTGACCCAGCTTCCCGGCCCGAGCGGCTGCATCGCGGGCCCGCCGATCCCCGGCTGCGCCGCCGGCCGGGCGATCCTCGGCCCTGATGTGATCACCGTCAGCCCCGACGGCGCCAACGTCTACGTCGGCTCCTTCTTCGGCAACGCGATCGTCACCTTCAACCGCGACCTGGCGACCGGCGCCCTGGCCCAGCCCGCCGACACGACCGGCTGCATCACTGAGGTCCCGACCAGCGGCTGCGCCACCGGCCTCGCCCTCGGTTCCCCGGAGGGCATGGCTGTCAGCGGCGACGGCAAGAACGTCTACGCCGCCACCGCCGTCTCCGAAGCCGTCGTCACCCTTACCCGCAATCCGACGACCGGGGCCCTGACCCAGGCGACGGACGGCAGCGGCTGCATCGTCGCCGTGGCGACCGCCGGCTGCACCACCGGCGCCCAGCTCGGCGGCGCCGACGCGGTCGCGATCAGCCCCGACGGCGCGAGCGTCTACGTCACCTCGCTGTTCAGCAAAAGCGTCACCTCGTTCACCCGCTCCAGCTCGACCGGCGCCCTGACCCAGAAGTCGGGGACGGCCGGCTGCATCGTCTTCCTGCGCGCGACCGGCTGCTCGTTCGGCCGCGCCCTAAACGCCCCCGAGGGGCTCGCCGTCTCCCCCGAAGGCGCCAGCGTCTACGCCGCCTCCTACGCGCCGGGGACGATCGCCGTCCTCCGTCGCAGCAAGAAGTCCGGCACGGTCGCTCAGAAGAGGCTCAAGGCCGGCTGCGTCGGCTCGGTCCCGGACTGCTCGCCAGCGCGGAGCCTGGGCGGGCTCGGCTCGCTCGTCGTCAGCCCCGACGGCCGCTTCCTCTACGCGGCCGCCTCAAAGAGCAACGCGATCACCGTCTTCCGGCGGACGACCGCTCAGCGATAGAAGCCGGGCGGCGCTTCCGACATTCACCCCACCCCGGTGTGGTCAATGTCGGAAGCGTTGACCTAGCCAGCCGCTCAGTGCTTGGCGACCTTGAGGTTGCCGAGCACGCCGACGCGGAAGCCGAGCCAGGGGTAGGTGGCGGTGAAGAGCGCGTTGTCCTGGGGCTGCAGGCCGACCGCCGAGAGCCAGAGCTGGTAAGCGGGGGCGTTGGCGATGCCGCCGTGCAGCCGGCGCCAGACGCGGCCGTCGCTCTTGCCGGTCGGCGAGGGGGCGATCGTGTCGGTCCACTCGACCGCGTTGCCGCCCTGGTCGAGGGTGCCCCAGGGCGAGTAGGTCAGCGCCTGGCCAACGCTGCTGAGGCTGCCCTGGAAGGCGGCAGCGTAAGTCGTCGGGTCGAGGCCGAAGGGGTTGCCCGTCGCGCAGGCTTCGGGCGACTGCGTGGTCGGGCACCAGGTCGGCGCCGGCACGCTGGAGGAGTGGTACGTGGCCAGCGGCTGCGTCGCCGCGTTGGTGACGTCGCCGTTGGCCGGGTTGAGCGTGGTCGTGCTCGGCGCCGTCGCCGAGCCGTCGCCGAAGACGCCCGGGTTGGTCGGGTACTTCCAGTAGGAGTAGGTGCCGCCGCCGTTGGGATCGAAGTAGGCGGCCTTGATCCACTCGTCCTGGCTCGGCACGACGAAGCCCGACTTGTGGGCCCGGGTCGCGCCCTTGACGCGGTTGCCGGCCATTTCGTACATCCCGCTCTCGGTCTGCTTCGAGAGCCGGACCCGGTAGGTGACGTATTTGAAGGGGCCTTCGCTGCTCGCGTGCTTGGCGAGCAGGGCGCCGTTGTAGAGAGAGTTGACGAAGCGGGCAACCCGCAGGAAGTTGGCGAAGCCGTAGGGCTTGTCGGCCCATTCCGGCGAGGCCACCGAGTAGTGCTTGCCTTTGCCGGCGCCGGAGGAGAAGTTGATCTGGCCGAATTTGGGCCAGGCCGAGGAGCTCTCGCTGGCGCTGTAGAGGTGGTGCGGGTCCTTCCCGCTGGGATCGACCGTGTTGAGGAAGGTGACCCACTGCTGGACGGTGACCTCGAGCTGGCCGATGCCGTAGAGGTACTTGACCCCGCCGACCGTCAGGCATTCTTTCCCTTCCGCGGGAGCTGCCGCGCAGGACGGGTAGATCGCGTCGGTGAAGGGCAGGATGCCGACCGAGGGGTTCCCCGGCGCGCCGACGGTGGCCGTCTTCAGCGTCAGGACAGCGCCACCGCCCGAGGCGGCTGAGATCGCGGGCACAGCCAGCGCGGCAAGCGCCACGGCTGCGAGCGCAAGGGTCAGGCAAGCGGCCAGGCCGCGGTTCGCGAATCGACGGCGGACATTTTCGGTGGACTGCGTATTTGTCGGCATTGCAGCGACTCTATGGGCACCCTCGGTCGCCCTGGACAGATGGCTGCCCCCACGCTGGCCTTCTGCAACTCACTGCAAATAGCCCCTTTAGGCCCGGCCGCCAGCCCCCGCCTCGTGCTCGAGCAGCCCGGCGACGGCGAGAGCGAGGCGCTTGCCGCGACGGGTCAGGACGTACTCGGTGTGCGGCGGGCGGCCGGGGACGAGCCGGCGCTCGACGATGCTCGCCGCCTCCAGCTGCTCGAGGCGCTCGGAGAGCGTCGTCGGCGAGACCCCTGGCAGCGACTGGCGGAACTCGTTGAAACGGACGGCGCCGCTGGAGCAGGCGTAGATCGTCGCCAGCGTCCAGCGGCGCTCGAGCAGGCTGGCCGCGTCCCGCAGCTCGGTCGGGACCGGCGAGCAGCTACGACATCGCGGCGACATCTGCCCCCTTCCCAGCCGGCTCGAGCGCCTGCTCGAGCACCTCCTCGACGCTGATCACCGGGTGGAAGGTCATCTGCTCGAGGACCTCCTCGGGGACCTCGTCGAGGTCGCCGCGGTTGCGCTCGGGCAGGATCACCTCGGTCAGCCCGGCCGCGTGGGCGGCGAGCACCTTCTGCTTGAGGCCGCCGATCGGCAGCACCCTGCCCTGCAACGTCACCTCGCCGGTCATCCCGACGGTGTGCTTGACCGGCCGCCCGGAGAGCAACGAGACGAGCGCGGTCGTCATCGCCGTGCCGGCGCTGGGGCCGTCCTTGGGGATCGCGCCCGCCGGCACGTGCAGGTGGAACTCGCGCTGGAAGCGCTCGGGGTCGATCCCCAGCTCCTCGCTGTGCGAGCGCGTGTAGGAGAGGGCGATCCGCGCCGACTCCTTCATCACGTCGCCAAGCTGGCCGGTCAGGACCAGGCCCTTGTCGCCCTCCATCGCGGTCGCCTCGATGAAGAGGACGTCGCCGCCGGCGCCGGTCACGGCGAGGCCGGTCGAGACGCCGGGGATCGCGGTGCGCTCGACCGACTCCTGGAAGAAGCGCTGGCGCCCGAGCGCATCTCGCAGCGCCTCGGTGTCGAGCACGATCGGCGCCTCGGCGCCGCCACCGGAGGCGATCCGGGTCGCCGCCCCGCGCAGCAGCTTGCCCAGCTCGCGCTCGAGCTGGCGCACGCCCGCCTCGCGGGTGTACTCGGAGATCACAGCGCGCAGGATCTCGTCGCCGACCTCGACCTCCTCTGCCTTCAGCCCGTTGCGCTTGAGCTGGCGCGGCAGCAGGTAGTCGCGGGCGATCGCCAGCTTCTCCTCGGTCGTGTAGCCGTCGAAGGCGATCGTCTCCATGCGATCGAGCAACGGGGCTGGGATCGTGTCGAGCAGGTTCGCGGTGGCGATGAAGACGACCTCAGAGAGGTCGACCTCGACATCGAGATAGTGGTCGCGGAACGAGTGGTTCTGGGCCGGGTCGAGCACCTCCAGCAAGGCCGCCGAGGGGTCGCCGCGCCAGTCCGAGCCGACCTTGTCGACCTCGTCCAGCAGGATCACCGGGTTCATCGTCTTGGCGTCGCGCAGAGCGCGGACGATCCGTCCCGGCAGCGCCCCTATATATGTGCGGCGGTGGCCGCGGATCTCGGCCTCGTCGTGCAGACCGCCGAGCGAGATGCGGACGAACTCGCGTCCCAGCGCCCGCGCAATCGACTCGCCGATCGAGGTCTTGCCGGTGCCGGGCGGTCCGACCAGGGTCAGGATCGCGCCGTTGGCACGGCTCTCGTCCTCGATGCCGCGCTCCTGGCGCAGCTTGCGGACGGCGATGAACTCGGTTATCCGCCGCTTCACGTCATCGAGCCCGGCGTGGTCGGCGTCGAGCACCTCACGGGTGTGCTCAGGGTCGAGCCGCTCCTCGGAGCGCTGCGACCACGGCACCGCGATCAGCCAGTCGAGGTAGCTGCGGATCATCGAGGACTCGGGCGACTGCTCGCCCTGGCGCTCGAGCCGGCGCAGCTCCTTGCCAGCCTGCTCGGCGACCTCCTCCGGCATCCCGGCCTCGGCGATCTTGCGCTCGTACTCCTCGATCAGGTTGGTCTCGTCCTCGCCCAGCTCCTTGCGGATCGACTCCATCTGTTTGCGCAGGAAGTAGTCGCGCTGCTGCTTCTGGGCGCCGGACTCGACGTCGTCGCGGATCCGGCTGCGGACCTGCAGCTCGGCCAGCCGCTCGCGCTGCAGCTCGACCGCGACCTGCAGGCGCTCGGTGACGTCGAGGGTGTCGAGCAGGCGCAGCTTCTGCTCAGCCGAGACATCGGGGCTGAAGCCGGTGGTGTCGGCCAGCGCGCCGGGCTCCTCGACCGAGCGCAGGAAGGCGGCGATGCGGCCGTCGTCGCCGCGCAGCTCGAGGATCTCCTCGACCACGGCGCGGTACTCGCGGGCCAGCTCGCGGGTGTGCTCATCGTCTGGGTGGCCGTCGTGGAACTCCTGAACGTCGATCCGCAGGGAATTTCCGTCCTCACCGGCGACAGCGGCGCCGGCCAGCCCGCGGTGCAGGCCGAGCACGGTCGCGACCGGGGCGCCGCCGCGCGAGCGGCCGCGCTCGATCACCTCGGCTACGACGCCGACCCGGGCGAACTCGTCGTCGCGGCGGGGCAGGAGGAAGACACGCTCCTCGTCGCCGACGTCGATCGGCAGGGTGGCGGTGACGGTGGGGAAGACGATTGCCTCGTCGAGGGGGATCAGGAGATAAGCCATGACCAAGTCCACTTTCTGTAGTTAGTCTGGTCACAGGATAGCGTAGGCTGAGCGCGTGGCTGCCACCCCAGTCAGCAGAGCGCTCTCCAGCTCCCAGCTGGCAACGCTCGCCGCCCACGGAGAGGAGCGGACTGCCGCGGTCGGCGAGAAGCTGTTCGAGGTCGGCGACAAGAGCTACCCGTTCGTCGCGATCGTCGAGGGCGAGGTCGCGGTGGTCGACTCAGCCGGGCGCGAGATCGTCCGCCATGGGGCCTCCGGCTTCCTCGGCGAGATGAACCTGCTCTCCGGCCAGACCGTCTTCCTCACCGCCGTCGTCACCGCGCCGATGCGCTACATCGCCGTCGACCGCGAAGTCCTGCGCAAGCTGCTCTTCGAGGACGGCTCGCTCTCGGACCTGCTGCTCTCCGCCTTCGTCGAGCGCCGCGAGTCCCTGCAGCAGGTGCAGGGGATCGGGCTGGAGATCGTCGGCCCGCGCGAGTCGGCCGAGACCCGCCGCCTGCTCGATTTCGCCCGCAGCCTGCGGCTCCCCCACTCCTGGCTCGACCCGGCCGAGAGCGAGGAGGCCGCGGCCCTGATCGAGCCGCTCGACCCGGATGAGATCCCGCTGGTGCGGCTGCCCGGCGGCATCGACCTGCGGCGGCCGAGCAACGGCCAGCTCTCGCGAGCGCTGGGGATCGGGCTCGAGCTGGAGCAGCGCGAGGAGGTCGACCTCCTCGTCGTCGGCGGCGGCCCGGCCGGCCTCGGGGCGGCGGTCTACGGCGCCTCGGAGGGCCTCGACACGCTGGTCATCGAGAGCACCGTGCTCGGCGGCCAGGCCGGCAGCTCGCGCCGGATCGAGAACTACCTCGGCTTCCCAGCCGGCATCAGCGGCACCGAGCTGACCAGCCGCGCGATCTCCCAGGCGCGCAAGTTCGGTGCCCGCACGGCGACCCCCTACCGCGCCCGCGCCCTTGAGCTGGGCGACGAGCGGCACACCGTCAAGCTCGATGAAGGCAACGAGATCGCGGCCCGTTCGGTGCTGCTCTCGACCGGGGCCGAATACCGGCGGCTGCCGGTCGACGACCTCGACGACTACGAGGGGATCAGCGTCTTCTACGCCGCCGGCCCACCCGAGGGGCAGCTCTGCGGCGGCCAGCGGGTGGGAGTGATCGGCGGCGGCAACTCGGCGGCCCAGGCGGCGGTCTGGCTGGCCCGCGGCGGCGCCCTCGTCACCCTCCTGCACCGCCGCGCCGACCTCGGCGAGACGATGTCCCAGTACCTGATCGACGAGCTCGACCGCTACGGCGTCGCCGTCCGCGACCGCAGCGAAATCAAAGCCCTGCACGGCGAGGGCGGCCAGCTCGAGGCGGTCACCCTCAGCGACGGCGCGCAGCTGCCGCTCGCGTTCCTCTTCCTCTTCCTCGGCGCCTCACCCTGCACCGACTGGCTCGGCGACGTGGTCGCCCGCGACGACGACGGCTTCATCCTCACCGGGCCCGACGCCGGCGCCGGCGGCCTGCTCGAAACCAGCGCCCCCGGCGTCTTCGCCGCCGGCGACGCGCGGGCGGGGTCGATCAAGCGCTGCGCGACCGCGGTCGGCGAGGGCGCGACGATCGTGCGCTTCGTGCATGAGCATCTGTCGCGGGGGTAGGTGGAGGCGAAGTGGCTGGACACGAAAACGACTGAAGGGAATGCGATGACGACTTCACTCGACGGAACCGTGGCCTTGATCACCGGCGCCAGCAGTGGCATCGGCGAGGCGACCGCGCGGGCGCTGGCGTCGCAGGGCGCCAAAGTCGCCGTCGCGGCCCGGCGGCTGGAGCGGCTTGAGCGGCTGGCCAGCGAGATCGGCGGCCAGGGCCACACCGCGCTGGCGATCCGCTCCGACATCACCGACCAGGCGCAGGCGATCGACGCCGTCGATCGCACCGTCAGCGAGCTGGGGCGGCTCGACATCGTCGTCAACAACGCCGGCCAGATGCTGCTGGGGCCGATCGAGGACGCGCCGACCGAGGAGTGGGACCGGATGATCGACCTCAACCTCAAGGGCCTGATCAACACCACCCACGCCGCCCTCCCCCACCTGCTCGCCGCCGCCGAGGACTCCGAGCGCGGCTGCGCCGACGTGGTCAACATCAGCTCCGTCGCCGGCCGCATCGCCCGCGCCGGCTCCGGCGTCTACAACCTGACCAAGCACGGGGTCGGCGCTTTCAGCGAGTCCTTCCGCCAGGAGTTCGCCAGCCGCAAGCTGAGGTCGATCATCATCGAGCCAGGGGCGGTGGACACGGAGCTCTCCGACCACATCCGCGACGGGGTCAGGGAGGTGGTGCGCGAACGCTTCGCCGACATCGAGATGCTCCAGGCCGACGACATCGCCGACGCGATCGCCTACGCGGTGACCCGCCCCGCCCACGTCTCCCTCAACGAGATCCTGATCCGGCCCACCGAGCAGCAGGGCTGAGCGCCGCGAAGCGGAGTTGGCCCCGTGATACACAGTATTATACCAATATAGGTATATTTCAGGCATGACCAACGTGGCCACAACGCTCCGCCAAATCCGCGCCGAATCGAATATGTCCCAGGCTGACCTCGCCGCTCGCGCAGGGACTTCCCAGCCAGCCCTTGCCCGCTATGAGACCGGCGTTGCCCTGCCGACACTTCCGACCCTGGAGCGGCTCCTCTCCGCGTGTGGACGAGAACTACAGATCGAAGCCCCGCGGAGTACTGAGAAGCCTGCGCGCGCCACCTCTATGCGAGGCCATCTCGGCCCCCGCGCAGCAAAGCTGCGCCACCACCGGCGCGCCCTGCTCGACGCCGCGCAGAAACGCGGCCTTAGCAAGGTGCGGGTATTCGGGTCATTGGCCCGAGGCGAAGACGGACCCGAGAGCGACATCGACTTCCTCGTCGACCTCAAGGCCGGCAGGACGCTCATCGATCTGGCGGGCTTTAGGCATGAAGCCACCGAGATTCTCGACATCCCCGTCGATATCGCAACAGTCGACATGCTCAAGGAGCGCATTCGCGACGAGGTCCTGGCCGAGGCCCTACCCATATGAGTCGGGATGAGCGAGAGCGCCTGCGTGACCTCAAAGATGCGATCACTGCAATTCACGAACATCTGCAGCGCGTAGACAAGACGGCGCCGAAGATGGATGACCCACTGCTGCACGATGCTCTTCTCTTCCAGTTTGTGGTCATCGGCGAGGCGGTCAAGCACTTGAGCCTGGAGACCCGCGAATCAGCTCCCGAGATCCCCTGGACCGATATCGCCGGGCTCCGCGACCTGATCGCCCATGAGTACTTCAGGATCGACATACATCGCGTCCTTGAGATCGTCGAGCGAGACCTTCCCGCGCTCGAGCGAGCCATTGATCGCATGCTCCCCGACTGAGCGGGCGGCCGCCGAGGCAGCCCCGCGGCGCCTCGCGCCGACTGTTTCCCGAGGCGATCGACTGGGTAGGCAGGGGCCGGAGGATGGAGGCCGTGGCCAGCACCCCCGCGAGACCGATAGGCGCGATCAGGCGCCTGGCGAAAGTCGGTGCCGCGATGGCCTCGATCGCAGTCGCCTTGATCGTGGCCCCGGTGGCGCAGGCGAGCATCACCAGCGTCTACGGAGGCGAACTCAGCTGCGCAGCTCAGCCGGGCAATGGCAACGTCCGCCTCTGCAGCGGCCCGACCAAAACCTGGGACGGGGTGACCAAGATCGACGTCAACGTGATCCTCCCTCCCGCCCCTGCCTCCGGCCCGGACGGCCCCTATCCGGTGATCGGCGACTTCCACGGCTGGGGCGGCTCGAAGATCGGGATCAACCCGCAGACCCAGGGCTGGGCCCAGAACGGCTACGTCGTCTTCAGCATGAGCGACCGCGGCTGGGGCAACTCCTGCGGCGCACAGGATCCCGACAAACTCTCTCTCAGCGCCAAATGCGCCAGTGGCTACAACCACCTGATGGACGACCGCTACGAGGTCCGCGACGCCCAGTACCTGATCTCCGTGCTGGCTGACGAGGGCGTGGCCCAGCCGCAGAAGATCGGCGCCACCGGCGTCTCCTACGGCGGCGGGCTCTCGATGGCGCTCGCCGCCCTGCGCGACCGCACGATGCTGCCCGACGGCTCGCTGGTTCCATGGAAAAGCCCGGCGGGCACGCCGATGGCGGTCGCGGCGGCGGTGCCGCAGTGGCCCTGGAGCGACCTCGCCTACTCGCTGCTGCCGAATGGCCGCACCCTCGACTACGTGGCCGACGCTCCCTACCTCGGCCCGGGCGGCGGCGCCCCGATTGGAGTCGAGAAGGCCTCGTTCGTCTCCGGCCTCTATGCGACCGGCCAGACAGCGAGCAACTACGCGCTGCCCTTGGCCGACCCCGGCGCCGACCTGGTCACCTGGTTCAGCGTGATCAGCGCCGGCGAGCCGTATGACTCAAACCCAGCAGCCGGACCGATCATCAGCGAGATCACCGCCCACCACTCCTCCTATTACATAAACCACGCCGAGCAGCCAGCGCCGCTGTTGATCCAGAGCGGCTGGAACGACGACCTCTTCCCGGCCGACGAGGCGCTCCGCTTCTACAACCGCACCCGCTCGCAGTTCCCCGGCAACCCGATCTCGCTCTACTTCATGGACGACGGCCACGCCCGCAGCCAGAACAAGACGGCCGACGTCGAAGCGTTCGAAGCCCGCCAGAACGCCTGGTTCGACCACTATCTGAAGGGCGTCGGGGCGGCGCCGGCGCCGAGCGTCGAAGCGCTGACCACGACCTGCGGCGGGCCCTCCGGCGGGCCCTATGCCGCCGACAACTGGAAAGACCTGGCGCCCGGCGAGATCCGCCTCGACGGTGCCGCCCCCCAGACCGTCGTCCCCGGGGCCGGAAACCCAACTATCGGGCAGAGCTTCGACCCGATCGCGGGCACGGGCGCCTGCGCCACCGCGCCGGGGACCGACCAGGCCGGCGTCGCCACCTATCGCCTGCCCGCCGCCCCCGCCGGCGGCTTCACCCTGATCGGCTCGCCGACCGTGATCGCCGACATCGCCTCGCCGAGCCCGCAGTCCGAGCTGGCGGCGCGCCTGCTCGACGTCACCCCGGGGGGCACGGAGACGCTGATCGCCCGCGGCCTGCTGCGGCCGGGCGCCGGCGGCGCCGGAACTGTCTTCCAGCTGCACCCGCAGGCCTTCCACTTCGCCGCCGGCGATGTGGCCAAGCTCGAGCTGCTGCCCTCTGACGCCCCCTACGCGCGACCGTCAAACGCCCAGGGGCCAATCACGATCTCCAACCTGGAGCTGCGCCTGCCGGTGCTCGAGCAGCCCGGGTCGCTGGGCGGCGAGGTCCAGGCGCCCGCCCCCAAAGTCGTCCCCCCTGGCTACCAGCTGGCGATCGATTACCAGGCAGGTAGCAACACTGGCGGCAGCGGGAACGGCGCGCCGATCATCGGCGTCGGGGTGACTGGACTTGCCCGGGGCCGGATCCACGCCACCTCGAAAGCGCTGCTGGTCCGGCTCCACTGCGCCGGTGCCGCAGCCTGCGCCGGCAACCTCTCGATCAGCCTCGCCCGACCGACGGCAACGGCATCAGGGACGCGGCCGGTACTGGCAAGCGGCGCCTACTCGATCCCCAGCCGGCTGACGAGACGCCTGGCGCTGCCGCTCAGCCGGGCCGGCCGCAGGATCGTCGCCAGCCACCTGGGCCGACGGGCCACGCTCCAGGCCCACCTCGACTTCAACGACTCGGGCCGCCCGACTCTGTTCGAGCTAACCCGCCCCGTTCACTTCAAATAAACGAGCGTCACGGCGTCATCACCACGCGGCCGAAAGCGTTGCGGCCCTCCAGGTACGCGTGGGCCGCAGCCGCTTCGGCGAGCGAGAAGGAACTGTCGATCTCGACGTGCAGCTCGCCGCCGGCCACCTGCTTGATCAGGTCGGCGATCATTGGGTGGACCCGCGGGTACTCGGCGAGCAAAGCCCCGCCGAGGTAGACGCCGCGCAAAGTGTTGTTCTTCGCCCACAGTGTTTTGGCCTCGACGTCGGAGCCGCCACGGCCGGCGACACCGACGCTGACCAGCGTCCCCCGGTAGGCCAGCGCCTCGATGCTGTCGACCAGGTTCTTGCCACCGACCGAGTCCAGCACGACGTCGACGCCGCGCCCGTCGGTCAGCTCGCGAACCCGCTCGACGAAGCTTTCGCCGGCGTAGTTGATGCCGTGGTCGAGGCCGAGCGGCTTCAGGCGCTCAAGCTTTTCGTCGTTGGAGGCGGTCGAGATCACGGTCGCGCCCGCCCGCTTTGCCATCTGGATCGCCGCCATCCCGACGCCACCCCCGCCGGCATGAACCAGCACCGTCTGCCCCTGCTCAAGACCTCCAGCCGTGAACAGGCACTCATGGGCGGTGCCGAGCGCGACCGGGATGCAGGCGGCCACAGCCGGGTCGAGGCCATCGGGGATCGGCCAGGTCATGATTCCCGGCACAACCCGCTTCTCGGCATGGGAGCCATCCGCGTTGAGGGCAACCACCTTCTCGCCGACGGCGGGGCTCTCGACCCCCGCGCCAACTTCAGTGACAGTGCCGGCACACAGATAACCGACGATGTGCGGCGTCGCGGCCGGCGGCGAGCCGGCGCGGGCGAGCAGATCGCCGCCCTCGATGCTGATCGCCTCGACCTCGACCAAGACACAACCATCGGGGCAAACTGGGTCGGCAACCTCCTCGTAACGAAGCACGTCCGGAGGTCCGTTCTCATATATGACCGCTGCCTTGATCCAGCGATCTTACGACGAGACCTACATTTCCCACGCTATAGGGGGTAAATGTAGGTCTCGTCCCGATCAGGCAGGCGGCGTCATCAGCGCGATCGGAACCGAGAGGCCAGCGGAGCGGCGCAGGGTGGCGATGCGGCGGCCGGGCTGGATCGCGGGGCGGATCTCGCTGACGCGATCGCCGAGCCCGGCGACGGTCGCGTCCAGATCAGGAGCGACAAAGGCCAGGCCCCAGAAGAAGGCGGGATGGTCGCCGCCGGCGCGCTCGATCGCCTCCGGCGGCTCCTGCACCACCTCGAGGATGGTCGCCCCGAGGCGGAAGAAGGCCTGGCGGGGAGCGCCGGCGGGCGTCGGCGCCTCGCGGATGCGGCGCAGGTCGAGGCCGGCGCCCTCCAGAGCCGTGATCGTCCGCTCGAGCGCGGGCGTGATCGCGACGACGTGGTCGATCGAGCTGATGCCATTTGGGTGCGACGGCCGCCCGTTCGGCGGCTGCCGATCCGACCGACTCGTCGGCAACCCATCAAGCTCGACGCTCTCGATATCGCGCAGCGACCAGGCGCTCAGACCCTCGCCCGCATCGGGGGCCGCCAGCCGAATCCGCACATCTCCGAGCACACAGGTGTCGCCATCAAGCTCAAATCCCAGCGCCGCCCAAGCGTCCGGCGGGTCGGCGACGGTCAGCTCATCGACTGTGGTGGCCATCTTCGGCTCAAAGATAGCCCTGTCGCCGAGCCGTGAGGATCCAGGACGCTAGGCGCGCGACGGGCTTGGCTCGGCAGCTAGCCCCTGGTCCAGCGGCGTGTCTTTGCCGGACGCCGTCAGGTAGGCGACGAACCCGGCGATCATCGCGGCCAGGACGAGGCTGACCGGGCCGGTGCCGAGGCCCAGGCCCCTCCTCTCCGGCGACACCGCCAGCCAGTCGGCGAACGAGGCGCCGAGCGGCCGGGTGACGACGTAGGCAAACCAGAAGGCCAGGATCGAGTTCATCCCGAAGCGGAAGTAGCCGAGTGCGGGGATGGCGATGATCGCCGCGAACAGGAGGCCGGAGGCGAAGTAGCCGAGCCCGAAGGTGACGGCGGTGAGATCGCCAGCGGCGGTTCCCAGGGCGAAGGTGGCCAGCACGGCGGCCCAGTAGAAGACCTCGCGGCGCTCAGTGGTGATGCTGTGGATCGAGAGCGTTCCCTCCATCCGGTGCCAGGTCCTGAAGACGACGGCGAGGACGATCGCGTAGAAGACGGTCGAGGCGATGTAGGGGACGCCGAGGCCGACGTGCAGCACGTCGGCGGCCATCGTGCCGAAGACGCCGACCATCGCCACCGCCAGCCAGTAGCGCCAGGGCACGTAGCGGTCGGTCGAGAACTGCAGGTAGAGAGCGACCACGAAGGCGATCCCGCCGAGGACGACGGCGATCTCGGGAACAAGCTTGTGGACGAGAAAGTCAGAGGTCGACTCCCCCATCCCGGTCGTCAGCGCCTTGACGATCCAGAAGAAGGCCGTCACTTCCGGCACCTTCGAGTAGGAGTGTGTTCGGGAGTCCATAGATGGCTGGCGAGACCGAGGCGGGCGGCAGGCTAGGCGCGGCGCCTAAACGCCAGATGAAAGCGCGGGAAGCGTCAGCCAGACGTCGGCGCCGCCGCCAGGGCGATTGGCGGCATGGGCCTCCCCCCCGTGCGCGCGGGCGACGGTCCGCACGATTGCCAGCCCCAGGCCGCTGCCCCCGTCGCGGTGGCTCGACGAGGCCCGGCTGAAGCGCTCGAAGGCTCGCCCGACGAACTCCTCCGAGAAGCCCTCGCCGCGATCGAGCACGTGGATCTCGACCGATCCAGCGACCGCCCGCGCCTCGAGCTCGATCGGCCCGGCCCCGTAGCGCAGAGCGTTGTCGACCATGCTTCCAATCGCCTGGTCGAGGCGCAGGCGGTCGGCGTCGAGCGCCAGCGAGAGAGGCGCGTCGACCTCGATCGCCCGCCCTCCCTCTTGCGCCCGGCGGTAGAACCTGCGGCTGAGCCCGTCGAAGATGTCGGCGAGGCTGACGCGGGCCAGGCGCAGCGGCAGCTCGCCCCGCTCGGTCTGGGCGATCGTCAGCAGGTCCTCGGAGAGCTGGGTCAGCCGGTCGGTCTCCTCCGCGGCCGAGGCCAGCGCCGCCCGCAGCTCCTCGGGAGAGCGCCCCGCCGCCAGCGCCAGCTCCAGCTCGGTCCGCAGGATCGCCAGCGGCGTGCGCAGCTCGTGGCTGGCGTCGGCGACGAAGGCTCGCTCGTGCTCGAGCGCCTCGCCGAGGCGTTCGAGCATCTCGTTCAGCGTCTTGCCCAGCCTCGCGACCTCGTCGTCGGTCGCCGGCACCGGCAGGCGTCGGTCGGGCTCGGCCGCCGAGATCTCCGCCGCCCGCGACCTCATCGCCTCGACCGGTTTCAGCGCCGCCGCGGCCACCCCGTAGGCAGCAAGGGAAGCCAGCAGGAGGGCGACAGGCCCGCCGATCAGGAGCAGCTGGGCCAGGTCGGTGAGCGACTCGCCGCGCGCCTCGGTCGAGGTGCCGACGACGACCACCTGCTCCCGCCCCCTCGCCTTGACCGGAACAGCCAGCAGGCGGGACTCATCCCGCAGGCCCGGCAGCGGGCCGCGGTTGAGGAAGATCGGCTCGCGCAGCGCCCGCCGCAGCTCGACGGGAGTCAGCAAGACGTGATGGCCGACCGCCAGCGAGGAGTCGGTGACGCCGCCGCCGGCATCGAGCACCTCGGCGAAGCTCTCGTTGCGGCTGACCAGATTCTGGCGAGGCTCGCGCGGGCCGGAGTCGGCCTCTTTGACAAGGGCGGCGACGTCGCTCGCCCGCGAGCGCAGGCCCGAGTTGATCGTCGCATCGAGCTCGGCAGCGAACCGCAGGTAGACGAAGACGCCGGTGGCGCCCAGGACAAGGGCCATCACCGCGGCGAAGACGAGGGTGACTCGGAGGCGGATCGAGACGCGACTCAGCGGCCGCCGTCCTTTCGCAGCCGGTAGCCGGCGCCGCGCACGGTCTCGATCGACTTGACCCCGAACGGGATGTCGATCTTGCGGCGCAGGTAGCGGACGTAGACCTCGATCACGTTGGAGCGGTGCTCGAAGTCGTACTCCCAGGCCTGGTCGAGCAGCTGTGAACGGCTGAGCACGTGGCCCGGCCTGCGCATAAAGGTCTCGAAGAGGAGGAATTCCTTGGCCGAGAGCTCGATCTCCGCCTCGCCGCGCCAGACCTGATGGGTCGCCGGATCGAGGCGCAGGTCGCCGACCTCGACGATCGCCGGCCGCTCGCTCTGGCCGCGGCGGACCAGGGCGCGCAGGCGGGCCAGCAGCTCGGCGAAGGAGAACGGCTTGGTCAGGTAATCGTCGGCGCCGCCGTCGAGCCCGGCGACCCGGTCCTCAAGCGCTCCGCGGGCGGTCAGCATCAGCACCGGCGACCAGATCCCCTCCTGGCGAAGCTGGCGGCAGGTCTCGAAGCCGTCGATGCCGGGCAGGATCACGTCGAGGACGATCGCGTCGTAGGCCGACGACCGCGCCATGCCCACCGCGTCCTCCCCGGTCCCGGCGACATCTGCGCCGAGGCCGTCCTCGCGGAGCCCGCGCTGGATCAGCGCCGCCATCTTCACCTCGTCCTCGACGACCAGAACATTCATCCCCACAACGATCCCAGAGAAGATGAATGCCAGATGAGAGTTCGGCAGAAGTTCTTACGAGAGGGCCGAGGCGGCGCCGGATCAGCCGCCGCCGTAGGCGACCACAAGGTCGGTCACCACCCCGACGAAGAAGCCCACCGAGAGCAGCCAGAGCCCCAGCTCTCGATGGCCGTAGCGGCGCATACCGTTCCAGACCTCGCCGATCACGTAGAGGATCGCTCCGCCGGCGACCGCATAGAAGGCGAGCTCCAACGGTTCGGAAGTGACGCTGTAGCCGAGCATCGAGCCGAGAAAGGTCGGGGCGCCGCCGATCAGTCCGACCAAGCCCAGCCACTTCCAGGAGGGGCGCACGTCGCCGAGGGGGCCGACGATGCCGAATCCCTCGGTGGCGTTGTGGAGGGCGAAGCCGACGATCAGAACCGTGGCCAGGCTGATGTCCCCGGCGCTGGCCGAGACCCCGATCGCGAGGCCCTCGGCGAAGTTGTGCAGGCCGATCGCGACCGCGATCGTCATCCCCGTCCGCAGGGCCCGTGTCCGCGCGACAGCTTCGTCGCGAAGGAGATCCTCGGGGCTCAACACATCGACCGCGCCTCCCGCCATCGGCGGCAGCGGGCTGATCGAGCGCAAGCGGCGCTCGATCATCGCCAGGCCGGCGAGTCCGAGGCCGAAGCCGCCGCCGAGCAACGCCGCCAGGCCGACGGCGTGGCCAAGGCTGCCGCTTGCGTGCTTGAACCCTTCCACCGCCGCCTCGACGATCCCGAAGGCGTGCGCCATGACATCGACGAAGATGAAGGCGAGCACCCCGACCGCGAACATCGCAAGCGCCACCCGGACACGGCTGCCCAGCAGCTGCAGGCGGCCGAAGGGGAGTCCGAGGTAGATGGTGAAGCCCGCCAGGGCTCCAAGTGCTGCGGTTTGGGCGAAGGAGATTAGGGTACCCTAACAACCTTTTTATATCTTTGCCGACAGAGCCCGGTTAGCGGGTGGCCGTCACCGTCGTCAGGGGGTAGCCGAGGTGCGCCACCCGCTCGGGGAGGTCGACGTGCAGCCAGTGCGAGACGTGGCTGGGCAGGGTCTCGAGGATAATCTCGCGGTACTCGCCGCCGTCCAGGGCCGCGACAATGTCGTCGTAGGCGTTGGGGCTGTTGGCGACGCGGCCTTCGACCTCCGCCCCTGACTGCTGCTTGAGCCGCGGCAGCGCCCGCTCCAGCATCTGCTCGCCATCGCTGGTGTCGGCGCCGACACGATCGAACGGGAGGTGGTCGGGATTGGGGACGAGGAGGAAGAACCTTGCCGGGCCGGCCGCCGCCCGCTCGCGCATCGCCGCGACCAGGGCCGGGGTCGCCTCGGTCTTGTTGGTGACGACGAGGACGCCGGGCTCGCCTGTCGCCGCCTGCCCGTCCGCGCCAAGCGCGCCGTCCAGCTTCGCCTCTGCGCTGGAGACAGCGATCAGGTCGCGCTTGGAGATCGTCAGGTAGACGACCAGGGCGAGGATCGTGCTGAGGAAGATGGCGCTGGTCAGGATCGTCCCCAGGCCGAGTCCGGTTTCGCTGGTGGGCTGGGAGAGGTAGTCGCCGATCGAGGCGCCGAGCGGGCGGGTGAGGATGTAGGCGAGCCAGAAGGCGAGGATCGCGTTCAGCTTGAAGCGGAAATGGGCGAGGGTGACAAGCGCGATCGCCCCGGCGAAGATCCCGACCGAGGGCAGGTAGCCGAGTTCGAGTTTCTCCGCGACCAGGTCGCCGGCCGAGGTGCCGAGGGCGAAGGTGAAGAGGATCGCCAGCCAGTAGAAGGCCTCGCGGTGGGTGGTGACGATCGTGTGGACCGAGAGGGTGCGCTCGCTCCAGTACCAGGCGCCGAAGACGCAGGCGAGGATGAGGCTGAAGGCGATCGTCGTCGTCTGCAGTTCGACCCCGAGGTTGTCGACCAGGTTGTCGCTGAAGAGGGTGCCGACGACGCTGATCAGGACGACCGCGAGCCAGTAGATCCACGGCACGTATTTCCTCGATCTGAACTGGAAGACCAGGACCACGATCAGCGCCGCGGCCATGATGTAGGTGGTGTTGGTCAGGCCGAGGCCGAGGTTTTCGTTCAGGAGGTCGGCGGCGGTCTCCCCCACCGTCGTGCAGAGGATCTTGATCACCCAGAAGTAGAGGGTGATCTCAGGAACCTTGTTGAGCATCTGACGACCGAGCAACCTGGTCGATCCTGCCGCTGTGGCGGCAGCCGTGGGGGCGTATGTGGAGTTCATGGCGCGGCAGCATGGAGTGCCGCGATTAACCGCAGATGAGAGGCGGCGCGGGTCCGCTCAGCGCCTGACCGACCAGTAGAGGATCGAGATCGTCGCGGGCGGGCCGACCCACCAGGCGGGAAGGCCCACCGCCGCGACCAGCGCTGTCGCGCCGAGCATCGCGACGGCCCCAAGCGCCAGCCGCCAGTCGTCGCCGACGACGAACTCCCAGACGCCGAGCGCGGCGGCGCGCATCAGCTTGGCGCCGCCGCCAGCCGCGGACGGCCGCCGCGAAGGTCGCGCACCATCAGCCAGGCGGCGCCGAGGATCAGCAGGGCAAGCACCGGCAGCGCGGCCTCTCCTCCGGGCCAGGACGCGCCAGCGCCCTCGGCCCCCCAGAAGATCCCGAAGGTCGTCAGCAGGACGCCGACGGCGAACTTCATCGAGTTCTCGGGCACGCGGGCCAGCGGCGCCCGCGCCGCCAACCCGGCGAGGACGACCGCGAGGATCGCGACCCCGGCGGCCAGCGCCGCCAGCGGGATGTCGTCCTGGTTGGCCCCGAAGGTGAGGACGATGAAGGCGACCTCAAGGCCCTCCAGCAGCACCGCTTTGAAGGAGATCGCAAACGAGTAGGCGTCGACCCCGCCGGCAGGCGCCGCATCGCGGGCGGCGGCTGCCTCACGCTGGTAGATGGCCGCCTCGTCGTGGAGCGCCTTCGCCCCAGCCGCCCGCAGGATCGCCTTGCGCAGCCACTGCAGGCCGAAGATGAGCAGCAGGCCGCCGACCACGAGCCGCAGGACGCCGATCGGGATCACGGTCAGCGCCGGCCCAAGGGCCGCGACCAGGCAGGCGAGCACCAGGGTGGCGACGCCGACTCCGAGCAGGGCCGATGACCAGTCGCGGGTGCTGCCGACGGCAAGGACGATGGTGAACGCCTCGACCGCCTCGACCGCGGTTGCGAGGAAGACCGAGATCGCGAGGCTCACCTCCGGCGCGCTCATCGCCCCACTCTGACACTTCCCGCCAAATCGGATTTTGGCGCTCTCACCTGCCTTTCAGGTCGCTCGGCCAGGCTACGCCGATGCCTCCGGCCCGACCCGAGCGCAGCCGCGCTCAGATTTCACTGCGGCGCAGAGTCCGACGGATCCTCCTGCTTGCCTCGATCGCCTGCCTGGTCCCGGCCGGGGTCTCATACGTCAGCGCGATGAGCGAAAAGCACAACGTCGGCCTCGGCGTCTCCAGCGTCGAGTGGTTGCGGCAGAACGGCGGCGGCGCGCTCGTCTCCCAGATCGAGACTTGGTACTACACGCTGACCGCGCCTGAAAAGGGAGGGCCGGCGCTCAGCTCCCTGCCGCAGGTTGGAGTCAAGGCCGCTCGCGGCTCAGGGAGGCCCGGATCGCAGCCGGGATATCGCCCGCCTCGAGTTCGGCCGATCATCCACCCGGCGCTCCCCGGCGAGGGCGTCTGGAAGCCGGCGGCAGCGGGCGCCGGCCCGCAGCCGCCCGTCCTCCTGACAACCTTCCGCAGCGACCCGGAATACCCCCAGTTCGTCGCCGGAGTCGCCTGGATCGACTCCTCGCGAACCCAGCTTTCCTACGTTCCGGGCCTGGCCGAGCCTCCTCCGCCGCTGGCTCACCGCGGGCCCTCCGAGATCCCCGGTGCGCGGCGCAAAGAAGTCGTTGCAACCTTCAACGGCGGCTTCCCCCTGGAAACCTCGAACGCCGGGCTGATCTACCGCGGCAGGGTGAAGGAAGCGATGGTCGACGGCATCGCCACCATCGTCGAGTACCGCGACGGCAGGGTCGACGTGGTCCGCTGGCACCAGGGCCCGTCGGCGCCGGCGAACGTCTGGTTCGCGAAGCAGAACCTGCCGCCGATCATCTACGAAGGCAGCCTCAACCCCAACCTGAGCGACGGGCCCGAATGGGGCGAAACCGTCAACAACGCGGTCCGGGTCTGGCGCTCCGGCCTCGGCATCGACCGCCGGGGCAACCTGATTTACGCCGCCGCGAACTACCAGACGGTCGAATCGCTGGCCAAGATCCTGCAGCGGGCCGGCGCCGTGCGGGCGCTCGAGCTCGACATCAACGAAGACTGGACCAGCTTCATCAGCTACCGGAAGCCGGGAGCGATCGACCCCAGCAACCTGCTGCCGGACATGCTCCGTCCCGCAAGTCGCTACCTGACGCCGGACGAACGCGATTTCTTCGCCGTCTACCTGCGCCAGGGAGAAGGCTGGTGATCCTCCCGCGCGAGATCTCGTCCGCTGCCGCCGCCCGCCGATCGCTGCTCGCCGACCTGCTGGTCGCGATCGCCCTGACCCTGCTCGCCCTTCAGCTCGCCGCCGGAGTCGGAGTCGTCGGCCTCGTGGCGCTGGTCGTCCTCATCGCCCTGGCCACGTCGATCGCCGTCGAAGCCGCGATGCGCAGGAGATCGCGGCGCAAGGGCGCCTGAAGCTGACGACGCTCAGCTGCCGATTTTTTGATCGGCGTCGCGCAGCGCTTTGGCAAAGACACTGTGATCGGGGCTGTCGCCGGCATGGCGGGCGCGGTGCTCCCAGACGACCTTCCCCCCTGACGCGAAGACAAAGGCGCCGCCGAGCTGGTGCCAATCCTGTTCGGGTTTGGCCTTGGGCCGGTTGCCGCCCTCGGCCTCGCGGTCGAGGCCGATGCCCTTGGCGCGACGGCGCGCCACCCGCTGCGCGGCGAGCCCAAAGATCTGCCGCAGGGAGCCACGCGGCAAGTTCATCGCCTCATAGGCCCCGAGATCCGGAGAGAGCAGGACCGGAAACTGGACGCCCGTCTGCTGCCTGAACGCCTGCGCCTGGACCGGCGTGCCCATGCCGACCAGCCAGATGTTGGGATCGGCTGGAAGCAGCTCGCGGTCCCGCTCCAGTTCCATCGCTCCGACCCGGCACTGCACGCATAGGTAGTGCCGCAGAAAGATCAGGCCCGCGGCGCGATCGCCCCAGATGCGATCGAGCTCAACCTCGCCCCCGTCCTGGTCCTGCAAGACGAACCCCGCTAGAGGTTTCTCCACTCCTGCTGTCGTGCTTGCTCCTGCCATCAGGGTGACTTTGACAAAAGCTGGTCGAGCGTGCTGCCGCTGAGCACCGACCGCGGCTGCTCGGCGACCACATCCGAGCCCGGGCGCGCCTGCTCGTCGCGGCGCTTGATCAGCAGCCACTGCGGCTTCGCGCCGGGGCGGGTGCGCTGCAGGGCGAAACCGCCACTGAGCTTCTCCCCGTGCAGGACGAAGACGGCGTGGCCGCGCTCGAGCGCCTCGGGCCAGGCAACCCGGCCGCCCTGCTCATAGCGGCCACGGTCCCAGACAATCACGCCGCCCTCGCCGAGCGCGCCCTCGAAGCTGTTGTGGGAGATCGAGTGGTCTTCAACCTCGATCGCCATGCGCTTGACCGCGGGGTCCATCGAGGGGCCTTTCGGCACCGCCCAGGAGCGCATCACCCCGTCGACCTCCAGGCGCAGATCGAAGTGATGGGCGGTGGCGGCGTGCTCCTGGACGACGAAGGCGCCGTCGCTGACACCGCGGATCGCGAACTGCTCGTGGCCCTCGGGCTTGAGGCTCTCGATCTCCACTCCGGCGACCCGCGCGGGTGCCGGGCCCGCGCCGAGGAACGCGACCAACTCATCGAGCGCCGGCTCAGGCCCCTCAACGTGGACGAGCACGCTGCCGTCCTCCCCGTTGCGCACCCAGCCCATCACGCCAAGCTCGCGCGCCCGCCGCAGCGTCGCGTCGCGATAGCCGACGCCCTGCACCTCACCACGCACGACAGCGCGCACCGCCGTCCAGCCCGGATCCGCTCGCTTGGCCACGCCCCTCCGCTACGCCTTGCCGACGCTCGCCAGGTATTCGTCGAGCTTGCGGCTCTGTTCGGTGTCCTCGTAGACCTCGTACTCGCGCAGTTTCCCCCAGGCGATCCGGCCCCAGATCACGTAGCGGTTGGCGTAGACGCGGCCGTCCTTGGGGTCATCGAGATGGATCTGGCCGCGGACGCAGATCGTCTGCCGCCAGGGGAACCCCTTGAGGACGACCTCGCTGGGATAGATCTGCAGCCCGAGGCTGACGAAGCGGTCCAGCCACTGTTCCAGCTCCCGCTTGTTGCTCGCCCCCGGCGCGAACGAGCTCTCGCCGGGAAAGGTGAACTTGATGTCATCGGCGTCCATCGCCAGGGTCGGCCCTGGGTCCCCGGCCCGCATCGACTCCATGTTGCGGGCGATCATCTTCCCTGCCAGCCACGAAAGCATCGGCACTCCCCCTCCGCTAGTTGTCGCCAAAGGCTAGCTGGGGATCAGATGAGTTCGGGGTCGACGGCGAGGACCGCGGCGCCGCGGAAGCGCCCGGCCCGCAGATCGTCGAGGGCGGTGTTCGCCTCTTCCAGCGGGTAGGCCGTGACCTCAGTGCTGACTGGCACCCGCGGCGCCAGGGCGATGAACTCCTCGCCGTCGGCGCGGGTCAGGTTGGCAACTGAGCCAAGCGTCCGCTCGCCCCAGAGGATCTCGTAGGGGAAGCTGGGGATGTCGCTCATGTGGATGCCTGCGCCGATCACCCTGGCGCCCTTGGCGCTGGCCCGCAGGGCGGCCGGCATCAGCTCCCCGGCAGCGGCGAAGACGATCGCCCCGTCGAGTTGTTCCGGCGGTTCTTCCTCTGAGGAGCCGGCCCACTCGGCGCCAAGCCGGCGCGCGAACGCCTGCGTCTGCTCGTCGCCCTCGCGGGTGAAGGCGAAGACGCGCCGGCCTTCGTCGACGGCGACCTGGCAGAGGATGTGGGCGGAGGCGCCGAAGCCGTAGAAGCCGATCCGCTCGGCTTCGCCGACCAGGCGCAGCGCCCGGTAGCCGATCAGCCCGGCGCAGAGCAGCGGCGCCGCCTGCTGGTCGGGGTAGCCGGCGGGGATCGGAAAGCAGAAGCGCTCGTCGGCGACCGCCAGCTCGGCGTAGCCGCCGTCGATGTCGTAGCCGGTGAAGCGGGCGCGGTCGCAGAGGTTCTCGCGGCCGCCAAGGCAGTAGCGGCACTCGCCGCAGGTCCAGCCCAGCCAGGGGACCCCGACCCGCTCGCCGCTGGCGAAGCGCTCCGCCCCCTCCCCCGCCCCTGCCACCGTGCCGACGATCTGGTGGCCGGGAACGAGCGGCAGCTTCGGCTCGGCCAGCTCGCCGTCGAGGATGTGGAGGTCGGTGCGGCAGACGCCGCAGGCCTGGACGCGGATCAGGACCTGGCCGGGGCCAGGGACCGGGTCGGGCAGCTCGGCGGGCCGCAACGGCCGGCCGGCTCGCTCGAAGAGCATCGCCCGCATCAGGAGAGGTCGCGGCGATCGAAGAGCCAGGCGCCGATCGCGGCGAGCGCGGCCGCCGCCACGGTGACGCCGCAGAAGGCGACGGGGTCGATCCCGTCTTCGATCGCGTTTCCGTAGTACTTGAAGACCGAGGCGTAGCGAAGGCCGGAGAGGCCGGGGTCAAGCCTGCCGACGAGGTCGAGCACGTACATCGCGACCAGCATCCCCGCCACCGAGCCGGTGACGACGCTGGTCCGCAGCGAGAAGCCGCTGACGACGATGCCAAGGGCGGCGGCGAGCAGGGCCAGCGGCCAGACGTTGGCAATCCCCGCCAGGGCCGCGCCAAACGCGAGGCCGGCGCCCGAAAGGGCGCTGCCGAGCATGGTGAAGGCGAGGGTCACCGCAAGCACAGCGGCAACCTCTGCCGCGGTGGCGAGGAACCCGGCGGCGGCGACCCGGCGGCGCGAGACCGGGGCCGAGAGCAGCACGTCGAGGCGCCCGCTTTCGGCCGCGCCGGAGAGCGCGCTGGCAATCGAGCGGACGGCGAGGTAGCCGACGGCGAGCGGCATGATCAGGCTCAGCATCTCGGCGTGCAGGTACTGCTCGACCGTGGCCAGCTCGCCGATCCCGAATGCTTCCTTCAATCCCTGCGGGTAGTTGCCGACCGCCTTCGAGAGCACCGATTCGATCGAGGGGAAGATGGCGACGATGAAGGCGGACCAGAGCCCGAGCGGCAGCCCCCAGGAGAGCAGCGACCGGCGCCGCTCGCGCAGCTGGGCGGCGACCAGCGCGGTCACGGTCCTCCCTCCTCGTAGTAAGTGAGGAAGACCTCCTCGAGCGTCGGCCGGGAGAACTCGAGCTCGATGACCGGATGGGCGGCGATCGCCTTGACCACCGGGTCGATCTCGCCGGCGACGCGGAGCCTCACCCGGGCGCCGTCGGCCTTGACGTCGCTGACCCCGGGCAGCTGGCTCAGCTCGCGCGGGTCGACCGGCGCCGCGAACTCGACCTCGACCCGCCGTCCGGTCTTGCCCAGCAGGTCGGCCACCCGCTCGACCGCGATCAGGCGGCCGTCGCGGATGATCCCGACCCGATCGCAGACCCGCTCGACCTCGTCCAGCTCATGCGAGGAGAGGAAGACGGCGCAGCCGCGCCCGCGCAGCCGCGCCCGCGTTCTTCGCCGACCAGGTCGAGGAACTCCTCCTGCATCAGCGGATCGAGGCCGCTGGTCGGCTCGTCGAGGATCAACAGCTCGGGCTGGTGGAAGACGGCGAGGATCAAGCCGACCTTCTGCCGGTTGCCGCGCGAGAGCTGGCCCAGCGGGCGGTCGAGGTCGGCGCGGAAGCGTCGCGCCAGCGACTCGGCGCGATCGAAGCCGTCGACCCCGCGCAGCTTCGTCAGCAGCTCCAGGGCCTCGCGCCCGCTGGTCCGCTTGCCGAAACCGAAGTCGCCCGGCAGGTTGCCGAGGCGGGCACGGATCGCGACGCTGTCGCGGCGGCTGTCGAGGCCGAAGATGCGGGCGCTGCCGCCGCTCGGGTGCAGCAGGTCGAGCAGAGTGCGGATCGTCGTCGTCTTGCCGGCGCCGTTCGGGCCGAGGAAGCCGAACACCTCGCCCGCCCCGACGCTCAACGTCACGTCCTCGATCCCCCTGGCAGCACCGTAGCGCTTGGTCAAGCCATCGGTCTCGATCACAGCCATGCCGCCATGCTGTCAGGCATCAACCGCCGTCGCGATGTCGCTACCGGGCGGCGGCGCCCGCCACCGAGCCCGACTGATCGCCCGGCCGAGCGGTGTCGGCAAGCGAGCTGAGGAAGGGCGCCAGGCGCTCGCCGACGATCTTGCCCTCACGCTCCCAGAGTGGCCGGTCGCTGAAAACCGAGGTTTCTCCATGGCCCCCGGAGAGCATCCCGTAGAGATAGCGCGGCGCGCCCCCGGTCCAGAGGATTCCCCGCAGGATCGGGTCGAAGGGCCGGGCCGTGGCTTTGAGGCCGATATCGGCGGCGATCGCTTCGGCGATCGCGGTCGCCTGCTGGGTGGCGATCCCGCCCTGCTTGACCGGGAAGGCGGTGACATCGCCGGCGGCAAACACCCGCTCCAGCCCGATCACGCGGTTGTGATCATCGACGCCGACGAACCCTGACTCATCGCAGGGTACGCCGGTGACCCGGCGGCCCTCGATCCGCGGCAGCGAGATGACGGCGTCAGCCGCGACCGGGGCGCCCGGGGCGATCTGCAAGAGGCCGTCCTCGAACTTGACCGGGTGGGCGCCGGTGATCAACTCGATTCCGCGTTCGGCCAGGAGGTCGCGAACGCCTCTTCCCACCCGTCCGCCGAAAATCCCCAGCGGCAGGTCCTCGGGGGTGACGATGGTCAGCTTGGCGTCTTTGGCGCCCGCCGCCGCAAGCTCGGCCTCGGCCAGCAAAGCCAGCTCGTAGACGGGCAGGGGCCAGGTGGCGGCGCCGGGAACGGTGAAGACGACTCGGCGCAGCCTTCCTCGGCGCAGGCCCCGGGCCACGTCGGCGACCGCGCCTTCGTCGGCGACCCCCCAGAAGGTCGCCGCCCCCGGCAGCGCCGCCAGCATCTTTGAGCCAGGCGAGAACATCAGGTAGTCGTAGGGAACCCGCTCGCCGTCGTGGGTGATGACCTGGCGCCTGGCCGCGTCGACGACGACAACGCTGTCTCGGTAGAAGGCCGCCCCGGCCCGATAGGCCAGATCGTCAAGATCGAACCTGAGAACTTCGCCGCCGCCAAAAGGCTTGCCGACCGCCAGGGGCCGATAGCTGAACTCGCGCCCAGGGGCGTGCAGCTCGATGTCGACGCGGTTGCCGGCGAGGTCACGCAGGGCGAGCATCGCCTCGACCGCGGCGACGCCGCCGCCGACGATCACAACCCGTGGCTTCACTCCTTCAAACATCGCCTATGCCTCCGCTGGCGCCAGGGCGCCGGTGTGGGTGAACTGGACTCGCCGAGTTCACCATCAGAACGGGCCACGGCCATCCGTGTGCGGGCGCAAGGTTGTTGCGGGTTTCCCGCAGCGGGCGACGGCTCAGCGCGACGCGAGGGCGATCAGGTGATCAAGCCGCGCTCGAGCGCGTAGCGGACCAGCTCGGCCCGGCCGGCGAGCCCCAGCTTCTGCTGGATGTGGGCGCGATGGCTCTCCACCGTGCGGATGCTGAGGAAGAGTTGCTCGGCTATGTCGGCGTTGGTGTGCCCCAACGCGATCAGGCGCAGCACTTCGCCCTCGCGCTTGCTCAGGTCGTCGGCCGGCGCCTCCGGCTCGGCGGCGAGCCGGGCGCCGAGCGAGGGCTGCAGGTACGTCTCTCCCGCGGCTGCGCTGCGCACCGCCTGGACCAGCTCGGTGTCGGCGGCCTCCTTCAGCACGTAGCCGCGAACCCCCGCCTGCAGCGCCTTGCGGGCGAAGGCCGGCTCGTTCTGCATCGTGAGGACGACGATCTCGGTCGCCGGGCTGGCCTCGCGAATCTCGGGGATCACCTCGAGGCTGGGCCGCCCGGGCATGTTCAGGTCGAGGACGAGAACCGTCGGCTTGTGGCCGAGCACATAGCGCTTGGCGGCGTCGGCGTCACCGGCCTCGGCGACGACCTCGAAGCCCGGCTCGGCTTCGAGGAGCATCTTCAGAGCACTGCGAACGACCGTGTGGTCGTCAGCAAGGACGAGCGTGGTCGTCGTCTCAACACTGTCCCCTCCGGGGCCGGGCTTGATATTCACCGTAACGAGACTAACGTCACTGCCCTATGACCAGTGACAGTGGGGTTCTCGACGAGCACAGGCTGCGCCAGCTGATCGAGGCCGGGCGCGGCCTCGTCGCCGAGCTCGACCCGGAGCTGGTGCTCAGCCGGCTGCTCGAGGTCGCCTGCGAGATGACCGGCGCCCGCTACGCGGCGCTGGGAGTGCTGGACTCCGAGCGCCGCGAGCTGGAGCGCTTCATCACCCGCGGCATCGACGAGGAGGGCCAGCGCGCGATCGGCGCGCTGCCGCGCGGCCGCGGCGTGCTCGGGCTCCTGATCGAGGACCCAAAGCCGTTGCGGCTGACGGACGTCGGCGAACACCCGCGCTCCTATGGGTTCCCGGCCGGCCATCCACCGATGCGCAGCTTCCTCGGGGTGCCGATCATGATCCGGGGCGAGGCCTGGGGCAACCTCTACCTGACCGAGAAGGAGAGCGGCGAGTTCAGCGAGGCCGACGAGCAGACGGCGCTGATCCTCGCCGAGTGGACGGCGATCGCGGTCGACAACGCCCGCCTCTACCGCGACGTCGAGCAGCAGCGCGACAGCCTTGAGCGGGCGGTGCGCGAGCTCGAGGCGACGACCGAGATCGCCCGCGCCGTCGGCGGCGAGACCGACCTCGAGCGGATCCTGGAGACGATCGTCAAGCGCGGGCGGGCGCTGGTGCGGGCCCGTTCGCTGCTGATCCTGCTCGAGGAGCACGGCGGGCTGCGGCTCGCCGCTGCCGCCGGGGAGTCCGAGCACGACCCGCAGATGTGGGTGCCGATCGTGGGCTCGGCCCCGGGCGAGGTGTTCGCCTCGGGGGCGCCCAGCCGCATCCGCGACCTCGGCCCGAGCCTGCTATCCCAGCCCCGCAGCCAGGGCAGCGGCGCGGCGGCGCTGCTGGTGCCGCTGGTCTTCCGCGGCCAGTCGGTGGGCGTCCTCGTCGCGCTCGATCCACTCGCCGGCGAAAGCGGTTTCAGCGGCGAAAGCGAGCGGGTGCTCGGCTCGTTTGCCGCCAGCGCGGCGACCGCGGTGGCCACCGCCCAGTCGGTTGCCGAGGACCGCCTGCGCAACAGCGTCGACGCGGCCGAGCGGGAGCGGGGACGCTGGGCCCGCGAGCTCCACGACGAGTCCCTGCAGAGCCTCGCCGGCCTGCGGGTCCTCCTCTCCACCGCCCGGCGCAGCGGCGATAGCGACGATCTGCTCGACCAGGCGATCATGCAGGTCGACGCCACGATCGCCGAGATGCGCCGGCTGATCGCCGACCTGCGCCCGCCGACGCTCGACGACCTTGGCCTGGCGGCGGCGCTGGAGGGGCTGGCCGACCGCCTCGCCGCGGCAGAGGTGCTCGACGTCGAGCTTGAGCTGGACCTCGGCTACGAGGCGGGCCGGCAGCCGACCCGCCTGCTGAGCCCGATCGAGGACGCCACCTACCGGCTGGTCCAGGAGGCGCTGAACAACGCGGCCCGGCACGCCGGCGCCAAGCGGGCATCGGTCTCGGTGGTCGAGGTCGGCGGCGAAGTCCGGATCCAGGTCGAAGACCCTGGCAAGGGCTTCGACCTGCAGGAGAGGACCGATGGATTCGGCCTGCTCGGCATGAGGGAACGGGTGGGGCTGGCCGGCGGGTCCCTCGACCTGCGCAGCGCGCCGGGCGAGGGGACCAAGGTGGCGGCGTCGCTGCCGGCGCGCCATCGCGAGCCCGACGCAGGCGAGGCCTACGGCGATCCCGCTCGCGAGCCTCGGGTTTTCCCGGATGCCGGCGGCCTAGCGCATCCGTAGCGTCGAGGCGGCAGCGCCAAGCCCAGAGAAACTCGAGCCGACGGAGGGATTTTGCCCGTGCTGGAAACCGACGAGACACCGCGGACCGAAAGCCACGCCAGCGAGGGAGCGCCGTCGCTGCTGGTCGGCTACGACGCCAGCGAGGGAGGCAGGGACGCGCTTGAGCTCGCCCGCATCTTCCACTCGATGCTGGGCGGGCGGGTCCTGGTCGCCTCGGCAGCCTCCCACGGCCCGGCGCCGGGCCGCCATCGTCCTTCTGAGGGCGAGAGGGCGGCCGTCGAAGCTCTTTTCGAGCAGGCGCGGCTGCATATCGGCCTGCCGAAGGTTGAGGCGCGGGCGCTGGCCGGCGGCTCCCCAGCCAAGCTGCTGATCGAGTGCGCCGAAGTCGATGCGGCGCAGACCCTGGTGCTCGGCTCGCCCCACCGAGGGGTGGTCGGACGCGCCCTGATCGGCAGCGTCGCCAAGGGCGTCCTCTATGGCGCGCCCTGCGAGGTCGTCGTCGCGCCACGCGGATACGCCGACCGCGTCCATGTCCCCTACCGCACGATCGCCGTCGCCTATGACGGCAGCGAGGAAGCCGAGGCAGCGCTGCGCCGAGCCGAAGACCTCGCCCGCCCCAACCGCGCCTCGATCGAAATCCTCACGGTCGCCGAAGCGCCGGTCACCCCGGCCACCGTCTGGGGCGGCATCGCGCCGGCCCAGCTCTCCGACCCGGACAAGATCCTCAACGGGGCGATCGAGTCGGTCGACGAGCGGCTCGCCGTCCAGGGCAGGCGGCTCGAAGGCGAGGTGGCGACGACGCTGGCGCGGGCCTGCGAAAACAGTGTCGATCTGCTGGTCGCCGGCTCCCGCGGTTACGGGCCGGCGGCGCGGGTCCTGCTCGGCTCGGTCACCGGCCGCCTGATTCAGGACGCGCCCTGCCCGGTCCTGGTCGTGCCCCGCGCGGGCTAACCTGCGAGGCGGTGCCGGAGCTAAGCGAAGCCGAGCTGGATGGCCTGCTCGCCTACTGGGAGGCCGCCAACTACCTGACCGTCGCCCAGATCTACCTGCAGGACAACCCGCTGCTGCGCGAGCCGCTGCGGGCCGAGCAGATCAAGCCGCGGCTGCTCGGCCACTGGGGCACCTCGCCCGGCCTCAACCTCGTCTACGCCCAGCTCAACCGGCTGATCCGCGAGACAGGCGACGAGGTGCTGTTCGTCGCCGGGCCCGGGCACGGCGGCCCCGCCGTCGTCGCCAACGTCTACCTCGAGGGGACCTACTCGGAGGTCTATCCCGAGGTCTCCGCCGACGAGGCCGGCCTGCAGCGCCTGGTCCGCCAGTTCTCGACCCCGGGCGGGATCCCCAGCCACGTCAGCGTGCCGACGCCGGGCTCGATCCACGAGGGCGGCGAGCTCGGCTACGCCCTGGTCCACGCCTTCGGGGCCGCCTTCGACAACCCCGACCTGCTGGTCGCCTGCGTGATCGGCGACGGCGAGGCGGAGACCGCGCCGCTGGAGGGCTCATGGAAGGGCGTGCGCTTCCTCAACCCTGCCCGTGACGGGGCCGTGCTGCCGATCTTGCACCTGAACGAGAACAAGATCTCCGGCCCGACCGTGCTCGGGCGGGCGCCCGAGGCCGAGATCGTCCAGCTCCTGGCCGGCCACGGCTACGAGGCCCGGATCGTCACTGGATCCGATCCCCGCCAGGTCCACCGCGACTTCGCCGCGACGCTCGCCGACTGTCGCGCCACGATCGCCGCGATCCAGGCGCAGGCGCGGTCGGGGGGCAGCGCTGGGCGGCCACGCTGGCCGGCGATCGTGCTGCGCACGCCGAAGGGCTGGACCGGGCCGAAGGTCGTCGACGGCAAGCAGGTCGAGGGAACCTTCCGCGCCCACCAGGTCCCGCTCGGCGGCGTCCGCGAGAACCCCGAGCACCTGGCGATGCTGGAGCGGTGGATGCGCGGCTACCGGCCCGAGCGCCACTTCGACGGCGAGGGGAGGCTGGTGCCGGAGCTGGCGGCGCTGGCGCCGGCGGGCGAGCGGCGGATGGGCGCCACCACCCACGCCAACGGCGGCCGCCGCCTGGTCCCGCTGACGATCCCCGACCCCGCCGCCTACGCGATCGAGGTGCGGCGGCCGGCGGCCGAGCGGGCGGAATCGACCAAACGCCTCGGCGAGCTGCTGCGCGACATCTACAGCGCCAACCCCGACAACTTCCGCCTCTTCTGCCCCGACGAGACCAACTCGAATCGGCTCGGCGCCGTCTTCGAGGTCGAGGACCGCTGCCTGATCGACGCCCGCCCCGAGGACGAGAGCGTCTCCCCCGAGGGCCGGGTGATGGAGGTGCTCTCCGAGCACAACTGCCAGGGCTGGCTCGAGGGCTACCTGCTGAGCGGCCGCCACGGCCTCTTCGCCACCTACGAGGCGTTCGCGATGGTCTCGGCCTCGATGGCGATCCAGCACGCCAAGTGGCTGGAGGAGATGCGCCAGCTCGACTGGCGCGAGCCGGTCGCCTCGCTCAACGTCCTGCTCACCTCGACCTGCTGGCGCAACGACCACAACGGCTTCAGCCACCAGGGGCCGGGCCTGATCGACACGATGATCTCGCTGCGCGGCGAGGTCGTCCGCGTCTACTTCCCGCCCGACGCCAACAGCCTGCTGGCGGTCGCCGGCCACTGCCTGCGCAGCCGCAACTACGTCAACCTGATCGTCCAGGACAAGCAGCCGCAGCTGCAGTACCTGGGCTATGAGGAAGCGCTCGCCCACGCCGCCGCCGGCGCCTCGCGCTGGGACTGGGCGAGCAGCGACGAGGGCGGGGACGCCGATGTCGTGCTCGGCTGCGCTGGCGACATCCCGACCCAGGAGACCCTGGCGGCAGCCTGGCTGCTGCGCCGCCACACGCCCGAGCTGCGGGTGCGGGTCGTCAACGTGATCGACCTGATGTCCCTCTTCCCCGGCGAAATGCATCCGCACGGCCTGCCCGAGGAGCGCTTCGTCGAGCTCTTCGGCCACGACGACGAGGTGGTGATGGCCTTCCACGGCTACGCCCGCGCCCTGCACCAGCTGCTCCACGGCCGCCCCCATCCCGGCCGCTTCCACGTCCGCGGCTTCAGCGAGCAGGGGACGACCACGACCCCCTTCGACATGGTCGTGCTGAACCGGATGAGCCGCTACCACCTGGCGCTGGAGGCGCTGAGGCGGGCGCGGCGGGCGCCGGCGGGCGCGGCCGAGCTGGAAGAGCACTGCCGGGCGATGCTGGCCCGGCACGAGCCCTACGTGCGCGAGCACCTTGAGGACATGCCCGAGGTTCGCGACTGGACCTGGGACGCGGCCTAGCGTGTCCGCCCCGCCCGGCCGGATCCTCACCGTCAACGCCGGCTCCTCGAGCCTGAAGCTGCACGTCCTCGACGCGGACGACCGCGTCATCTGCTCCCGGGACGCCGGCTTTGACGGCGACGAAGGGGCGCTGCGCGAGGAGCTGGAGGGGATCCTCGCCGCCGGCGGGCCGGTCGACGCCGCCGGCCACCGGGTCGTCCACGGCGGCCCCGACTTCACCGGCCCGGCAGCGCTCGACCCCAGCGTCGAGGACGAGCTCGACCGCCTCGCCGACCTCGCGCCCCTGCACAACCCGCCGGCGGTGGCGGCGATGCGGGCGCTGGAGGCGCTGCGGCCGGGGCTGCCGACCGTCGCCTGTTTCGACACCGCCTTCCACGCGACGATGCCGGCGGCGGCCTCGACCTACGCGATCCCCGCCGCCTGGGCGCAGCGCTGGCCGCTGCGCCGCTACGGCTTCCACGGCCTCTCCCACTCCTACGCGAGCCGCCGCGCCGCCGCGCTGCTCGACCGCCCGCGGGCCGAGCTGCGGCTGGTCACGGCGCACCTCGGCGCCGGCGCCTCGCTGGCTGCTGTTCAGGGCGGGCGCTCGGTCGAGACCACGATGGGCTTCACCCCGCTCGAGGGCCTGGTGATGGCGACCCGCTCCGGCTCGGTCGACCCCGGCCTGCTGCTCTGGGTCCAGCGTCACGGTGGCTTCGACGCCGAGCAGATGGAGCGGGCGCTGGAGCGCGAAGCCGGGCTGCTCGCCCTCTCCGGCCGCTCGGGCGACATGCGCGAGGTGATCGCGGGCGCCGAGGGCGGCGACGAGCGCTGCCGCCTCGCCCTCGACGTCTACATCCACCGCCTGGCCACCGGCGTCGCGGCGATGGCGGCGGCGATGAACGGCCTCGACGGCCTCGTCTTCACCGGCGGCGCCGGCGAGCACGAGCCGCGGCTGCGAGCGGCAGCCTGCGAGGCGCTCGCCTTCCTCGGCATCGCCCTCGACCCCGAGGCCAACGCCGCGGCGGCGGGCGACCGGCTGATCTCAGCGCCAGGCGCCGGCGCCGCGACCCTGGTCGTCAGCGCCCGGGAGGACATCGAAATCGCCCGCCAGGCGCGGGCGACGCTCTCTCCCGCGTAAGGCCCGGTTAGGACAGGGCGATGCCCTGGGAGTGACCGACCTCCAGCTTCCCCTTGGGCATCTGCGTTGAGGGATAGCCCAGCTCGAAGCCCTGGCCCCCCTGGATGATCGTGCCGGGCCGGGCGTCGAGCGCCTCGACGCCGCGCAGGAACTCGAGCGTCTCCTCGTCCTCGACCCCCTCGGCGATGACGAAGGCGCCGGTCTGGCGGGCGAACGTGGCCATCGCCATCAGCACCGCGCGGGCGTTGGGCTCGGTCGCGGCGGCGGCGACGATTGACTGGTCGAGCTTGACGTACTCGGCGCCGATCTTGCGCAGCATCTCCAGGCCGGCGTTGCCGGTGCCGACGTCGTCGAGCGCGAGCTTGAGGCCCCGCTTGCGCAGGCGGTCGAGGCTCCTGATGACGGGGACGGTGCGCGCTCCGAGCCGCTCGGTCACCTCGACCACGACCCGGTCAGGCGCGAGGCCGGCTCGCTCGACGCCGCTGAACAGCCACTCGCTTCCGTCGGAGTCGAGCTCCAGCGTCTTCGGCGCCAGGTTGACGAACAGCAGGGCCCCGTCCGGGATGTCGGTGGCGGCGGCCAGCGCCCGCGTCGCGCAGAGCTCGTCGAGCTCGTGCACGCAGCCGATCTGTTCGGCGATGTCGAAAGCTTCAGCCGGCCCGGAGAGGCCGTAGGAGGGGTCGGGCCGGGTCAGCGCCTCGATCCCGAGCAGCTCCCGGGAGCCGAAGTTCCAGATCGGCTGAAAGACGGTGGCCAGGCGCTGCTCGTCGACCAGGGCGCGAACCGCCTCGCGCTTGCTCGTCGTCGTCACGGAGACGCGGTCGCGGATCTCCTCGAAGCTGACGAACCCCTTGCCGCCACGGCGCTTTGCCTCATAGAGCGCCGCATCGCCCTCGGCCCGCAGCTCCTCGGCCGAGTGGCCCGCGCGCAGGCTCGCGACGCCGATGCTCGTCGCCGCGTCGACCTCGCCCAGGGTCCGGTTGAGGCGTTTGACCAGGATCTGCGCCCCCTGCTCGTCGGTGTTCGGCATCAGCAGCGCGAACTCGTCGCCGCCGATCCGGTAGGGACGGTCGGCAGCGCGCCCGTCACGCAGGATCGCGGCGACGCGCTTCAGCAGCGCATCGCCCTGAGGGTGGCCGTGGCGGTCGTTGATCAGCTTGAAATTGTCGAGGTCGAGCAGGGCGAGGACGAGCGGGTCCTGGTTGCGGCTCGCCGCCGCCGTCGCCTGGGCGAGCTCGTGCTCGAAGGCGCGGTGGTTGGGAAGGTCGGTCAGCCCGTCGCGGGTGGCGCGCTGCAGGGCGAGGCGGTGGTGGCGCAGCAGGGTGCGGCCACCGAGCAGGTAGAAGAGGCCGGCGACCCCGACCACCGCCAGCGCCATCACCAAAAGCAGGACGTGGCGCACGTCGGCCAGCTGCGCCTCGAAGCTGCCGTTGTCGAAGCTCATCTCCAGGGCGTAGCGGCCACCTGGCAGGTCGACCGGGGTGACGAACTCGAAGTTGGACGAGGGGCGGGCGGGGTCCGCCTCATGGCCGGCGTAGGAGGCGCCGGCGTGGAGCGCCGCGTTGATCCGCGGATCGGAGTCCCGCGCGCCGTTCAGGGCCTCGATGTTCGAGGCGCGGACGATGTTGTCGGGGCCGATCAGGATCGCCTCGATCGCCCCGGGCCGGCGGCCAAGCGCATCGAGCAGGCGGTCGATCTCGTGGATCGCGACCCCCGGCCGCGGGGCTTTGCGAGCCTCGGCTTCGAAGCCGTCGGCGTCCGCCTGCTGCGTGCGCGCGTAGCTGTCCAGCTGCTGCTTGTAGAGGCGGTCCGAGATCAGCTTGTAGCCGGCGGCGCCGACCAAGGCGAGCGCGATGACCAGAGAGAGGAACAGGCGCGCGCCGAATCCCAGCCCGCCGAGACGGCGACGCAGGGGCTCAGTCTGTCGGGCGAGCCATCTGAACATGAGGTTCCATCTTTACCTGTGTACGTTACCCTTTTTGTGTGAACTCGCACATGTTCTTCCGCAAATTGCTGTATTCAGCTGCGATGAACTCCATGTAAGGCACTGAATGGACGCTAATCCAGGCACCTCGTCTGCTCCGTCTGCGCAGAGTCTGCCCCCCACGCGCATTTTGGTCACGGACGACCATCCCGAGATGCTTCTGTTGATGGATCGTGCGCTGGGAAGCAGCTACGAGTGCGAGTTCGCGAACAGCTTCGAGCAGGCTCGCGAAAAGCTTGACGCCGACAGCTTCCAGCTCGTCATCTGCAATCTTGATTCGGCTGCCAGCACAGGGCTGGATCTCGCCGCAGAGATCGTCCGCGACCACCCCGAAACGGCGACCGTCGTCCTGATGACCGGGGAAGACGATCCTGAGGCCGCCAGGCAAGCTTTCGCCCTTGGCGTCTACGGCTACCTGGTCGAACCGTTTTGGCCAGGGCAGCTGCTGATCACGGTGATGAGCTCGCTGCGCCGGCGCGAGCTGGAGATCGCCGACCAGGCCCACAGCCAGAATCTGGAGGACCGGCGCCAGACGATCATCGACATGGCGCCGATGCCGATCTATGCCAAGGACGCCTCCCACCACTATGTCGTGGCGAACGCCAGCGCCGATGAGGTCGCGGGAGTGGAGCGGGGGACGCTGATCGGCCTCACCGATGACGCGATCATGCCGCCCGAGGGAGCGGAGGCGGCCCAGGACATCGACGCCCGCGTGCTCGACGAGGGGTCGACCTACGAGGCCGAGGAGGTCGTGGAGGTCGGAGATGTCGAGAGGACCTTCAAGACGGTCAAGTTCCCACTCCTCGACGAGGAGGGCCAGATCACCGCCGTCGGCGGCATCTCGGCCGATATCACCGCCGAGAACGAGGCGGCGAAGCTGCGCGACGAGCTGGCGGCCTCCCAGCAGAAGGCGATCGACGAACTGCGGCTGTCGCGCCAGGAGACGATCGAAGGGCTGACCAAGGCGATCGAGCTGCACGATTCCTCGACCGGGGAGCACGTCGGCCGGATGGCGGAGATCGCCGCTTTCCTCGGCGCCCACATGGGCCTCGACCCAGATCACATCGAACTGCTGCGCGCGGCGGCGCCCATGCACGATGTCGGCAAGATCGGCGTTCCGGCTGAGATTCTTCGCAAGCCGGGGCCGCTGGCCGCCGGGGAGCGCGAGGAGATGGAGCGCCACACGGTGGTCGGCCACAAGATCTTCGCCCACTTCGAAAGCGAGCTGTCGCGCATCGCCGCGGCGATCGCCCTCACCCATCACGAGCGCTACGACGGCAGCGGCTACCCACGGGGCCTCACCGGAGAGGAGATTCCACTGGAAGGCCGGATCGCCGCGGTGGCCGACGTCTTCGATGCCCTGCTCACCGACCGCAGCTACAGGCCGGCGCTGTCAGTGGACGAAGCAATCGCGGTGATGCGCGAGGGAAGGGGAACCCACTTCGACCCCGAGATCGCCGATCTCCTCCTGGACCACGTCGAGGAGATCCTCGCCCTCAGGAGCTGAAAGCGACGGGCCAGCTTCAACAGCCCGACCGCGATCCAACCGCTTAGCGTCAGCGGAACCGCAGCAGCTCCACGGGGCTGCCGACTTCTTCGATCCCGCCGGTCGAGCCGGCGACGACGAGGCGGCCGTCGCGCTGGCGGGCGGCCGCGGCGGGGCGGAAGGGATGAGCTTTCGAGGCGGCCGCGGTGACGGCGCCGCGGTGGCCGAAGCTGCGATCCATGCTCCCATCCGGCTTGAAGGCGCGGATGACGACGCCGCGTTCGCCGAATCTCTCAGCGGCGCTGACGAGGATCGGCCGGCGCCCGCCGAAGAACGAGACCATCGGCGCGTGCGCGTCGACGCGCACGACGCCGTTATGCCCGAAGGCGCGGTCGCGGATGCCGTCGGAGCGGAGCCGGATCAGGGTGGTCGGCAGGGGATTGACGCCGCCTTCGGGCGCGGCGGCGACGAAGATGCCACCGTCCGAGGCCATCGCGACGGCGCTCTCTTCATCGGCGAGCCCGGGCATATATGGCTGGCGCCCGTGGTAGGCGAAGCCAGGGTCGGGGCGGCCGTTCGGCAGCAGCCGCGCCATCCCTGAGTACGGGCCGTCGTTGCCGAAGAGCACGACCCTGCCGCGAGGATCGAAGGTCGCCGACAGCGCCATCGCCTTCACCTTCGGGCCGAACCCGACCAACGCCAGGCCGTCGTGGCCAAAGCGGCGATCGGGCTCGCCGTCCGGGCCCAGCTCGAAAGCCGCCATGCCGAAGCGCTTGTTGACCTGGCCGACGACCAGCGCCTCGCCACTGGGCCGGACGACAAGCGACTCGATGTCGAAATGGGCCGGTATCTCCCCCCTTCCCTGCGAGCCGTAGCCGAGGTCGCGCTGGCCACGATCGTCGAAGCGGGCGACGTAGGCGGCGCCGTCAAGGCTGGAGGCGGTGGACACGGAGTAAAAGCGGTTGTGCCCGTCAGCCCGCAGCTCGATATTGGTTTCAGGCACGACAAACCCCACGCCGGACCCGACTTCGGGGTTGACGGCGCCGTCGGGCTTCGCGCCGATGAGGATCGCCCGCGGATAGTGCGAGCCGGTGTCGCTCCAGGCGGAGGTGAAGATGTCGCCGCTCGATCCGATCGCGAGACCAAACGCTTCGGTGACGGCGGGCAGCGTGCGGACGTCCGCGGCGGTGCCGCCCAAGCCAAAGGCAGGGTCCGGCGCGCCGTTTGGCTGCAGGGCCGAGACCGTCGCGTCGCCACCGTCGCCGGCGCCACCGGCCGCCAGGATCTGGCCATTTGGGGCGACCGCCAGCGCGGCGGCGTACTGCGCGTAGTCTGGGCGGCCCAGCGTCCGGCCAGGCAATTTCAGGGTCGCCTGGCCGGCCTGCCCGAAGCTCGAATCAATCGCTCCCGCCGCGGTGAAGCGGGCGAGAAGGGGCGCAAAGTCGCATTCGCCGGCCGGGCAGTCGGAGCTGGCCGCAGCTTCGCCGCCGAGCAGGACGCTGCCGCCTGGCCCTGCTGCCAGCGCCGTCGGCCTGTCGACCGCGCCGACCGTGAGGCTAACGCTGCCGCCGGAGAAGCCGGGATCGAGGCTGCCGTTGATCAGGTAGCGGCTGATGACGAAATGGCCCGGGTCCGAACAGCAGAGCCCATGACTGGACGAGCTGGCGACCAGAGTCTTGCCGCCGGGCAGACCGAGCAGCGCCCCCGCCCTGCCGCTCAGTTCGACGATGCCGGCGTTGCCGAAGCTGGGGTCGAGAGCGCCCGCCGCCGTGAACGCGACCAGCGCGTGGCCGGTGGCGATCAGGATCGAGCCGTCTTCCCGGATCGTGAGCCCATCGGCCAGATTCCCTTCGAATTCGTTGTCCTTGAGGACCCGGACGATGCCTTCCGTGCCGAAGCTCGGATCAAGAGCGCCGTTGGGAAGCAGGCGCGCCAGCGCCAGCTGGTACCTGGGGCTCGGATCGTGGCCGCAGGGATTGGTGTGAGCACTGCCGGCGACGACAATCCGTCCCTCGGCATCGACCGCCATCGAGGCGATCGAGAGCGGAACGCTTGCGCCGACCCCGTCCTTGCCGAAGCTTGGATCGGCGGTTCCGTTCGACTGCAGCCGGTGAACCGACGCGCTGGACCCGCAAAGGTCTTCCTTGTCCTGCACGGCGGCGAGAACCCGCCCATCATCCTGCAGAGCGAGACCGTCCAACTCGCGCACCTGCACCATGCCGCCGCCGAAGCTGGCATCGAGCGCTCCGCTCGGATCGCGGCGCTCAATGAAGCCAACGTGCCGCCGGTATTTGCTCCCGACGATTTCGGTGTCCCCGCCAAGCAGGATCCCCCCGTCGGGCTGGCGCACCATCACGCCGAATGAGGAGCGGGCAAAAGCGTCACCGAGTGGATAGAGGGCGCGACCTCCCCGGCCAAAGGAGCGGTCAAGCTCCCCGCGCAACGGCCCCGCGGCCAGCGCCGCCGCGGGGGCAGCCACCATCGCCGCGACAAGCAGGCAAAACACGCCCACGCTGCATCGATAGCCCCGCCGTCTCTCCCCCATGCCCAGAGTCAACACGGCAAGTCGGCGAGGGTTGTGGCCCAGCGGGAGCGGCTGCATGACTTCTCGCGACATTGCTCCCTCGGATGGTTACGACCGATCCATGAACAGCTGGGTTCCCTAAAGCTCGTTGCGGCTGCCGGGGCTCGGGTGAGACATCGACGGGTGGCCGACGGCCAGCCACAGGAGGGAGGTCACTGCATGGACCTTGGCCAAGCGCGCGAGCAGTACATCCGGTGGCTTCTCGTCACAAGAGATCTGTCGCCGCACACGATCCGCGCCTACGACGGCGACATCGCGGCATTCACGCAACACCTCGGCGCCGACGCACCCGTCACGCAAATCGACGACAAATGCCTGATCGCCTTCATGGAGGAGCAACGCGAAACCGGCCTCTCTTCGCTCTCGATCCGGCGACGCGCGTCGGGCCTCCGCGGCTTCTGCCGGTGGCTGCGCTCATCTTCCCTGCTCGAATCGGATCCCTGGGCAGGCACGAGCATCGCGGTCGGCCGATCACGCAGGCTGCCCCGCATCGTCTCGGCGCAAGAACTCGATCGCCTCTTCCTCTTCCTTCGGCGCACGGCCGGCCTCGGCGAGAGCGATCCGGAAACTCCCCTGAAACGGCCGCATGAGTCGACAACCCTCCTGGCTGTTGCCCTGATGGTCGCGACGGGCGTCCGGGTCAACGAGGTCGTCGGCATCAAATGCGGAGACATAGACCTGCCGAACGCGAGCCTCCGGCTCCTCGGCAAGGGCCGTCGCGAGCGACATGTGTTTCTGACCAACGACTGGATCACAGGCTTCACGGCTGCCTATCTAGAGACGCGGGCCACCCTCGGCCTCGAGCATCCACACCTCCTCTTCAACCTTCACTACGACCCCCTCACGCCCCCCGCAATGCGCTCCCGCCTGGCCAAGGCCGCCCGCGCCGCGGGCCTAAGCGCCCATGTCACCCCGCACATGCTCCGCCACACCGCCGCAACCCAGCTAATCGAGGCGGGCGTCGACATCCGCTACATCCAACGCCTCCTCGGGCACGCCAGCCTCAGCACCACAGAGATCTACACACACGTCTCCGACCAAGCGCTCAGGCAGGTCGTCTCGGACGCAGACGTCCTCGGGAGGTTTGCGCACGGTCGATAACTAGGAATTATCGCGTGCGGTAATGAAATTCGACACCGCTGACCCCGCTTACCAAGATCTCCTTTCTCTGGTCCTGAGGTCCGGCGTGGCCGTGGTGCCGTTTGTGGGCGCGGGACTCAGCGCTTACGGGGAGCCGGAGGAGCGCCTCCCTCTCTGGGAGCAGCTGCTTGAGCGGCTAGTCGCTGAAGGCCGGCATCTTGATCTGATCCCGAAATCGGGGGATTCGAAGATTGACTATGCACTGCGCCGCGGCAACTACATCGAGGCCACGGACAGGTTGCTCACCGTGCTGGGCGAGCCGACCTTCCGCCGTGTCATCGAGCATGAGCTCGATGACACAGGCAAGCCCGTGCCCCCGGCGATCTCTGCGCTGGTGACGATCGATTGGTCACTGATCATCACGACCAACCTCGACCGGCTTATCGCGCGGGCGTACCTTGACAAGCGTAAACGTCCTCTCACTGCCATCACCGGTGCCGAAACTCGTCGTCTGGCCGAGGCGATAGCCGAAACACTCACTTCGTCGGAGACTACGCTTGCTCAGATACATGGCTCGATCGATGCCTATGAGTCATGGCGGCTGACCCGAACCCACTATACGCAGCTCCTTCAGGATCCGGCCTATCTGACGGCGCTTAATAGCCTGTTTATGAGAAGGGTATTTTTCGTCGGCTTTGGCCTGCAGGACGAGGACTTCGACTTCGTCTTTAAGACGATCACTAGCATTTATCCTCCTGGCGTGGGGGAATTCTATGCCTTGATCCCCCGGTCCCGTCAGGGCGACGCCGGGATTCTCAGCCTGACTAGAAGAGGCGGGTTGCGTCCAATTTTTTATGACGTCGAGGAGGAGACGGATGCGATTGATCCCTTCGGGGGCCATCGCGCCGTCTACGAGTGTCTGGGGCATCTGGCGTCGAAGTGGGCGGCCGCCACGGTCGATCTTGAAGTCACCCTCAAGTACTTCCCAGAGCCAGACTCCAACATGGTTGATCGCGAGGAGGTTGACCTGCTCGCCAAGCTTGTCGCCCCGGGTGGAAGCGTTGCTCAGGTCGTCGGCCTTGGAGGGCTTGGGAAGACATCGCTGATTCAGCAGTTCCTGCATGAAAGGCGCCCTGAGATCGCCGCCGCCGGCTACGAGAGCGTTTTCGGCTGTTCGTTCTACCGCGCCGACATTGGCCAGTTCACATATGACATGGCGCTCGCGATGGTGGGGCCTGAATCCCGGCCATTGCCCCAGCAAGTGGATCGGATTTGCGCCCACGTCCGCGGGAAGCGCACCCTCCTGGTCCTCGACGGATTGGAGGCAATCCTCGACTCGAAGGCTGAATTGCGCAGCCCCTATGTCTTGCAGATAGTAGAAAGCGTAGTTGCCGGAGAAGGGGCCGTCGTGGTCACCTCCCGAGTCCAGGCGAGCGGTGGGCCCCTAAGCCGGGCCCATCTGATCGAGGTCCAGCCCTTCTCACCCGAGCAGATTCTCGACTTCATGGGCCGCTGGGGCCTCGACCGTCTGGGCGAGGCCGCCAACAGGCGCTTGGTCGAGATAACCGCAGGCCATCCGCTTGCCTTGCGCATCCTCGCCGGAGTCCTTCAGGACGCCCCCGCCAACGAGGCGATAGCCACGATCGAGCGCTCTGCGATCATCGACCTCGCCGACGAGGTGGACCCGCTGCGAGAGAACCGGCTGGCGCGGGTCTTCGGCTCTTACTTTCATCACTTGAACGAGGCGGAGATAGCCTTTCTCGACTGCTTGACGGTCTTCGAGAGGCCAGCCGCGTTCACACTGATTGCTTCCGCGTTCACGCCCGCTTATCCCGACACGGCGATAAACGGCCCATTAGTCGAGCGTGATCTAAGGCCGCTTATAACGCGCCTGCTGGAGCGCCGGCTGCTGACCGCGAGCCCGGTGGGAGAAATCTCCTGCCATCCGACTGTGCGCGAGTACTTCGCAAAGCACGCAGGCCAGGAGGGGCGCTCGCTGTCGCCGATTCACCGATATCTCGCCGCCGAGGCGTTGCGAAAGGCACCCTGGCAGCCAGATGCCTTTGAGGAAGCGACGCCATTGATAAGCGCCGGGCGGCACGCAGCCAAGTGCCAGGACTGGACTCTCTTCGACGACCTCTTCCGCAACCGTCTCATGCGTGGCTTTCGCGACTACCTTTGCGACACGCTTGGCGCCTGGGACGAGACCCTGGGACTTGCCATGTTCGGTGATGATCCGGAGTTTCCGGCGCGGCTGACCGGCCAGCCCGGCTACTACCCGATCACCGTCGCACGTTGCCTCAAGCACCTCGGGCGAACCTCGGAGAGCCGAACGAAGTACGTCCGTACTCTCAAGCAGGTTGCCTCATCGAAGGATCCCGATACGGCGATGTACGTGAACAACCTCATGACCCTTCTGGCCTGGCGTGGCGAACTAACCAGCGCAGATTGGCTGGTCGAGTTGAACGTTCGTGCGCTTTCCTGGATCGACGAGCCATGGAAACATCGCTGGCAGGTTGAGCACGGCTTCTCGTCGATCGCGTACCTGAAGATGCTGCAGGGCGATCTGGCTGCCGCCGAGACCCTCTTCGATCACTCCGAACAGGCATGGGGCGACTTCCTTGACGAACGGCCCTGGCCTCAGATCAACGATTACTACTCGCTCCATCGCAGCGAGCTGACGCTCCTCATCGATCCCGAGGCGCACGATCAGGCGCTGGCGGAAATCACTTCGCTTCTTGAGGTACCCGATGTCCACGAATGGCCCGAGTCTCTATGCCGTGGACATATTCAGGCCGCCGGCATTCACATCGACCGCAGCACGCGGGAAGCCGACCCGAGCGAGATCACCAGAGCTGAGGAGCGCCTCGAGCAGGCTCGCTTGACAACTGCAGGGATGAACGTCGCAGATGTCGCGATCGCGCATCACCTGACTCGTTTGAAGGTCGAGTTGGCGAAGCTCGAGGTAGGTGCCGATGCGGATCTCGGCACGGTTGAGCTGAAAGATCTCGTTGATCGCATCACCGTTCTCGTCTCGACATCAGGGCTATACCTAGCGACACCAGATGTTACGGCTGCCCGAGGCGTGCTCGCCTATCTCGACGGTTCGCTTGACCAGGCTGAGGAGTTGCACGAGCGGGCAATGCAGCAGTGTGGGCGGCAGGGCAACGCGCTGGCGCAGCGCAGCCCCCGCTCGCTGGTCGGATGGCTCGGCCGACAATTGGGGCGCCGCGCTATGCCGGAGGCGGTTGGCTCGACGACAGAACTCGTCGGCCTAGTCGGGGCTCAGCTAAGCCCGAAATGGATGGTCGAGCGGCTCGACGCGTTGCCTGGGTCCAGCTAGGCCGAAGCCTCCTCGGCGAGGTAGTCGGGCTGCACCACGCGGCCGTCTCCCGGGCGGACGCCCTCACTCCGACCAAGGTCGCGGGTGACAAAGGCCCTGAGCAGCCAGCGATCTTGACCGTCGTATCGGGGCACGAACGGAGTTCGACCGTGCACGGCGCGATTGTTGTCCAGGATCAGTATCTCGCCCGCCTCCAAACGCACGACGATCTGAGCCCTGATGGCGGCATCGCGCAGCGCCTCCACCGCCCGCTGGGCGACTGGGTCATTGCCAATCGTGCCATTTGCCCCGTCGAAGTCGACCCGAAGCCGCGGTCGCCGCTCGGCACCTTCAAAGACGCAGATCGGGTCGATGCAGACATCGTCACTCAAATTGTCGCCGATCAAGAAGGAGGAATCGATCTTCGTCCTGAACCTGGGCTTACGCAGCACTTCGATGATTGGCTCGTCGAGCAATGGCAGCATCGCGTCGATCGAGCTGAGCGTCGTCCCGGCGCGGTGCTCGTGGTCAGGCCGCAAACAGAGCAGTGCCACGTAATCGGGGCGATATGGCGAGAATGCGGTCTCGGTGTGCGCGTGGAGGTCGACAGTGGAGCCGACGGATATCTGCTGGCGCTCAAAGCCCTGGACCGGGAGTATGTCCTGGACGATGTTGCCTCCCAGCTCCGGGCGAAAACCGTACTGATCGCCCAGGCAAGCGATCAACACACTCAGCGCCGCAGCGCCGGCGCCACGCGGATCGTCAGCTCGGCCGGGGGCAGGTGACAGACGGTCGGTCGGCACTCCTTTAATTAACAGCCCTCCACTCGGATGGCCGAAACGCCTGAACTCAAGTAGTGCCCGACGTAATTCGGAAGAGAGCCGCGCTGCCTGCAGCTGCGCCTCGATCACAAAGTCGTCGGCCTTCGAAACGATGTCGTGGCGATCCAGCCGCTCGCATGCTTCAGCCAGGGTCCGGCGGTCACCCGCCGCGAGAGCCAGCCTCCGGACGTCGCTCACCAAGGCGCCTCGGCTGGCTGATGCGCTCCGTTGGAGATGAACGAGGGTGCCGACCAAGGCGAGTACTTGCGCGCAACCCGGTCCCCGATCACCAGCAAATCGATCGGGGACCGCACGAACACGTCCATTGCGTCCGCGGGGGTCTCGACGATTGGCTCGCCGCGCAAATTCAGCGAGGTGTTCAGCAACACGGGGATTCCGGTCAAATCGCCCACAAGGCCAAGCAGGCGATGCAGGAACGGGTTGTCCTCGCGGCGCACAGTCTGCACCCGGGCGGTCCCGTCGACATGGGTGACCGCGGGGAGGTGCTCTTGCGCATCGGGGCGAACGGTCGCGACGAGCAGCATGTACGGAGACTCTGCAACGCCCTCAAAGTAGGTGGAGAGATGCTCGATCGGCACAACGGGAGCGAGGGGCCGGAAGGACTCGCGGTGCTTGATGTTGAGGTTGACGTGTTCGCGCATCCCCACTGGACGAGGCAGGGCCAGCAGACTCCGATTGCCTAGCGCCCGCGGTCCAATCTCGGATCGATCCCGGAACACCGCGACGGTTTCGCCTCGAGCCAACGCTCGGGCCGCCTCCTCGCCTACGTCGCGTGGATGGAGCGCAGCGACGGACGCTCCGGCCAGCGCCTCATCGATCTCCTCGACAGAATGCTTCCGGCCTGTGTAGACGGCCCGCCCGCGCCACCCACTGGACTTGGCCGCCCGGGACTGGCCGAGCAGAACGTGGGCGCCGTAGAAAGCTGCCCCGACCGCCAGGCCGTTATCGCCCGCCGCGGGGAAGACAAAGATCTGCTCAAAAGGCGTCTCCTCGAGTATCCGGCTGTTTACCAGCGTGTTGAGCGCACAGCCGCCCCCGAAGCAGAGCATTGGCAACGGCACCCGCCGGTGGGCCTCTCGCGCTGAGGCGACGATTGCCTCCGTGAAGATCTCCTGCGCCGCATAGGCAATGTCAGCGCGGACCTGCGTGGCATTCGCGGAATTCGCGAGGGTTGCCGTTAGCCAGTCCCAGATTCCCGCGTAGGGGTCGAACCGGAACCGTCCACCCGGTCCGATTGCGACGTGCTCGCGCAGCGAATTGAGCAGCGTTGGAGCTCCGTAGGCGGCAAGCCCCATTGTCTTGCCGGCTCCGGTGTCTCCGAACCCCAGCGCCATGGTGACAATCTCGTAGAACCACCCGATCGAGTTTTGAGCGATGTAGCGCCACGAGCTCGAGGTCTTTGTCTGAACGCCTGTCTCGACTGGCTCCAGAGCAAGAGAGGCCCCTTCAGCCCGGCCCATCGAGATTGTCTCGACTTCATAGCTATCCCCGGTCTCCCGAATCGGGCTCCCGTGTCCGTCGATCACCAGCAGAGCGGCCTGCTCGTAGGGAGAAGTGAAAAAAGACGCGGCAGCGTGCGCCGTATGGTGGTTCACAAAGGTGACTTTCTCCCAGTCCAGCCACCTTGAGGGCCGCTCCAGGTCATCACAGCAGAAGATGCCCGCGAGCTCACCCAACTCAAGTTCCGCCGCGTCGAGGCAGTAGCTGGCTGCATCGCGCGCAGGGTGCGCATGCCACTCGGTTTGGGCCTGCTTCACACGCTGCAGTCGCTCGTCCTCGATCGCCACCCTGATGGTGCCGCTGTCCACGATTGCTGCGCTGAAGTCATGGTTCGACCCGCCCAGGCCGAGCACGGGATCGCGCATAATTCCTAGTTATCCCAACAGAACGACACCGCGAGGATCTTAATAGTTCTCATCTCGCTACGTCAGAGCCGTAATCAATCATCAGCCGCTCCACCTATTACACATTGGAACGATCAAGAAAGAATCGCGCAGAGGTCGACCTCGGCAAAGTAGGTGGGCAATGTGGGGTCTAGCTGCCGATCTTCCCACCACGACCGAAGAAGCCTGCCAGCCGAGTCCGACAGGTAATTCAGTGTCCACCACATCGTCCCCGATAGGTAATCGGCAAACTCCCGGGGGAACGGACTGCTCCGCGAGAACAGCTCGAACGAAATGTCTCGACACGTGAACGGCGCTCGCTCAATCGTTGCGTAAAGCCTGTCGAGGTCGTAGTGCCTGAGATCACAGTGCTTGCGCACCTCAATCCGATGCGAAGCCTCGATGATCGCTCGATCCTCGGGCACCATCGGGCCAAAGCGCAGCGTCGCGCCGTCGTACTGCCTTACCGCAACATGCCCTGGTCGACTTGCGAGAAGGTCAAGCAGAGGATCGAGGGACGCAATGTAAGACGACACGTTAAAGAGCAGAGTCAAGTCTGCCTCTGGAAGGGCGAGCGACGGGGCGTTGAGGTCAACCTGTCGAAAGCTGGATCGGCGAGACCAACCTTTGGCGCGATGCGCTGCCTCGGCAAGAGCCGACTCATCGCAGTCCATCCCGATGAACTCGCAATCCTCCGGCAGAAGCGCGTCCAGCTCATCGAGCCATAGGCCAGTGGCACAGCCTACGTCGAGAATACGGGAGGGATGCAGTGCGGCCAGTCGTCGACAATACGCACGACGCTCTGGCAACTTCGCACGATGGTGAGCGTCGAGCCACCCACTTCCAGCAGGGGGCAGGATATTCGCGTCCAGCGCGTCAAGCACAGGTGCTCCTCAGTTATCGCGATATGACGGTAGGAGATTGACAATCCTACGAAATTCCACTTGGGTAGCCAGCGTGCGCGCTGCGCCTCTACCCGCGTATGATCGCGATCGTGCGGGAGATTTTGCCATTAAGGGTCCCTCTATGAGTAATCGCCTTGGCAGGCTTACCTGTCTCGCGGTCGTTGCCGCCGTGGCGATCTGCGTATTCACCCCGAGCGAGGCCGGAGCCGACCACGCCCTGCCCCTCTATATCGCCAAGATCAGAGCCGGAATGAACCGCCACCAGGTTCGCCACACGCTCGGTCGGCCGCGCCAGATAGCCACTCATAGATTCCAGGGGATCGCATACGAGCGGCAGTGGCGCTACCGCGACCACCTCGCGGTTGGCTTCACCGTGGTCAATGGGCGCACCCGGTTGGTCGATTGGGTCCGAACCCGGAGCCCCAAGGACCGTTTCGCATTTGGAATCCACGTCGGGACAAATGAGCACCGCCTACGCCGCCTCGGCAATGTCGAATGCTGGCATCTCACCTACGGCGTCGGCTCGTTCCCGCCCGGCTACACCTGCGCCTGGCGTCCTCCCTGGAACGCTGACGCGTGCGGCCCACACCTGACCTTCTCCATGAGTCACCACCACGGCCGGATCAGGATGATCCAGCTGTCGGGAGTCCCGGCGGGCCGCCAGCGGATGGCGTCACGCGCCATACCCCTAGACGGCTGCATCTAGTTACTTGCCGAAGGTGATGCCGTAGGGACGGCTGCCTTCTTCGCCTTCGGACCCAGAAGTGACGGTTTCGGAGGAAACGTAGCTTCCTGCTTCTTCGGTTCCGCTACCTTCGGGTTCGGTGACTACCGGCGGCGGTTCGGTGGGCAGCTTCGGCCAGCCCGAGCCCGGTTCGTACGTTGGCAGCTTCGGCGAGACGGTGGCTCTCGCCAGCAGCCGCTCGACGGCGAGCCGCTGATCATGTCCGGAGCTTGGCCTGACCTCTGCTCCGACGAGGAAGGCCGCCAACCCCGCCGCGAGGACGATGGCGAGGGCAAGGGTCACGGAGACGCGTTTTCCCATGATCACGTTTTACCAGTGAGCCTTTCTCACCCTCGAAAGCCGAGGCTCAAGAGCCGACGCCGTGCTTTTTCGATCTGCTTCTCTGCTCTCTCGACTTCCCTGCCGGCGTGGTGGAAGCCACTTCCCCTCCGCGCCGCCTTGGCCGCGCTTTCCCACGCTTCAGATGCGCCTTCGAGGGCGCGGCGAATCGAGGCAAGCTCTGCCGCTGGGACTTCGCCGGCGGCTTTCGCGGCGGCCTTGGCGGCACCTTCGGCAGCGGCGGCCGCCGCTGCGTGGGTTTCCGCGGCTTCAATCGCGTGCGTAGCTTCACGGCGGGCGGCGGCATAGGCATGGAGGCCATCGGCGGCCTGTCGGCGCAAGCGTGGATCCGGAGCTGGGATCGAGACTGACCGCTGGGGCAGCTCGACAGTCGCCGCAAGCCGTGCGCAAGTCCTGTCCACCTGCTTGATTGCAGCCGCGCTGCCACGGCAAACGAGTGCCGGATAGGTTCCTCCGGCGTGGAAGAGGTAAGTGCGCCGGGCGCGAAGTGACTTGACTTCTTCCATCCTCAACGCCTTCCCAGCAGGCAATGCGACCTCGTAGGGATGGTTCTGGGGATTCCGGGCAGGCAAGCCGTCCGGGGGCACGAAGCCGATCAGGGCAGCGGTGCTGGACCCAGTGGCAAGCACCCGCATCCCGAGCTTGCGGTCCGCCGCAACCGGCGTAGAGGTCGACCAAGGTGCCGGGACCTCGAGGCTGATGCCTCCCGCACCCACCCGAACTTCGTCGCTGCCCTCTCCGCTTCCCTGGACGATGACCAGCAAGAAGACTGCAGCCGCAACTGCGATGGCTGCAAGGGCGACGGGGCCGAGCGCGAGGCGGCGGTGCACGGACTGCCCCACAGAATCAGTGGGAGGCTCCTGAGGCGGCTGGGACACCCGGCGGAGCGCCTCGGCCATCTTCTGGGCACTCTGGAAACGCTTGCCTGGCTTCCTCTGGGTTGCCCGCTCGATCACGGACCGCAGTTCGGGAGGGACCTCGACGCCAGGAGGAAACACTGGCGCGTTGCCCAGCGGCTGCATTCCAGTCACCAAATAAGCGAGCACCAACCCAAGTGAATAGATATCCGCCGCCGGGGTCAGCTTCTTGCCCTCCAGAACCTCGGGTGAGTTCCACTTGCCGCGCTCCGGCAAGAGTGGGCTGCCGCTTGCGTGATCGAATGGCTTCGCCAATCCGAAGTCGATCACCAGCAAGTGATCGTCCCCTTTGACCATCATGTTCCCGGGGTGCAGGTCGCGGTGGACGTATCCGAATTTCGCATGCACTGCCTCCAGTCCCTCCGCGGCCTGTGCGATCAGATTGGCAGCGCGCTCCGCGGCGAGCGGCCCGTCTTTGAGCAAGCCGTGCAGGGTCGGACCATCAATCCAGGGAACGGCCAGCCACAGCAACTCCTCGCGCGGTCCGCCCCAGTCCGATGCCGGCAGGAGATTGGGGTGGCCCCGGAGCTTCCGCAGAGCGCTCTGCTCCCGCTGGAACCGCCTGCGGAAGGTGGGATCATCGGCAAGATCTGGACGAATCGTCTTAAAAGCGAACTGGTCTCCGTTTTTGCGTTCCGCCTTGTACACACGTCCCCAGCCGCCCCCGGTGACGACCGAGATGATCTTGTAGCCAGCGATCTCAACTCCTGGGACGAGCTCCGATGCCGGCCACTCTGGAGTGGATGACTCCTCTGCCATGCGTTCTATATATCTGCCTCAGGGGCAGGATGAAGTGTGCTTCGGGTCTCCACACATAGAGTTTGTCCTCGATGGCAACCTCACTAGAGCTGAGAGAGGCCGCCAAGGACGAGCGGGATGCATTGAAGATTGTCCAGGCGAGCGCCGACCTGACGCTCGCGGGGGTGGCGGCTGCGGCGATCACTGTGGCCCCACCAGTTGGGCTGATCGGCCTGATCCCGGCGGTGATCCGGTGGCGGACGATGAAGGAGCTAACGACCCAGGAACGATTGATCGAGGACCCACCCCGACCAGATTTCGAGGACCCAGCCGAGCCTTCTTTCGAGCCTGTCTTCTTCGACTCTCACGACTGGGCTGGCCCCCTCACCGACTACGTCAGGAACTCTGTCAACCTCTGCGCCTACCAGGGGGCGATGATCGCCTCTATCGAGAAATCCCTGGGGGCGCAGGAGCGCGGGGAGTCGGGCCACTCCCGGGAGCGCGCCAAGGAGGCCGGCGCCTTCGCCGAGGAAGCAAGGGCAGCGCTGTTACAGACGGCCGACAGCCAGTCGGGCCTGCGGAACCTCGTCAACTCGGGCGAGCTATTCGAAGCCGAAGAGAAATTGCGCACCACCCGGGAGCTGCCCGAGCGGCCTTCCACCCCTCTCGAAGCGCTACCGGACGCGACAGCGCTCTGGCTCTTTCACGCCGGAGCGTCGCCCGAGATGTTCAGGACATGGTCGTCCGAAGAGCGCCTGGGCCGCCACCCGTTCATGGAGCTTTGGCGCCCTCTCTACGCGAACACAGTCAGCAAGCGTCGGTTGGCTGTGGAGCTAGTGCTCTGAGGCTTCACTGCTCGTAGCCCGGAGGCCAGCAGCTTGAGGGGTGAGCGACGGGATTCGAACCCGCGACCGCCTGGACCACAACCAGGAGCTCTACCAGCTGAGCTACGCCCACCGAGCAGGCTCCAATCTAGCGAAAGCTTGGAAGCCTGCGGTCGACCGGCGGATCAGGTCGGGCTCCGCCTCTCGCGCCCTGCCCGGCAGGGCTTCCATGCCGCTGCGGCCCAGCGCCTGCTCGGCTTCTCCAGCCATCTCCGGAACAGCCAGCCAGGCATCTACCAACGCCGCGTCCGCCTCCGGGTGAAAGAGCAGGCCCCAGGCATTGCAAATGCGAAAGGCCTGGTTTTCGGTCTGAGCTGAAGAGGCAAGCCTCTGGGCGCGATCAGGGAGATCAAGGATGTCTCCGTGCCAGTGGAGGACGTTCGTGCTGGGTGCAAGCGGACCGACGATCGGGTCGGTTGGATCGAGGATCTCGATTGGCGCGAAGCCAATCTCCGGCCTCTCCCCTGGCCTCACCTCTGCGCCCAGCGCCCGCCCCAAGAGCTGCGCCCCGAGGCAGATGCCGAGCACCGGCATCTCACGATCGACCGCCTCTGCCAGCCACTCCCGCTCCGCCCCCAACTCCGGATACCGATCGGTCTCGTCGACGTTCATCGGGCCGCCCATCGCGACGACACCTGCGATCTCGTCGTGAGCCGGCAGCGGCTCGCCCCGCAATGGCTCGACGGTCCGGACCTCCACCCCCTCGAACGCGTCGAGGATCCGGTGCGGGCCCTCCCAGGACACATGTTTGAGGACAAGCAGGCTTCCGGGTTTCGATCTCACCGCGCTGAGGGTAGCCGCGCTACGGTTGGCCAGATGGCGAGATTCCCTCAGATCGCGATCTTCAAGCCCGAGCTGCGGCCGGCGACGATGACCGGCGCGCAGGCGCGGGGCGCGGCAGCGATCGGCGCGCTTGCCGTCGGCGCCGCGGCTGTCGGCGGCTTCGCTATCGGCAGGCTCTCGGTCGGCCGCCTGGCGATCCGCAGCGCCGCGATCGGCAAGTTGAAGGTCGGCGAGCTCGACGTCGAGGAGCTGAGAGTCGGCAGGGTCGCCGTACGCGAAGGCCCACTATCGGCGGAGACAACCGATGCGAACACCTGAGCCGCATCCGATATTGACCACACCAGGGTGGGGTCAAAGTCGGTTGCGCTGGACCGTCGCCTCCATATTCGCCGTCGCGGTCGCCCTTGCCCTCGCGACGGGGGCCCAAGCAGTCGGCCCCTACCCCGCCCTCGGCGCCTGCACCGTCTTCCCCGCCCCGCCCGCCTCGCTGCCGCCCACCGCCCCCTCGGCCGCCGACGAGTCGGCCTGGAACCAGGACATCTCGAAGGCGCCGGTCGACCCCCACTCCGCCGCCTACATCGCCTACATCGACGCCCACGGCGGCGACCACCTCCATCCCGACTTCGGCTCGCCGCGCGCCTACGGCTTCCCCTACGCCGTCGTCGGCGCGGGCCAGCCAAAGCTGCGGATCAACTACACCGCCTACGGCAGCGAAAGCGACAAGGGGCCCTTCCCGATCCCCAAGGGCGCGCCGGTAGAGGGCGGGCAGGGCAGCGACGGCGACCGCCATGTGCTCGTCGTCGACCGCTCCAGCTGCACCCTCTACGAGCTCTACCGCGCCTTCTTCTCGAGCAAGGGCGGCGCCCACTGGAACGCCGACGCCGGGGTCAAATGGGACCTTGCCTCGACCGCCCTGCGCCCCGACTCCTGGACCTCGGCCGACGCCGCCGGGCTGCCGATCTTCCCTGGCCTGGTCCGCTACGACGAAGCCGCGGCGGGGACGATCAACCACGCGATCCGCGTCACCTTCGACAGCACTCGCAATGCCTGGGTCCACCCCGCCTCCCACTGCGCCGGCGACACTTCCAGCCCCAATGCCCCGCCGATGGGCCTGCGCCTGCGGCTCAAGGCGGGCTACGGCCTCGGCGGCTTCAGCGGCCAGGCCAAAGCGGTCGCGACCGCGCTCAAGACCTACGGGATGATCGTCGCCGACAACGGCTCCAACTGGTACTTCAGCGGCAGCAGCGACCGCCGCTGGGACGACGAAAACCTGAACCAGCTGAAGAGCATCCCCGGCAGCGCCTTCCAGGTCGTGAAGAGCGCGGCCCGCATCCACGCCTGCTGACGTCGCTCAGCCGCGGGTCCCACCCTCGCCGCCGTCGGGCGACCAGCCCGGGCCGCGAAACATGTAGCCGAGGCGCTCGCGCCAGCTGCTTGCCCCGCGCACGTCATGGGCGATCTCGGCGAACTCGTGGAAGGCGACGCGGGTCGGCTTGAAGCTGCGGATGTTCTTGGTCAAGCCGTAGCGGACCCGCTCGGTCTCGCCCTGGAAGGTGCCGAAGAGGCGGTCCCAGATGATCAGGATGCCGCCGTAGTTGCGGTCGAGGTAGATCTCGTTGGCGCCGTGGTGGACGCGGTGGTGCGAGGGGGTGTTGAAGACGAACTCGATCGGCGCCGGCAGCCGCTTGATCCGCTCGGTGTGGATCCAGAACTGGTAGATCAGGCTGACCGCCTGCTGGGTGAGGATCATCCAGGGAGCGAAGCCGACCAGCGCCATCCCGGCCCAGAACGGCAGCGCCGTCATCGGCGTCCAGGTCTGGCGCAGCGCGGTCGAGAGGTTGTAGTGCTCAGAGGAGTGGTGGACGACGTGGCTGGCCCAGAAGACGCGGACCTCGTGGTGGATGCGGTGGAACCAGTAGTAGGAGAAGTCGTCGGCGAAGAAGAGCAGCACGTAGGTCCACCACTCATCGGCCGGCATCCGCAGCGGGGTCAGCTCGTAGAGCCCGGCGTAGACCACGACGACGACCAGCTTCCAGATCGCGTTGATGGCGACGTTGCCGCCGCCCATGGTCAGGCTGGTGCGGGTGTCGCGCGCCTCGTAGCCGACCAGCTCCTCGTCGGCGGCGAGCCGGAACGACCAGAGCTCGACCGCCAGCAGCAGGACGAAGGCCGGGATCGCGTAGAGGATCAGTTCCGCCATTGCCAGAGACTCTAAAGAGGGCTGCATCAAACGCCGTTGATAAAGTTGATTGACTAGTCAGTCAACGGCGAAAGGCGGCTGTCAGATGGCTTCTTCGAACGGCAACGGCAAGGTCATTCCGGCGGACTTCCCCCCTCCCGTCGACTCCCAGGCGGAGTTCGTCAAGCGCGGCCTCGACGGCGAGGACGAGCGGATCGAGATCGGCGTCGCGATCGTCGGTGGCGGCACCGCCGGGCTCGCCTGCGCCAACCGCCTGCTGCAGCTGCTGGCTGAGGACCCGGAGACGATGGAGCGGCTCGGCGAGGTCCCGGTCGCGGTGATCGAGAAGGCGAAGACCTGTGGCGGCCACAACCTCTCCGGCGCGGTGATGCGGCCCGGCCCACTGCAGGAGCTCTTCCCCGAGCTCAGCCGCGAGCAGTGGCGCAAAGAGGGCTTTGGCTTCGGCGAGGTCGAGAAGGAGGCGATCTACGTCCTCCCCAACGGCAAGCGCAAGCTCCGGATCCCGCCTCCCCCGCCCCAGCGCAACCACGGCAACGAGGTGATCTCGGTCTCCGCCCTCTGCCGCTACATGCAGCAGCAGGCCGAGGACGCCGGCGCCTACCTGCTGACCGAGACCGCCGCTGCCCAGGTGATCGTCGAGGACGGCGCCGTGGTCGGCGTCCGCTCCGGCGACAAGGGCCGCGGCAAAGAGGGCGAGGAGCTCGGCAACTTCGAGCCCGGCACCGACATCGCCGCCAAGGCGACGGTGCTGGCCGAGGGCTGTTGGGGCCACCTGACCGACGCCGCCGTGCGCGAGTTCGATCTCGACGAGGGGCGCGAGCCGCAGGTCTGGGAGCTGGGAGTCAAAGAGGTCTGGAAAGTGCCGAAGCCGCTCGACCGCGTGATCCACACCCTGGCCGGCTGGCCGCTGAAGATCTCCGCCAAGTACCACCAGATCGGCGGCTCCTGGGTCTACCCGATGAAAGACGAGAAGACGGGAGACGACCTGGTCTCGATCGGCTTCGTCCTCGACCTCGACTACGCCGACGCCACCACCTCCGCCCACGACCTGCTGCAGAAGTTCAAGACCCACCCGCTGGCGCGCGACATCCTCGAGGGCGGCGAACGGGTCAGCTGGGGGGCGAAGGCGATCCCGGCCGGCGGCTACTGGGCGATGCCGAAACTGACCGCCCCGGGCGTCGCCCTGGTCGGCGACGGGGCCGGGATGTTGAACCTGGCGGCGCTGAAGGGCGTCCACTACGCGATCAAGGCCGGGATGCTCGCGGCCGAGCAGATCTACGCCGCCCTCAAGGCCGGGAGCAACGACTTCTCCGCCTACGAGCAGGCGATCGAGGACTCGATCGTCGGCAAGGACCTCTACGAACAGCGCAACACGCGCCAGCCCTTCCAGAAGGGGCTGCTCAAAGGCGGGCCGCTGGTCAACCTGATGATCGCGACCAAGGGCCGCTTCCCCGGCGGCCGCTGGAAGCTGCACCGCAACGACGCCCAGCCGATGTTCATCGGCAACAGCAAGGACAGCTATCCAAAGCCGGACGGCAAGTACACCTTCGACAAGCTCTCCAGCGTCTTCGTCACCGGCAACGCGACCCGCGACGACGCCCCCAACCACATCCGCGTGCAGAAGAAGGTCCCGCGCGAGATCGCCGAGACCTGGGCCTGGATGTGCCCAGCCGGCGTCTACGAGATCTCCGAGGACGCGCCCGAGAGCGGCGACGTCGACGTGATCGTCAACTACACAAACTGCGTCCAGTGCGGGGCGATCACGGCCAAGGGCGGCCGCCTGACCGTGCCCGAGGGCGGCGACGGCCCGCTCTACCAGAACACCTGAGAGCGACGAGCGAGAGGGGATCGAGATGAGCGCCAACGAGTCCAGCGGCAGCGGCGGCCGAGTCGCCTTCATCCAGTCGAGCTGGCACAAGGAGATCGTCGACCAGTGCCGGGCCACCTTCGTCGAGGAGATTGGGCAGCTGGGCATCGACGAGTCCCAGATCGACATCTACGAGGTGACCGGCGCCTTCGAGATCCCACTCCACGCCAAGAAGCTCGCGGCCAGCGGCCGCTACAGCGCGATCGTCGCCGCCGGCCTGGTCGTCGACGGCGGCATCTACCGCCATGAGTTCGTCGCCGAAGCGGTGATCAGCGGCCTGATGCGGGTCCAGCTCGACAGCGGCGTGCCGGTCATCTCCGCCGTCCTCACCCCCCACCACTTCCACGAGCACGAGGACCATCGGTCCTTCTTCTCCAGCCACTTCCAGGTCAAGGGCCGCGAGGCGGCGCGGGCCTGCGCCCAGACCATCGAAGCGCTGGAGCGGCTTCCCGCAGCCACGGCGTAAAGCGGCGCGCTGGTCACGCCTATTAATCTATTGATTTCTTACTAAATATCAGGTAGGTTCATTGCCAATGCAGGCCTACCTCCACATGCCGTTCGCCCGCAACAGCCGCTAGCAGCCGGAGCCACGGAGTAATCTCGCGGACTCCGGCCCCGGTAGCTCAGCTGGATAGAGCGCTGGCCTTCTAAGCCAGATGTCGCAGGTTCGAATCCTGCCCGGGGCGTCCCACCCGGCCCCGGCATCGATCACTCGGGAACAGGAGCTACACGCCGCCCTGCACGGTGAAGGTGACCACCCTCTCGCCCGCCTTGGCGCTGACGCTGGTGTCGGGGGCGCAACCTCCGCATGGTTCCTGCACAGTCACCTTGAGGCCGTCGATGTGCTTTGGCACTTTGCTTTCGCTGAGCAGGTCCTGGGCCACCTCCGCGGCGATCGAGCGGGCCTTGGCACAGCTCACCGCCTTCGCCTGGAGGTCGGCCACGGCATCGCTGTACTTCACGCCGTCACGTTTTTCGGAGTAGCGCAGGCCGGCGGTCGAACAGGTGTTTTTCCCAGGATGGGCAGCCGCCGCGCCGGGGCTGGCGACACTGGCTGCCAGGCAGAGGACAAGCGAGAGCATCAAAGCTGCTGGAACCCTGAGGGCAAAGGCGTCTGCGCGTAGCTGGGTCAACATTTCGATCGTCCTCCCGCTCGATTAGAAAATGAGATTCGATTAGACACAATCTTATTCATCCGCGCGGGCGACGAGAGGCCCAGGATTGGCATGGGCCCGGCGAACCGCGTAGCATCGGCTGAGGATGACAAGCATCGATGTAGCCGATAGGGAGTTCAACTATGTGCGGGCGGGGGCTGGGGAGCCGCTGCTGCTGATCCAGGGGATGAGCGCCACTCACCTTGCCTGGGGGCGGCCCTTCGCCTCGCAGCTGGAGGCCAGCTTCGACTGCATCTCCTTCGACAACCGCGGCATGGGGCTCTCGGCGCCGGCCACCGAGCCCTTCTCGACCGCCGAGATGGCGGCCGACGCGCTCGGCCTGCTCGACGCGCTCGGGGTCGAGCGCGCCCACGTCCTCGGCATCTCGATGGGCGGAATGATCGCCCAGGAGCTGGCGCTCGGCCACCCCGAGCGCATTCGCTCCTTGACCCTCGGCGCCACCTACTGCGGCGGCCCCCAGTCAGAGCTGATGGATCCGGCCGAGTTCCAGCCGGTGGTCGAAGCGATGGCCTCCGGCGACCGCGCCCGGGTGCAGCGGGCGATGTGGGAGCTCAACCTCTCCCCCGGCTTCCGCGCCGACGAGAGCCGCTACGCCGAGTTCACCGAGATGGCCGAAGCGCTGCCGGCGCCGCGCGAGACGATCGGGCTGCAGGTGCAGGCGATCATGGCCCACGACACCAGCTTCCGCCTGCCCGGCCTGGAGCTGCCGACGCTGGTCATCCACGGCACCGACGACCGCCTGCTCGGCGTCGCCAACGGCAGCCTGATCGCCTCCCTGATCCCCGGCGCCCGGCTGCGGATCCTCGACGACGTCGGCCACATGTTCTGGTGGGAGCAGCCGCAGCGCTGCGCCGAGTTGATCCGCGAGCACGCGCTCGCGCCCGCCTGAGCCCGCCGCTCAGCTCTTTTCCGGTTTGCAGCCGTCCGGGTTGAGCTTGCCTTTGACCTTGAAAACGTAGTCCGGCTCGGGCGTGACCTCGGGCTCGGCGATGATCTGTTCCAGCGCCGGGTCTTTTTTGATCCAGGCGTAGACGGGGAACTGGTACGGCCCTTCCACGTCCATCGTGAACTGGCTGACGACGACGAAATCGTAGTTGCCGGCGTTGACCTGGCGGCGGAATTCATGGCAGCTTTCGGCGAGGCGGTAGGTCCCGTCGGGGCCGGGGACGCCGATGTACTGGACGTGGTTGGTCAGGTCGTTGCCGTAGAACCCGTACTGGCCGAAGAAGATCTCACCCGAGCCGGCGATGCCGATCCGCTTGTCGTGCTGCTTCTGGGCGAACGTGTAGGCCTGGCGCGGGCCGCCGTCCTGGAGGAAGAGCAGGTTGTTCGTGTAGTGGTGGTCGGCGTACTGGACCTGCTGCGCCCGGCCGAGCACGACCGCCAGCAGGACCACGATCGCGACGCCTGCGCTGACGATGGCGCGGCTCGTCTGCGCCCGCCCACGCAGGATCGCCAGCCCAGCCGGCGCCCAGACCAGGGCCAGGGTGAGGAAGATCGTGCCGACGATGAAGCCCGGGTACCAACGCGGCGTCGCCAGCACCGTGATCGCATAGATCCCGGTTAAGACAAGCAGCGTTTGCCAGGCCCGCTTGTCGGGCGCCCGCAGCGGCCGGGCGATCGGCAACAGCCCCAAGGCCAGGACCAGGCCTGGGATCAGGTAGCGGGTGTTGGTGAAGAACCCGGTCGGCGCCCCCTCCTGCCCAGCGGCCGTCAGCGGCGTGAAGATGTAGACCAGCGCCGTCAGCAGCGCCGCGACCGAGAGCACCCGCAGGATCACGTTGCGCGAGCGGACGGCGAGGTAGACGGCGGCGGCGACGGCCATGATCAGGATCAGCGGCCAGAGCGGCCCGAGCGCGTTATCGAGCTGGGGGAAGAACCAGCTGCGGTAGATCGTCGGCTCGGTCAGGTAGTGGGCGACGGCGAAGCGCGGCCGCGGGTCGAGCGGCATCTGGTCGGGCCGGGGCAGGTGCAACGGTCCGAAGCCGATCTGCGGGATCGGGTTGCCGCCGGTCTTGATCGCCGCCCGCAAGTACCAGTAGCCGCCGACCACCAGCATCGGCGCCGCCATCACCCAGGCCGTGGTCAGGCGCCGGCCGCGGCCGCTGAAGATGACGACGCCGACGAAGATCGCGGCGACCGGGATCAGGAAGGTGAGCTTGACCGAGGCGGCGAGCCCAGCGGCGATGCCGGCGACTATCAGCGGCCCCTTGTCGAGCAGCGGCGCGTCGGTCTCGGGTTCGTCCTGGACCGCCCCCGCCGACGGCGCCCGGCGCTGGTGGCCGTTGATCAGGAAGGCGGCGAAGGCGATCAGGAAGGCAAGCCCCATGATGTCGTTGCGCCCCTCCCCCGGCTGGGTTTCGATCATCACCCCGGAGTCGAGCACGATCGCGGCGGCGACCAGCGTCGCCGGGCCGACCTTGTAGGGGCGGCCGACGCACCAGGCGCCGAGCAGGGCGATCGCCAGCCAGCAGAGGTTGATCAGCGGTGAGAGCCAGTCGCTCTTGAAGAGGACGATCGCGGCGGCATGGACCAGCTCGGAGCTCTGCGGGTAGAACCAGGCGGCAAGCCGCAGCGGGTCGGTGTAGAGCAGGTGGACGGTCGAGTGTTCCTGCGCCATCCGCGCCGCGAAGGGCATGTGGTACCAGGTGGTGTCACCGCCGAACATCCCCTGGTCGAGGCTGAGCTGAGCCGGGAAGGTCCACTCGGCGACGGTGAAGGAGGCGACGCCGAGGGCGATCCAGAGCGCGATTTTCTGCACCTGGGGAGCGGCGATCGGGTTGGCGCCGCGGGGCGCGTAGCGCCAGCCAAGGCCCGCCGCCCCGAGGCCGACCCCGATGCAGACGACGATGATCCAGCCCAGGGTGAGGATGCTGAGCGTGCCCAGCAGCTCGAGCGAGACGACCAGCAGGGCGACGGCGATCGTCGCGTCGGCGAGCCGCGCCAGCGAGCCCGAGAACTCGGGGACGATCCAGCGCCGCAGCCAGTAGCCGCCGAGGCCGATCGCGCAGACGATGCCGATGACAGCGAAGCTGCCGAGGAGGTAGGAGCCGAAGGAGGGGGTCACGCAGCGCGGGATGCTAGCCGCGCGGGCCGTCGGGGGCTAGGCAGCTGCGCTGGGAATGCTGCAGGAGATGCCTGTTCCGGCCAGCCCGCAGTAGCCGTTCGGCACCTTGTGCAGGTACTGCTGGTGGTAGTCCTCGGCGTAATAGAAGGGGCCAGCGGGCTCGACCTCGGTCGTGATCGGCTCGTGCCCGGCACTGCGCAGCGACTGGTCGTAGGCCTCTTTTGCCATCTCCGCTGTCGCCTTCTGGGCGTCGTTGGTGAAGTAGATCCCCGAGCGGTACTGGGTGCCGACGTCGTTGCCCTGGCGCATGCCCTGGGTCGGGTCGTGCTCCTCGAAGAAGATCTTCAGCAGGTCGGCATAGCTGACCTTGCTCGGGTCGAAGGCGACGAGCACCGCCTCGGCGTGCCCGGTCCGCGCGGTGCAGACCTCCTCGTAGGTCGGATTGGGCGAGATCCCGTTCATGTAGCCGACCGCCGTCGTGTAAACGCCGTCGAGCCCCCAGTAGAGCCGCTCGGCGCCCCAGAAGCAGCCAAGCGCGAAGTAGGCGGTCTCGATTCCCTCCGGGAAGGGGGGCTTCAGCGGTGTGCCCAGCACCGCGTGTCGATTCTCGACCTCGTAGCTGGGCTCGCTGCGGCCGGGCAGCGCATCCTCAGCCGAGGGCATCTGCGTCTTCTCCGGGCTCAACATTGTCATCAGCTTGCCGATCCGATTCATCGCCTAATTAAGGTAGCTGACCCCGGTCAGCTGCTCCGAGACCGACCAGAGCCGCTTCGCCACCTCCTCGTCGCGGCCGGCCTTGACCGGCCGCACCACCGTCGGGTAGCCGCGCTGCTCCTCGAAGCCATCGGGGCCGATGAAGAGGCCACCGTCGAGGTTGGCGCGAGTCGCCGCATAGAGGACCGGCAGCGCTCCCATCTCGGCGCTCTGCGCCAGCAGCCGGTTGGTCACGACCATGATCGCCCGGTCGAAGGCGGGCGCGGCGGCCGACTGCAGGTTGGTGGCGGCATAGCCAGGGTGGGCGGCAAGGCTGCTCACGGTCGAGCCGGACTCGCGCAGGCGGCGGTCGAGCTCGCGGGCAAAGAGGACGTTGGCGAGCTTCGACTGGCCGTAGGCGCGCCAGCGGCGGTAGCGCCCCTCGCTCTGCAAATCGTCGAAGTTGATCCGGCCGAATTTATGGGCGCCGCTGCTGAGGGTCACGACCCGGGCGTCTTCACGGCCCTCGAGTTCGCCGAGCAGGAGGCCGGTGAGGGCAAAGTGGCCGAGGTGGTTGGTGCCGAACTGGAGCTCGAAGCCGTCGGCCGTCTCGCTGCGCGGCGGCGCCATCACGCCGGCGTTGTTGATCAGCAGGTCGAGTCCAGCGTGGCGGGCGGCGGCGAAGCGCTCAGCAAAGGCGCGGATCGAGTCGAGGCTGGAGAGGTCGAGCTGCTCGACCATGACCGCGGCGCCGGGGATCTCAACCCGGATCGACCGCGCCGCCTGCTCCCCCTTATCGGTGTTGCGGCAGGCGAGCACGACCTTGGCCCGCGCCCGCGCCAGCTCGGTCGCCGCGACCAGGCCCAGGCCGCTGTTGGCGCCGGTCACCACCGCGGTGCGACCCGCCTGCTGGGACATGTCCCGCGCCGTCCACTTCTCTCCCATTGATCTCTCCCTTTCGCCGCCCGGTATTTGTCGCCCGCCAATATATGTGAATCTCTCTTACTTCGTGATCGGGCTAGAGTCGGGAGCGTGGAGAAAGTCCGCAGCAGAACCTCCTATCACCATGGCGACCTGCCGGCGGCGCTGATCGACGCCACTTTTGCCCTGATCGAAGAGAACGGCGTCCACGGCTTCTCGGTCGCCGAAGCGGCGCGGCGGACCGGGGTCAGCATCTCCGCCCCCTACCGCCACTTCGCCGATCGCGAAGAGCTGCTGGCCGCCTGTGCGATCGCCGCCTGCGAGGAGCTGCAACGCCGCTTTGGCGAGGCGCTGGCGCAACGACAATCCCCGGCCGATCAGCTCTCCGCAGTCGCCGCCGCCTACGTGCGCTTCGCCGCCGAGCGGCGGCCGATGTTCGAGTCGCTCTACGGCGCCGGCCTCGACAAGTCCCGCCACCCGCAGCTCGCCGATGCCGGCGCGGCGGTACTGATGCCCGTCGCCGAGGTCGCCCGCAAGCTGGCCCCCGGCGGCGGCGGCGAGGCCGCCGGGATCCTGGTCGTAGCCCTGACCAGCCTCGCCCAGGGCTACGCGACGATGCTGCTTGAGGGCAGCTTCGGCGAGCCGCCCGCCGCGGTCGACCTCGCGTGCGAGCGGGTCGCAGCCGCGACCGCCGCCCTCCTGCGCGGCCGCAGCCTCCTCTTCTGAGCAGGCCGGGGATTGGCGCCCGCTCCACGGGGTAACGTGAGCGCATGGGTTGCCTGGTCGTCCTCTTCGCCTTCCTCTCGCCGCGCCTGGCGCTGTTCGCCCTGTTCCTCTTCAGCGACCTGCTGAGCCGCGCCTTCGAGAGTTGGTTCGTCCCCTTCATCGGCTTCTTCCTGCTGCCGTGGACGACGCTGGCCTACGCGGTGATGTGGAGTTCCTCCAACCGCGTCGCCGGCTTCGAGTGGTTCATCGTCATCCTCGCCTTCGTCATCGACCTCGGCGCCTACGCCAAAGAGAGCCGGCGGCGGGCAACGGCCTAGAGAGCGCTTTCGTCCAAGGGAAAGGCGACGCGAACGTGGGCCTTGGCGAGGACGACAAAGGCCTTGTGCTGGGGCGGGCCGCCGCCGAGCGGGGTGATTTCAACGTTGACAAGCGGGATGAAGTTGAGGTCGCCGCGATTGAGTGAGTCCGAGAAGCGGCTCTGGTACCCCTCCGGCGGCAGGGTCACATCGCCGACAACCACATAGCGGTCAGTCTCAAAGACGGCACGCTCGACGCGCCGCTCGATGCCTTGCCCTGGGCCCCCCTCCATCATGGAGTGAGTATCCATCCTTCATTGGACATTAAGAAACCGAACAAATGTCTAGAAGGGACATAACTCTCCTGGCTGCCCAGTTTGGGACTTCATATACGGCCGGCGTCGAGCAGGCGGCTGAGAAAACGCTGGGTCTCGGGGCTCTGGGGGGAGTTGAGGACCCGCTCGGGCGGGCCCTGCTCGACGATGCGGCCGCCGTGGAGGAAGGCGACCTCGTCGGCGACCTCGCGGGCGAAGCTCATCTCGTGGGTCGCGATCACCATCGTCATCCCCTCCGCCTTCAAGTCCCGCACCGCCGCCAGCACCTCGCCGACCAGCTCCGGGTCGAGGGCGCTGGTCACCTCGTCGAGCAGCAGCGCCCGCGGCCGGCCAGAGAAGGCGCGGGCGATCGCGACCCGCTGCTGCTGGCCGCCGGAGAGCTCGTCGGGCCGGTCGTGCTCGCGGCCCGCGAGCCCGAAGCGGGCCAACAGCATCCGCCCCCGCTCCTCCGCCTCGGAGCGGGAGACGCCGTGGACCCGCCTTTCCCCCAGGACCACGTTCTGCAGCGCCGTCAGGTGCGGGAAGAGGTTGTAAGCCTGGAAGACAAGGCCGAGGCGGCGGCGGACCTCGACCGTCTGGACCGTGGGGTCGGTGATCACCTCGCCGTCGAGATAGATGTCGCCGTCGTCGATCTCCTCGAGCAGGTCGATGCAGCGCAGCAGAGTCGACTTGCCCGAGCCGGAGGCGCCGATCAGGGCAACCGCTTTGTGCTCGCTGACGGTGAGGTCGACCCCGCGCAGAACCTGGCGCGAGCCGAACGCCTTGGTCACGCCGCGAATCTCGAGCACCGGCGCGCTCACCTCAGCGCACCTCTCCCCCGCCGCCGCCCATGCGGTCGACGACCCGGGCCAGCGGCACGGTGACCGCCAGGTAGAGCAGCGCCGCCGCGATCAGCGGCGTGTAGTTGAAGTTCTCGCCCTGGATGATCTGGGCGATGCGGAAGGCCTCCTGCGGACCGAGGATCGAGATCAGGGCGACGTCCTTCTGCAGGGCGACGAAGTCGTTGAGCAGCGGGGGCGCCACCCGCCGCACCGCCTGCGGCAGGATCACGTGCCGCATCGCCTGGCCCTCGGTCAGCCCGACCGCCAGCGCCGCGTCGCGCTGGCCGCGGTGGACCGAGCGGATGCCGGCCTTGTAGACCTCGGCGACGTAGGCGCTGTAGGAGAGGGACAGCGCGATCCCGCCCAGCACCACCGGGTCGGTGGGCAGGCCGGTCAGCTGCAGCGCCGGCACCCCGAAGCCGACGAGGTAGACGAGCAGGATCGTCGGCACTCCGCGGAAGAGGTCGACATAGACGGTGCCGAGCATCCGCAACGGGAACAGCGCCGGGCCCCGGCTCGTCCTGACCAACGCGATCACGAGGGCGACGACCAGGACCACGACCTCGACGATCATGAAGATCCTGACGTCGAGCCAGAAGCCGCGCAGGACATCGGGGAACGATTCCTTGAAGACGGCCCAGGAGAAGAAGGTTTCCTGAACCGTCGGCCAGCCGGGGCTGGTCAGGACCCAGGCGGCGAGGCCGCCGAGGACGACGATCGTGGAGGCCGCCGCGACCGCCTGCCCGCGCCTCGCCTGACGACGTTTCGCCGCCTCTCTTGCCAAGCGGCGATCGCTGATGACGGCGGTTTCGTTCAACCCGCCGCGGATTGTGAACTCGGCCGGGGACGACCCGGGAAACGCGCGGGCGCCGGCGAGCGGCGCCGCGAGCTAGTGCAGTTCGGGCGCGCCGGCCGCCTGGCTCATCCAGCGCTTGTTGAGCTGAGCCAGTTCGCCGGAGCTGCGCATCGCATCGACCGCCTTGGAGACGCAGGCCGTCAGCGCCGAGCCTTTGGCCAGCAGCGCGCCCCACTGGTCGCCACCGGGAGCGCTGAACTGGCCGACGACCGCTGCGGTCGGGACCTGGGCGGCGGTCAGGTAGAGCGCGGTCGGCAGATCGACCACAACCGCATCGACCTGTTCGTTCTTCAGCGCGGTGACGACGTCGCTGGAGCTGTTGAAGACTTCGGGCTGGCTGCTGGGGTCGATCTCTTCTTCGACCGCGGCGAGGCTGGTGGTGCCGATCTGGACGCCGATCTTGGCGTCCTTGAGGTCAGCCAGCGACTTGGCGTTGGCGGCGTCGGAGTCCTTCAGCGCCACAACCGCCTGGTTGGCGGTGTAGTAAGGCGAGGAGAAGTCGACCTCCTTGGCCCGCGGCGGCGTGATCGAGATCTCGTTGACGTCGAAGTCGAAGTCCTTCGGGCCGGGCGCGTAAGAGGAGTTGAACGGCTCGGTCACCCACTTGACCTTGGCCGGCGAGTAGCCGAGCTGCTTGCCGATCGCGTAGGCGACCGCGCTCTCGAAGCCCTTGCCGTTGGTCGGGTCGTCGCCGATGAAGTAGGGCGGGTAAGCGGGCTTGTCGGTGGCGACCGTCAGCGTGCCCTTGGTATGGGTCGGCAGCTTGCTCGGCGTGCAGACCGTCGCGGTCGTGCTCGAGTCGGTCGAGCTGCTGCCGCAGCCCGAGATCAGGACGAGCGCTGGGACGAGCAGAATCGTGGAGAAGAGCTTCTTCATCTAGGTCCGCCGCAGCGGAGCGAAGATCCTACGCCACCAGCCAAAAGTCGGGGCGCCCGGATTCGAACCGAGGACCTCCGCCACCCAAAGGCGGCGCGCTACCAGGCTGCGCCACGCCCCGACGGGGCTCAGTCTAGAGCGAGGGCTAGGGGCGGGGGGAGACCAGGCGCACGTGGCGCTTGATGGTGGGGTTGTCGTCGGTCTTGACGATCAGCCTCGCCGTGATGTCGCTGCCGCTCTTGAGGATCTCGCGGGTTTTGTGGCTGAGGTGGATCGGGACCCGCTTTTCCTGGCCGGGGTCGATCGCGAACTTTGCCTCGCCGATGAAGAAGCGGCGCTTGCCCATCTTCGTGTCGACGACTCCCTGCAGCCGGCAGCTGCCCTTGAGGACGATGTCGCCGACGCACTCGATCCCGACCGCGAAGCGGCCGCGCCTGCTGACCCGGACCCGGGCGGGCAGGTGGATCCGCGCCCGCGCGGTGCCGGGGGGCGGTTCAATGGAGTTGGCATGGCCGGTGGGACCGGTTGGCCCGGTGGGGCCTGTCGGGCCGGCGCCCATCGCATCTTCGACCGGGAGAAGCTGGCCGATCGCCGCTTCGGCGAAGGGAAAGGGCGAGGTCCAGACAACCGCTGCTCCGAGGGCGACACCGCCCGCGACCAGGGTGCGGCGGGTCAGGGTCTTGTCGGAACTCCCCTGCTCGCCTGAAGCGCGATCTTTGGGAGTTGAATCGTCGGCTGAAGTCATCGGCGCTTGCTGCACCCTTTCAAACCGAGGAGAGCAAGGCAAGAGCCTCGCTGACGGGGAGGACGGCAAGGCCGGCAGCGGCATCGCTGACTCCGAAGCTGAGGACCAACTCCTCGCCCCGCCGGGCCATCCCGGCGCAGAACTCGACCCGATCCGAGGTGAAGGTGAACGGCTCCGAGACGGCGGTCAGCTCGAAGGCGGCGTCGAGCATCACGAAGCGGTGCAGGTAGCGCAGCGCCCGCTCGCCCCGGTCGACCTCGTGGATCGCGAACAGCCAGCCGCCCTCAAGCGGGACGCCCTGCGAGCCGCCGCGGAACTCGCGGGCGATCTCCGGCCCGTCGCTTTCGGCCACGGTCTCGATCTCGCCGCTGCCGAGGTCGCAGCGCAGCAGCCGGGTCGGCGCGCAGCTATATAGGAGGTGCGGCGAACCGTCGACCAGCAGCGGCATCCAGTTCTTCTCGTGCCTCCCCCGCTTTGGGCCGCGAAGCCGCGTCACCGCGGTGATCTCGGCGCCATCGAAGGACAGCAGGGCGATCTCGCGGCGCTCGACCGCGTTCAGCTCGCAGGCGGTCGCCGTCGCGTGCCAGCGCCCGTCGACGGCGAAGAGGCGGCAGTCCTCGTAGCCCTGGATGCGGGAGCGGTAGCGGCGCAGCCCGGCTGAGCGGTCGACGATCGGCTCGATCTCCTCGACGCCCAGATCGCCGTCGAGCCGCAGCATGTAGTTGATGTTCTGTAGGACCCCCTCTTCGTGCAGGACGCCGCGCTCGATCGCGTAGTTCGCCGTGCGCACGATCATGCGGAAGCCGTCGCCGTCGTTGGCGATGCTGGGGTTGAAGCTCGGCCAGGCCGGCTTGACGTCGATCTTGATCTCGCCGATGCGGGTGCCGGGCGCGATCGAGGCCAGGCGCGCCGCCTCCGAGCCGCGTCGGACCCGGCCCCCTCCCCCATCGCCGAGCCGCCGCAAGCCCTTGCGGGCGTGCTCGGCGACGTGCGGAGGCAGGTCTGGCGTGCGCAGCAGCTCGCGTAGATCCTCACTCGCCTCATCGCGGCGGCCGAGCGCGGCGGCGGCGACCGCGCGCTCCAGGCGCAGGCCCCACTCGTAGACCCAGCGATGGATGAAGAGGACGTCGGAGGGATAGGGAATCTCCAGGCCGCGGCTGGCGAACATGTGGGCGACGGCGAAGTCGCCGTCGCGGGCGTGCGCCTGGGCGAGAGCGTGCAGCGGCTCGGCGCGGCTCGGCCGCCGCTCCCAGGCTTCGAGCAGCACCGGCCCCGCCGTTTCGAGGTCGTCCGCGGCGCGCAGGATCCCCTCCTGCAGGTTGGCGTAGAAGACCTCCTCCTCCCAGCCGCCGAGCTCGACCCGGCGGCGGTAGTGCTCGATCGCCAGCTCCGCCTTGCCGAGCTCGCGGTAGGTCTGGGCCAGGTAGAAGACGGCGCGGGCGTTGGCGGGGTCGCGCGCCAGGTCGCGCTTGAGCAGGCCGGCGTCGCGGATCAACTTCTCGTCGCGCGAGAAGCCGTCGGCGTGGTGCTCGACCAGCAGCCCGTCGAGCTGCTCCTGGCCGAAGCGGCCGTCGGTGGCGATGTGCTCGTGGGTGGAACCCTCGAACCACCAGCGCCGATCGCCGCGGACCAGGCGCAGGACGCCGAAGTCGAGGCTGCCGGTCTCGCGCAGGAGGTAGGCGTCCTCGCTCAGCGGCGGCAGCCCGGCGCGGGAGCGGATCGTCATGTCCGCGTCGAGCAGCAGCAGGTATTCGGCCGACCCGCGGGCGAGCTCCATCAGCTCGCTGCGGTTGTGGCCGAAGTCGACCCACTCGGTCTGGTGCAGCTGGCCCGGCACCCCCTCCAGGGTGGAGGAGACGAGGTCCTGGGTGCCGTCGGTCGAGCCGGTGTCGCAGATCACCCAGGAATCGATCAGGGGGGCGACGGATTCAAGACAGCGCCCGAGCACCTCCTCCTCGTTGCGGACGATCATGCAGAGGCCGATCGTCTGCTTATCCATGGCGCTCCTGAGCGGCGAAAACCGCGTCGCAGTTGCCGCAGGCGACGGCCCGGCCCTCCCCCAAGGCGAGGGCACGATCGGCCCGGGCGAGCAGCTCCCCCGGCTCGCCGACCACCTGGATCACCGCTGCGCCACTGGAGCACAGCTCGCCGATACGAGCTGCGACCCAGCCGCGGAAGCCCGCGTCGGCCACTGCCGGCAGACGGTCGAGCAGCAGCAGCTTCGGCTCGGCGCACTCGAGCGCCACGGTCAGCGCGATCCGCGTCGGGGCCTCCTCGCTCGCCTCCCAGAGGGGCTTGCCAAGATCGCCGCTGACTCCGGCCCGGGCGGCTATATCCGCCACCCGCCCGCTCACGTCGGGGACATGGCAGCCGAGAAACGCGGCGAAGACGGCGACGTTCTCGGCGACCGAGAGGCCCGCCTCGAAGCCGGCCTCAGCATCGGGGATGAAGGTGGCGCGCGCGCCGAGCTCAAGCCCTCCGGCGACGGGCGCCTCGAAACCGGCGACAGCCCGCAGCAGAGCCGTGCTCGCGCCCGGGTCATCCGCGACCACGGCAAGCAGCTGGCCGGCGCGGAGATGGAAGGAGAGATCGCTCAGCGCCAGCTCCTCGGGACGCGGGCCGCCAGGTCGCTCGGGTTCGGCTGTGCGCGCCCGCAGCGAGAGGCCGGTCGCGAGGACGGCGATGTCATCGGGCCTGCCGGCCGCGATCGGCGCCGGCGCCTCGACATGCTCAGCGATGTCGGCCGGCGCATCGCCCGAGGCCAGGGCGCTGCGCACCGAGGGGCTGGGATCGAGCTCAAGCGCTCCTCGCGCGGCCGAGACGAGCGGGTCGCCCCGCAGCCACTGCGGCCCGCCTGAGAGCAACGCGGCGGCGTAGCGCCGATATCCCTCGCCTTCGCTGGAAGCGCTGTCGAGGACGCGGGTGACGGTCTGCTCAAGGGTCAGCGCCGGCTCGACCGACCAGCCTTCGGCCAGCCGATCCGAGCGCTCGGTCAGCGCCAGGTAGTCGCAGACCGCCTCGGGCTGGATCGCGAGCGCGGAATCGATCTCGAGCAGGACCCCGGGACGAAGGTGGTCGATCATCAGCAGCTCGTAGCCGAGCGCGGCGATCGTCTCCCGCAGGCGGCAGATCGACTCGCCGAAGCGGGACAGGTTGGGCGCGTTGCACTCGAAGACCATCGCCGGGCGGCCGCCGGCGGCGTGCAGCTTCGCCATGCTGCGCAGCGCCCCCGGCTCGGCCCCCTCGATGTCCATCTTGATCAGGTCGAGCGAGGCCCAGCCCCGCTGCGCCAGCAGCTCGTCGACCGTGATCGAAGCAACGGTGACGGTCGCCGCATCGTCGTCGCCGAAGGTGTGGATGTGGCCGTGGATGCTGCGCTCGACGAACTCGACCGGCTCGGCTGCGTCGGTGACCGCGGCCTGGACCACCTGCAGCTGGTCGAACCCGTTGCGCTCGGCCGCCAGGCGCAGCAGCCGCACGTGCTCGGAGTTGGCGTCGACCGCTGTCACTTCGGCGCCAGCAGCCGCGGCGGGGAGCGAGAAGAGCCCGAGGTGGGAGCCGAGGTCGAGCACCCTCGCTCCCGGCCGCAACAGGGACTGGAAAGCGCGCATCACCGGCTCGTCGATCCAACCGTGCTCAAGCAGCCAGGGGACGACCGGGTCCTCCGCCCCGGGATCGACGCAGAACTCGACCGGCCGGCCACCCGCCACCGCGACGCGGGCGAACTCGACTTGCTGCTCCATCGACCGCATGCTAAAGCTGGCCGCCGCGTGAGCAGCGGGGAGATCACCATCGTCTATGTCACGCACCGCCCGCGGCCGCGTTTCGAGTGGTTCGCCGACGGGCTCGCCGCCCAGCTTGGCGAAGAGGCGCCGGAGCTGATCGTGGTCGATGGCCTGCCCTCGCCCGAGCGGGCCGAGGAGATGGCCGCGATCGTGGCCGGGCGCTTCCCCTTCCGCCACGTCGCGGCCAAGCCGAACCCAGTCAACGGCCCAGCGCGGCTGACCAGCTCGGAGTACACGGCGGTGTCGAGCGCCCGCAACACCGGGGTCGTCCACGCGACCGGCGCCTACGTCGTCTTCGCCGACGATCTCGCGGTGCCGATGCCGGGCTGGTGGGATCAGGTCCGCCAGGCGGCAGAGGACGAATACGTCGTCGCCGGCGCCTACCAGAAGCACCGCGGGATGGAGGTCAGCGACGGCGTGCTTGCCGGCAGCTGTTCGGACCCCTCCGGGATCGACACGCGCTGGCCTCAGGGCAGCGATTCGCGCCCGGTGCCGATCGGAGGCGGCCAGCTCTACGGCTGCAGCTTCGGCGTGCCCCACGACCTGCTGCTCGAGGTCAACGGCCAGGATGAGATCTGCAACACGATCGGGGGCGAGGATTACCAGCTCGGGCTGCGACTCGAGTGGGCCGGCGCCCCGATCCTCTACAGCCGGCGGATGCTGACCGTCGAGAGCGAGGAGGGCCACGACCAGGCGCCGGTCATGCTGCGGATCGGCCAGACCCTCGACGAGGCCGCCTACATGGCGAAACTGGCCGAGTTCGGAGTCGAGCGGCGCAGCACCGACGGCGCCTTCGACAACTCGCACATGGTCCTCGACATCCTCTACGGTGCCCGCGCGACGGCCAGCGTCGGCAACTACTACGACCTGGCGCAGCTGACGGAGGCCGACCTGCCCGCGACCACCGAGCGCTTTCCCGTCTGCCACTGGTTCGACGGCAAGCCCCTCGCGGAGATGTAGAGGACGGCGCCGGGGGCGGCGCTCAGCTCAGCTGTTCGATGATCAGCGAGGCGGCGGAGGGATGTGTTCCGCCCGCCAGCGGGGTGATCGTCAGCGCCGGGGAGTTTCCGGCCGGGTTCACCACCGAGAGGAGTGAAGCGGCGGGCGCGGTCACCAGCGCTTCGCCTGAGATCTCGCTGGTGCCGGTCGCCCTGCCGTAGACGGTGTAGGCGAGAGGGGCGCCGTTGAGGGTTAGCTCGAGCTGCCCTGCCTCGGTGACCGAGACCGAGAACGCCACCCGGTAGGTGCCCGCGTTGGCCAATGTGAAGGTGCTGGCGCCAGCGCGGACGATGGTGCCGCTCTGTGGACCGTCCTGGGGAAACTGGACCGCGCTGCCGGCTGCCACGGTTGCGGCGTTGTCAGGCGGCATCAGGGCAAAGAACTCGGCGTAGCTCGACGGCCCCAGCGGGCCGGTCGTTCCCGTCGACCCGGCAGCGCCCGTGGCGCCCGCAACGCCGGTCGCGCCGTGGACGCCCTGCGGCCCGGTGGCACCCACCGCACCGGTCTGACCGGTCGCCCCCGCGGCGCCTGTCGCGCCCTCGCAGATCGCCCGCGTCGCCGCGGCGCGCTGGGCCGAACTGCCGCTTGATTTGAAGCGGAAGGCGGCGTGGACGTTGGCGCGACATTCGGCGAGCGGCGAGCCAGACGTGCCGGAGATCAGCCCCGATGACGCAGCGTAGGCCGTGCCGCCCAAGGCGAGGGAGAGGGCGATAAGCGCAACTGCCATCGATGGCGGCGGGCGGCGGAGGCGTGTGGGGCGGAGGCGCATTCAGCCGAGGCTATCTCAGGGTCAGGCGCGACATCGAGCGTGATTCGTCTTACAACCGTTAGCGTTCGGGGCGATGGCTGACGTTCGCCCGCTCAACGCTCTCCACTACGACCTCGATGTGGTCGGCTCGCTGGACGCTGTCGCCGCTCCTCCCTACGACGTGATCGATGCCGCGCAGCGGGCGGAGCTGCTGGCGCGCTCGCCGTACAACGCGGTCGCGATCGACCTGCCCAAACCGTATGGCCAGACCGGCCCGGAAGAGACCGAAGGCGACCCCTACGCGCACGCGGCCGAGCTGATCGAGAGCTGGCGCAAAGACGGGGCGCTGGTCGATGACCGCGAGGCAGCAATCTGGGCCCTGGAGCAGGACTACACGGCGCCCGACGGCTCGACCCACAGCCGCCACGGGATTCTGGTCCGGGTCAAGGTCGAGGACTACGGCGAGGGCAAGGTCCGCCCCCACGAGCGGACGCTGCCGGGGCCGAAGCTGGACCGGCTCGAACTGACCCGGGCGACGCTCCACAACCTTTCGCCGATCTTCTCGCTGACGACGAAGGATGCCTGGCCGCTGGTCGCACCCGGGATCGAGGGTGAGCCCTGGGGCGAAGTTACCGACGAGAATGGGACCGTGAACCGGGTCTGGCGGGTCGGCGACCCAGAGATCCACGCCGCCGTCCACGAGCGCCTGGCCAACGCCGAGATCTTGATCGCCGACGGCCACCACCGCTACGAGACCGCCCGCACCTACCGCGACGAGGTCGGCGGCGAGGGCCCGCACAACTACACGCTGATGGCGCTGACCGGGCTCGACGATCCCGGCCTCACCGTCTTCCCCACCCACCGCCTGCTCTCCGGCTTCGCCGGCGACCCCGAGCGCCAGGCCGCCCTCGGCAAGGGATTGCGTGAGCTGTTCGAGATCACCGCGGTCGAGACCGCGGAGATCGACCCCGGCGGCGAGAAGGGAGTTGGCGTCTTCGGCCTCTACGACAGCTTCCACAAGCAGGCCTTCCGCCTGCGGCTGAAAGACACGGCCGAGCTCGACCGCATCCTCGACGGCAAACCGGAGGCCTTCCGCCGCCTCGACACCGCGATCCTCGAGACCCTGGTCCTGAAGGGCATCGCCGGCATGAGCGAGGACGACATCGCTGCCAAGCGCGGCATCGGCTACGCCAAGAACGTGCCCGACTCGCTGGCCCTGATCGAGGACGGCACCTACGACGTCGCCTTCATCTGCCGCGCGATCCCGGTCGACCAGGTCCGCGCCGTCGCCGAGAGCAGCGAGAACATGCCGCCGAAGTCGACCTACTTCTTCCCCAAGGTGATGACCGGCTTTGTCTTCAACCCGGTTGCCTGACCAGGCCCGGGCGTAGGATCACGCCGTGGTCAAGATCTACACCAAGAAGGGCGACGACGGCACCACTTCGCTCTGGTACGGCGGCCGCGTCGCCAAGCACCACGGCCGGACCGAGGCCTACGGCACCCTCGACGAGGCCTGCTCGGCGCTTGGCGTGGCCCGTGCCCTCTGCGGTCCCGATCAGGCCGAACTCGCCGCCGACATCCTCCGCCTCCAGGACGACATCTTCGTCGCCGGCGCCGAACTGGCGACCGCGCCGGAGGCCGCCGAGCGGCTCGAAGACGGGATCAGCCGCGTCACCGCCGAGATGGTCGAGGAGCTTGAGGGGCGGATCGACCACTACATGGGCCAGGTCGAGCTGCCGCCGCAGTTCGTGATCCCCGGCGGCAACCATCTCTCCGCCCAGCTCGACGTCGCCCGCACCATCATCCGCCGCGGCGAGCGCCACATCACCGCCCTCAACGAAGCCGGTGAGCTGGCCGGCGAGATGGTGATCCACTTCGTCAACCGCGCCTCCGACCTCGCCTACGCGATGGCCCGCTTCGCCGACGTCGACGACCCGGCCCTGTTCGAGGGCCGCCGCAAGGGCTAGGGCGCGTGAAGGTCGTCGCCCGCCGCCAGTCCGGCTTCGCCCACGAGGTCGAAATCGAGGGCGGCCACAGCGTCATCGTCGACGAGCCGACCGCGGCCGGCGGCAGCGACCGCGGCCCTTCGCCAACCCGCCTGCTGGCCGCCGCCCTCGCCTCCTGCACGGCGGTGACCATGGAGATGTACGCGGCGCGCAAAGGCTGGGATATCGGCGCGGTCGAGGTTGATGTCGAGGTCGAATACGACGGCTACACCCCGTCCTCGTTCGCGGTGGCGCTGCGCCTCTCGCCGGACCTGACCGACGAACAGCGCGACCGCCTGGTCGTAATCGCCGCCAAGTGCCCGGTCCACCAGGTGCTGGCGCGCGCGACCCCGGTGATCGTTTCCGACAAGGTCGAGGCGATCTAGGTGGACATGGGCCTAACGGGACGCGCCTGCGCCGTCACCGGCGCCGGGCGCGGGATCGGCCGCGAGACGGCGCGGATGCTCTGCGCCGAGGGCGCCGACGTGCTGCTGGTCGCCCGCAGCGAGGACCAGCTTGAGGCGGCCGTCGAGGAGATCACAGCCGAAGGCGGCGGACAGGCCGCGCACCTCGTCCTCGACGTCACCGCCGAGGACGCCGGCGAGCGCATCCTCGGCGCCGCGACCGAGCGCTTCGGCGCCCTCGACGTCCTCGTCAACAACGCCGGCGCCGCCAAGTGGCGCGAGATCGACGAGGTCCCCGACGAGGACTGGCGCGCCCAGTACGAGCTCAACGTGATGGCGCCGATGCGAGCGATGCGAGCCGCCGCCCCGGCGATGGCCGCCCGCGGCTGGGGCCGGATCGTCAACGTCTGCTCAACCGCCGGCAAGCGGCCCTCCGCCTTGATGCCGGACTACTCGGTGGCGAAGGCGGCCGAGCTCTCGCTCTCGCGCCTCTTCGCCGACCGCCATGCCAAAGACGGCGTCCTCGTCAACGCGATCTGCCCCGGGCCGGTCGCCTCGGAGATGTGGATGGAACCCGGCGGCCTGCTTGACCAGTCCCAGCAGCTGACCGGCGCCGCCAGCCGCGAGCAGGCGCTGGCCGAGGCTGGCGCCAAGCGCCCGATCGGCCGGCTCGCCGAGGTTCACGAGATCGCCGCCGCGATCGTCTTCCTCTGCTCCGAGCGAGCCTCCTACACAGCGGGTGCCGCCTGGTCGGTGGACGGCGGCACCGTCCAGGTCATCATCTAGTGGGCCGACGGGCCGAAAACCCACATATATCGTGGGAAATCGGCCCATCGGCACTGTCTTCGCTGCTGCTCGACCCCGCCGAGGCCTTTGAGATGGAGGCCCACGGGGACACCGACGCCGCGGTGCTGCTGGCTCTCTACGGCTGGCCCGACGAACCCGGGCTGATCTTCACCGAGCGGCGGGCCGACATGCGACGGCACGCGGGAGAGATCTCATTCCCCGGCGGACGGGCGGACGAGGGTGACGCCGACCTGGCGGCGACGGCGCTGCGCGAGGCACAGGAGGAGATTGCGCTCGACCCGGCGGCAGTGCAGCTGCGCGGCGCCCTGCCCCCGACCTCGACCTTCGTCACCGGTTACCGCATCCACCCCTTCGTCGGCGAGGTCGCCCACCCCGCCGAGCTGGGCCTTGAGCCCAACCCGGCAGAGGTCGAGACAGTGCTGACCTTCTCACTCGAAGCGCTGCGGGAGAACTACGAGATGCGCCGCTTGATCCGCCGCGGCATCCCCTTCCACACCCCCACCTACACGGTGGGAGAGCAGATGATCTGGGGCGCGACGGCGAGGATCCTCGGCGACCTGCTCGACCGCCTGAACCAGATGTTCGACTAGACCTTCTCTGGCTGGGGAACGATGCGGATGTAGGGGCGCGGCTCCTCCCAGCCACCCGGGTAGATCTCTTTCGCCTGGTCATTGGAGACCGAGCCGGCGATGATCACGTCGTCGCCCTGCTGCCACTGGGCCGGAGTCGCGACTTTGTGTTGGGCGGTGAGCTGGAGAGAGTCGACCACGCGCAGAACCTCGTCGAAGTTGCGCCCAGTTGTCATCGGATAGATGAGGATGAGTTTGATTTTCTTGTCGGGGCCGATGACGAAGACGTTGCGCACCGTCTGGTTGTCTGCGGGCGTGCGATCGGCGGCGTCGCCGGAGACGTCGGCCGGGAGCATTCCGTAGAGCTTGGAGACATGGAAGTCGGCGTCGCTGATGATCGGATAGTTCGGCGCCGTGCCCTGAGTCGCCTCGATGTCGCTCGCCCACTGCTCGTGCTTGTCGAGCGGATCGACCGAGAGACCGATGATTTTCACGCCGCGCTTCGCGAACTCGGGCTCGATCCTCGCCATGTAGCCGAGCTCCGTCGTGCAGACCGGGGTGAAGTCCTTCGGGTGCGAGAACAGCACCGCCCAGGAGTCGCCAAGCCAATCGTGGAACTTGATCTGGCCCTCGGTTGTGCCAGCCTCAAAATCTGGTGCTACGTCACCTAGCTGCAACGTCATCGGAGCGCTCCTCTCGGCTTGCTTCAGGCATTTACCTGAATTCCTATCGGAGTTTAGCTGTATCGATTTGCCGGCCCGGCGCAGTCAGGTCCAGAGTGGCCGCAAGCGCAGTCTCGACCCAAGCTGCGGGTTGCTCGGGGTCGGCCTCGAGCAGCGCGAAGGGGATCCGCCAGCGCTCGCCCGCGGCGCGGACCGTGCCGGCGCCGAGCTCCAGCAGAGCCGCATCGACGCTGCCGGCGCGCTCATAGACGAAGCCGCGCACCGGAGTGTCGACCAGCTTTTCCATCAGGCGCTCCAGCCGTGGCCCGAAGACCGCCGCCAGCGCCTCGGGCTCTCCCTCTGCGGAGCCGAGCAGCCAGCAGACGACGGTGACGTCGCCGAGCAGGTCAAGCAGCGTCGCCGGCCGGTCGGGATCGGCGATCGCAGCCTCGAACCCGGCCGCCTCGATCTCGGCCAGCCCCGCCTCGCGCCGGCTCGTCCCCCGCACCGCCCAGCCGTCATCTAGCAGGCGCCCGCCGAGCAGCCGCCCACGGCAGCCACAGCCGACGATCAGCGCCCGGGCCACGCGCTCAAGGTCAGGCGACGCGCCGGGCAGCGGCAAAGCGCCGCTGCTCGTCGGTCGCGCCGGGTCCGGGGCGGCTGTGGATGTGGCTCGGGCCCACCTTGCCGCCGCACTCGGAGCAGGTAGGGACCATGTGGAAGACGTGGCCGCAGTCGTCGTGGACGGTCTCCAGCGGCGGACCCTCGGAGCTCGCCGTGTAGCGGTCCCCCCAGGCCAGCAGCGCCAGCAGCACCGGCTGCAGGTCGCGCCCCTTCTGGGTCAGGCGGTACTCGAAGCGCTCGGGGTGCTCGCTGTAGCGGCTGCGCTCGACGATCCCTTCCTCAACCAGCGTCGCCAGCCGCTGGCTGAGCACGTTGCTCGCCACCCCCAGCGACTCCTGGATCTCGTCGAAACGGCGGCGGCCGAGGAAGAGGTCGCGCAGGACCAGCAGCGCCCAGCGCTCGCCGAGGAAGGAGAGCGGCCGCGCCACCGAGCAGTTGAGATCGGCAAAGGCCTTGATCGCCATAACAACAGTCTAGTCAGTGACTTTCCTTTTGCAAGTCGGACCTGTTACCGTGCCTTGCAAATTGCAAGCCACTGGATTGGAGCAGCGATGGAGCAGCGTTGGAAGGTCCTCCTGATCACCTCAGTCGGCCTCTTCATGGCCAGCCTCGATCTCTTCATCGTCAACATCGCCTTCCCGGATCTGGCCAAGGACTTCCACGAGGCCTCCCTCTCCAACCTCTCCTGGGTCCTGAACGCCTACGCGATCGTCTTCGCGGCGCTGCTCGTCCCCGCCGGCCGGATCGCCGACCGGGTCGGGCGCAAGCGGGTCTTCATCCTCGGCCTGCTGCTCTTCTCCGCTGCCTCCGGGCTCTGCGCCGTGGCCCCGTCGATCCCCTTCTTGGTCGGCGCCCGGGTGCTGCAGGCCGCCGGCGGGGCGATGATGCTGCCGACCACCCTGGGCCTGATCCTGCCGGCGTTCCCGGTCGAGCAGCGCGCCGTCGCGATCGGCATCTGGTCGGCGGTCGGCGGCGTCGCCGCCGCGCTCGGCCCGCCGATCGGCGGCCTCCTGGTGCAGCTGAGCTGGCGCTGGATCTTCGTCGTCAACGTGCCGATCGGGATCGTCACCGCGCTGGTCGCGCTGCGCGCCCTCGACGAGGTCCGCGAACCGGAGGACGGCCGCCCCGACCTGCTCGGCGCGGCCGAGCTGGCACTCGGCATCGGCCTGCTCACGCTCGGCATCGTCAAGGGCCCTGATTGGGGCTGGGCGGACCCGCGCGCACTCGGTTCCTTCGCCGCCTCGCTGGCGCTGATCGTCGCCTTCGTCTTCCGCTCGGCCCGCCACCCCGCGCCGGTGATCGAGCTGCCGCTGCTGCGGGTCCGCTCCTTCGCCCTCGCCAACCTGGCGGCGATGGTCTTCTTCGCCGGCTTCGGGGCGATGCTGCTCTCCGGGGTCCTGCTGCTGACCGAAGTCTGGGGCTACTCGGCGCTCAAAGCCGGCCTCGCCCTGGCCCCGGGGCCGCTGATGGCGGCGATCTTCGCCGCCCCCGCCGGACGCCTCGGCGGCCGCATCGGCCAGCGCCCGGTCGCCGTCGCCGGCGGCCTCACCTTCGCCGCCGGCTTCGCCGTGATCCTCGCCTCGGTCGGCGCCGAGCCCGAATACGCCGCTGCCTTCCTGCCCGGCTTCATGCTCGGCGGCGCCGGGGTCGGGATGGTGCTGGGGACCCTGCCCGCGGCCGTCACCGCCGCCCTGCCGCCGGAGCGGTTCGCGACCGGCACCGCCGTCTTCGGGATGGCGCGACAGCTCGGCGCCGCGATCGGGGTCGCGGTCCTGGTCGCGCTGCTAAACGGCACCACGGAGGGCGACCTGCTGGCCGGGCTGCAGCGGGGCTGGGCCTTCTCACTCGGCGCCGGGCTCGGCGTCGCGGCGCTGGCCCTGGCCTTCGGCCCGGTCGGCGTGCCGGCCCGCAAGGCGCCGGAGCCGGAGCTGGTCGCCCAGCACGGCTCCGCCTAGCGGCTATGCCGCTTCGAACGGACCGCCACGTTCGCGTTCGCGCAGGGTGCGGCGCTCGTCGGCGGCGACCTGGTCGCGCAGCTCCTGCTCGCTTATCTCAGGTGCGCCCCGGCGGCGGCGCATCTCGTTCTGCGCCTCCATCATCTGGCGGATGTCGTCGATCTCGTTCTGGACCTCGACTTCGGGCGAGCGGGTCGGGGTCCAGTCGACCAGGTCGGCGCCGGTCCCCGGATAGAAGTGGCCGACCACGAGCAGGACGCCGATCATGAACGCCACGATGCCAATCGTCCCCAAGAGAAAGGCCACGCCAGAAGGATACGCGGGGCAGGGCAAGCCGGGGACGGCCAATCCAGGGCGACGGCAGAGACCAATTCACGGTTACGTGTTTAATCCAGGCCGATGAGCGAGGCCTACATAGTCGAGGCGATCCGGACCCCGATGGGCGCCTACCGCGGCGCCCTCTCCGGCGTGCGGCCCGACGATCTTGCCGCCCACACGATCCGCGCCGCGGTCGATCGCTCCGGCGTCGACCCGGAGCGGATCACCGACGTCTACTTCGGCGCCGCCAACCAGTCGGGCGAGGACAACCGCGACGTGGCGCGGATGGCGGCGCTGCTCGCGGGGCTGCCCGTCAGCGTCCCGGGGGCGACCGTCAACCGGCTCTGCGCCTCGGGGCTGGAGGCGATCAACGCCGCCTCGCGCGCGGCCAAGCTCGGCGAGGGCGACTTCTACCTGGCCGGCGGGGTCGAGTCGATGAGCCGGGCGCCGTGGGTGGTCGCCAAGCCCGAGCGCGGGCTGCCGCGCGGCGAGCAGACGATGCACGACACGACCTTGGGCTGGCGCCTGATCAACCCGCGGATGGCCGAGCTCGGCGTCTCGACCGAGTCGATGGGCGAGACGGCGGAGAACGTCGCCGAGCGCTACGACATCAGCCGCGAGGACCAGGACGCCTTCGCCCTGCGCAGCCACCAGCGCGCCGTGGCCGCCGCCGAAGCGGGATACCTGGCCGAGGAGATCGTCCCGATCGAGGCCCGCCGCGGCCGCGAGACCGTCACCGTCGAGGCCGATGAGGGTCCCCGTCCCGATGCCTCCCTGGAGAAGCTGGCTGGGCTGCGGGCGGTCTTCCGCGAGGGCGGCACGGTCACCGCCGGCAATGCCTCGACCCTCAACGACGGCGCTGCCTGCCTCGTCATCGCCTCGAAGAAAGGCGCCGAAGAGCTGGGCGCCGAGCCGCTGGCTCGGGTCGTCGCCACCGGCGTCGCCGGAGTCGACCCCGCTTATATGGGGATAGGCCCGGTCGAGGCGATCCCCCGCGCCCTCGCCGCCGCCAACCTCAAGCTCGACCAGATCGACCTGATCGAGCTCAACGAGGCCTTCGCCTCCCAGGTCCTCGCCTGCTCCCGCGAGCTCGGCATCGAGCAGGAGCGCCTCAACGTCAACGGCGGCGCGATCGCCCTCGGCCACCCGCTCGGCTGCTCCGGGGCCCGACTCGCCATCACCCTTGTCCGCGAGCTGCGACGTCGCGGCGGGCGCTACGGCATCGCGACGATGTGCGTCGGCGTCGGCCAGGGGCTGGCGACGGTGTTCGAAGCCGTCTGAGATACCCTCGCGCACAGATGCCCTCCACCTTCAAAGAACTCTCGAGTGTTGACGGAAAAATTTGCCTGACTAGCGAGGCGATGGTGCCGTTGAAGGACGACGGCCTCTACCGCGGCGACGGCGCCTTCGAGGTGATCCGGATCTACGGCGGGCGGCTGTTCGCGCTGGGCGACCACCTCGACCGGTTGCAGCGCTCGGCGGCAGCGATCCAGCTTGAGTTAGATCGCGCCGCCTTGGAAGGTGAGATCGGGATGCTGCTCGGCGAGTTCGGCGACGCCGACGGCCAGCTGCGCCTGATCGTCACCCGCGGCGGGCGGCGGATCGCCGCGACCGAGCCGCTTCCCCCCCACGCCGAAACCCTGCGGCTCGCCACCGTCACCTACTCGCCGTCGGTGATCCTGACCGGCGTCAAGTCGCTCTCCTACGCCGCCAACATGCAGGCGACCCGGCTGGCCAAAGCCCAGGGCGCCGACGAGGCGGTCCTGGTCCAGCCCGACGGCACCGTGCTGGAGCCGCCGACCTCGACGATCTTCTGGGTCTCGCCGCAGGGCTCGCTACGCACCCCCTCGCTCGACGCCGGCGTGCTTGAGTCGATCACCCGCGACCGTCTGATCAAGGCGCTCGAGGTTGAGGAGGGCATCTGGCCGGTCGCCGACCTGCGGGCCGCCAGCGAGGCCTTCCTCGCCTCGACCACGCGCGAGATCCAGGCCGTCGCGGCGATCGACGGCGCCGACCTTGCCGCCGCCCCCGGCCCCCGCACCCGCGAGGCGCAGGAGTCGTTTGCGGCGACTCTGGGTAAAGAGCTTTGAACCTTTGACGGCAAAAGAGAGAAAGCAGAGGTAGATGGACTTCCAGCTGAACGACGAGCAGCGTCTGATCTCCGAAACGGCGCGTGATTTTGCCGACCGCGAGATCATCCCCCGGGTCAAAGAGAACGACCGCGCCGGGCGCTTCGATCGCGAGCTGGCGAGCAAGCTCGGCGAGGTCGGCTACCTCGGGGCGCCGGTCGCCGAAGAGTACGGCGGCCGCGGCCTCGACTACATCGGCTACGGGCTGATCGTCGAGCAGGTCGGCCGCGGCGACTCCTCCGCCCGCACCGTCGTCTCCGTTCAGACCTCGCTGGTCGCCGGCTCAATCGAGCGCTGGGGGACCGAGGAGCAGAAGCAGCAGTGGCTGCCGCGGCTCTGCTCGGGCGAGGCGCTGGGCTGCTTCGGCCTGACCGAGCCCGACACCGGCACCGATGCCGCCAACCTCCGCACCCGCGCGACCAAGACCGACTCGGGCTGGTCGATCAGCGGCCAGAAGATGTGGATCTCGCTCGGCAACTTCTCCGAGGTGGCGCTGATCTTCGCCCAGACCGACCCGGCGAAGAAACACAAGGGCCTCGCCTGCTTCCTGGTCCCAACCGCGAGCGCGGGCTTCTCCAGCCAGGAGATCCACGGCAAGCTCGGGCTGCGCTCCTCCGACACCGCCTCGCTGGCTCTCGACGAGGTCGAGGTCGGCGAGGACGCGATGTTGGGGGCGGTGGGCGACGGCTTCAAGGTCGCGATGAGCGCCCTCGACAACGGCCGCTACAGCGTCGCCGCCGGCTGTGTCGGCATCTGCGACGGCTGCGTCGACGCCTCGGTCGCCTACTCGAAAGAGCGCAAGCAGTTCGGCGTCCCCCTCGCCCGCTTCCAGCTAGTGCAGGAGATGATCGCCGACATGATCCTCAAGCGCGACGCCTCGCGGATGCTGGTCTACCGCGCTGGCGCGCTCAAGGACGAAGGCAAGCCGAACACGACCGAGACCTCGGTCGCCAAGCTCTACGCGACCGAGTCGGCGGTCGAATGCGCGAACCTGGCGATCCAGGTCCACGGCGGCGCCGGCTACGTCGACGACTACCCGGTCGAGCGCTACCTGCGCGACGCCCGGGTGACGACCCTCTACGAGGGGACCTCGCAGATCCAGAAGCTGATCATCGGCCGCGCTGCGACCGGGATCAACGCGATGCTCCCCTTCGAGGAAAGCTGAACATGGGCGACATGGTCGAGAGCTCGCTCGAAGGCCACGTCGCCCTGCTCCGCCTCAACCGGCCCGAGGCGCGCAACGCCCTCTCGCCGGAGCTGATGGAGGAGCTCGCCGCCGAGCTGGAGCGGCTCGACCCCGACCCCGCCATCCGCTGCGTCGTGATCGCCGGCTCCGACAAGGTCTTCGCCGCCGGGGCTGACATCAAGGCGATGCGCGAGCGCAGCTTTGCCGAGGCGCTCTACCACCCGGCCGCCGACTTCTGGAAGCGGCTGGCGAAGCTGAAAACGCCGCTGGTCGCCGCTGTCTCCGGCTTCGCCCTGGGCGGCGGCTGTGAGCTGGCCCTGGCCTGCGACATGATCGTCGCCTCCGAGACGGCGCAGTTCGGCCAGCCCGAGATAACCCTGGGAATCATCCCCGGCGGCGGTGGCAGCCAGCGCCTGGCGCGGGTGCTGGGCAAGCAGCGGGCGATGGAGTATGTGCTGACCGGCAGCCGCTTCGATGCCGCCAAGGCGCTGGAGCTGGGCCTCGTCAACCGGGTCGCGCCGGAGAGCGAGTGGCTGCAGGAGGCGATGGCGCTCGCCGGGGAAGTGGCCGCGCGCCCGCCGATCGCCGCCCGCCTCGCCAAGCAGGCGGTGCTGGTCGCCGAGGAGACAGCGCTGAGCGCCGGGCTGGAGAACGAGCGCCGGCTCTACGAGTTGGCGATGGCGACCGAGGACCGGGTCGAGGGCATGAGCGCCTTTCTTGAGAAGCGCGAGCCGAGGTTCGAGGGCAAGTGACGATCGCCCACATCGGCATCATCGGGGCCGGCACGATGGGCTCGGGCATCGCCCAGCTCACCACCCTGGGCGGATTTGTGACCACGATCCACGATCCCGACCCGGTGGCGCGCGAGGGTGGCGAAATGCGCTTCGGCGAGGACCTCTCACGCGGGGTCGAGCGCGGGCTCTGGAACGAGGAGGAAGCGGAAGCGGCGATCGACCGGCTGGAGAGCGCCCACAGCATCGACGATCTCGCCACCTGCGACCTAATCATCGAGGCCGCGCCCGAGGACCTTGACCTCAAGCGCAAGCTCTTCCGCTCCCTGGCCGAGGTCTGCGGGCCGGAAGCGATCCTGGCCAGCAACACCTCCTCGCTCTCGATCAGCGCGATCGCCGCCGACGTCCCCCACCCCGAGCGCGTCGTCGGCATGCACTTCTTCAACCCGCCGCCGCTGATGAAGCTAGTCGAGATCGTCGCCGGCTCAGAGTCCAGCCAGGCGGTGCTGGAGACGATCGCCGAGGTCGGCATCAGCATGGGCCGCACGCCGATCCAGGCCAAAGACAGCATCGGCTTCGTCGCCAACCGCCTCGCCCGCCCCTATGGGCTGGAGGCACTGCGGATGCTCGAGCAGGGACTCGCCGAGCCGCAGACGATCGACCGCGTCTGCCGCCTCGGCGGCGGCTTCCGGATGGGCCCGTTCGAGCTGATCGACCTAATCGGCCTCGACGTCAACCTCAGTGTCGCCCGCTCCTTCTACTCGCAGGGAGGGAAGCCAGAGCGCTGGCGGCCGAGCGCGATCCAGGAAGAGCTGGTCGCCGCCGACCGGCTCGGCCGCAAGATCGGCCATGGCTTCTACGAGTACGGCGGCCACGTCGTCGACGATCCGGATCCGGATCTCGGGATCGCGGCGCCCACCCTCGACCCGGGCGAGCTGGCGAGGATCGCGCCAAACGGCGAGCTGATCCTGCCGCGGACGATCGCCCAGATCACCAACGAGGCGGCCTTCGCCCTGGAAGAGCGGATCTGCTCTCCCGTCGACATGAACACGGCGATGCGGCTTGGCTTCAACTGGCCGCTCGGCCCGCTCGAGTTCGCCGAGCTGATCGGCGTCGGCCGGGCACTGGCTTTGCTCGAAGACCTGCGCCAGAAGCACGGCGAGGCCTATGCGCCGGCGCCGCTCCTGCGCGACGCGGCCGAGCGTGGCGTCTCGCTTCCCGAGGCGCTCGGCTGAGGCGCCCTCGGGCGCCTCAGTGCTCGAGCCGGAACATCACCTCGTCGACGTAGCACCAGCTCCAGTCTTCGCCGGGCTCGGCCGAGCGGATGATCGGATGGCCGGTCTCGCGATTGTGCGCAGTCGCATGTTTGCCGACCGAGTTGTCGCAGCAGCCGATGTGCCCGCAGCTCTGGCACATGCGCAGGTGGACCCACTGCATCCCCTGCGCCAGGCACTCCTCGCAGCCAGCAACCTCAGCCGGAAGGTCGAAGTGCTCGACCGCATCGAGGTGAGTGCAGGAAGCCACCGTCCTTCGACCATACTGAACCCATGCCCTCTCCATTGATCGAGTTTCCGGCCGACGACGCAGAACGCGCCCTCGCCTTCTGGCGCGGCGTGCTCGACGTCGAGCTGGCGCCTCGGCCGGCCGAGATGGGCTCAGGCTGGGAAGCGGAGTCGGGCGATCTGCGGCTCGGAGTCCACGAGCGCGGCCGTGGTCCGGGCGACACCGCCTCCCTCCCTTACTTCACCGTCGCCGACATCGAGGCCGCGATGGAGCGGGTCAAGGAGCACGGCGGTTCAATCGTCCACCCAGGAGAGCGCTGGGCAATCTGCCGCGACTCCGAGGGCAGCCCCTTCGCCCTCGCGGCCAAACCAAGCGCGAGCTAAGAACCAGGCGTCGGGGCGATCTCTGCCGGCTCGCCACCGGGCATCCAGTGCGCCTCGGGCGAGGGCGGCGTGTCGCGCAGGTACCACTCGGCGTCGAGCGCGCCCATGCAGCCGGTGCCAGCCGCGGTGACGGCCTGGCGGTAGGTGTGGTCGACGACGTCGCCGACGGCGAAGACGCCACCGAGGTTGGTCCGGGTCGAGCCGGGCTGGGTGACGATGTAGCCGTCCTCGTCGGTGTCGACCTGGCCAGTGACGATCTCTGATTTGGGGATGTGGCCGATCGCGACGAAGGCGCCGTTGGTCTCGATCTCCTCCTGCTCGCCGGTCTCGGCGTTGCGCACCCGGATGCGATCGAGTTTGCCGCTCTCGCCGGCGACGAACTCCTCCGGCACGTAGGGCGTCTTGAGGCTGATGTTGCCCTGCTCGCGCGCCCGGTCGAACATGATCTTGGAGGCGCGGAAGTCATCGCGGCGGTTGACGATCGTCAGGTCGCTGGCGAATTTGGAGATGAAGATCGAGTCCTCCATCGCCGAGTCGCCGCCGCCGATCACGACCACTTTCTGATCCTTGAAGAAAGCCCCGTCGCAGACGCCGCAAGTGGAGACGCCGCGGCCGCCGAGCTCCATCTCGCCGGGCACCCCGAGCCGCCGTGGCTCGGCCCCCATCGCGAGAATGATCGTTTTGGCGAGGTGCTCCTCGTCGCCGAGGAAGACCTTCTGGATGCCGCCGTCGGAAAGCTCGACCCGGTCGACATCGTCAGTCACGAAGCGGGTGCCGAAACGCTCGGCCTGGGCGCGGAACTGGGTCATCATCTCCGGCCCCATGATCCCCTCGGGGTAGCCCGGGTAGTTCTCGACATCGGTCGTGTTCTGCAGCTGGCCGCCCCACTGGAAGCCCTCGAAGACGAGGGGCTCAAGGTTGGCCCGCGCCGTGTAGAGCGCAGCCGTGTAGCCGGAGGGCCCGCCCCCGACGATGATCACATTCTCAATCTTCTGCTCAGCCATATTTCGCCGCCTGAAAGTCTAATACTTTACTTTTTATAGTAGCGCTCTTCGACTCCGAAATGAAGCGGCCGATCAGCGTCCAGCCTAGCCAGTCGCGGTAGATGCTTCTTGTAGTAGCAGGGGCACCGATTGTCCTCGCAGGCAACCCCGTCATCGTCACCGTCGAGACGATCGGGGTCGTAGCGCGGCCCACCGTGCTTGAGGAAAAAGACCTGCGCCGCGCGCTGCGTCGAAAAGTCCGCACAGTCCTTGTCACTTGCCGCGGCAAGTGAGGGCAGGGCCGAGATGAACAGGGCACCAAGCGCGGCGACGACCGCCGTGACGAGAGCTTTCCTCATTGCGCTTCCTCCAAATACGAAAGTGTTTTCAGGGATTGCGCATCTTATGCCGGGTTCCCACCGGCTCCCATCAGGAGGGTCGAGCTAGTCCGCCGAGTCACCCACCGGGACTGCCTCGAAGGGAGCCGGAGCAGTCCCACCGCGTTCGATCGGCAGTTCCGTGTCCTCCCAGACCTGGACCGTCTTGCGCAGCTGGAAGAAGGCGACGACGCCGAAGGGGATCGGCATCCAGAAGGCGACCAGGCGGTAGATCAGGACCGCCGGGAAGATCGTGTCCTCGGGCAGGCCGAAGAGGACGAAGGCGCCGATCATCCCGGCGTCGACCGCGCCGACTCCGGCCGGGGCCAGCGGGAAGAGGTTGGCGACCATGCCGAGGAAGAAGCCCTGGACGACGACCGCAAGCGGGACGTGGACGCCGAAAGCGTGGAAGGCGGCCCAGAGGATGCCGATGTTGGCGGCCCAGAAGCCGGCGGCGCCAAGCACCGCCAGGCCGCCGCGCGAGGGATGGGCGAAGAGCCCGAGGGCGAAGCGGAACCCTTCCCCCACCGTGGCCGGCAGTTTGGCGAGTTTTTGCGCCATCGCGGTGCCACGCTCGCCGCGGGCAAAGGGAGCGATGCGCAATCCCAGGTCTTTGGGAATCAGAGCGATCAGGACCCCAAACGCCAGCAGCAGCCCCGCCACCCCGGCCGGGACGATCGTCAGCTCGACCGAGCGGTTGCCATGGAGGACGCCGGTGCGCAGGAGGATGCCGAAGACGATCAGGGCAATTGGGTAAAAGGCGTAATGGAGGGTGATGAAGGCGACCATCCGCCGGGCGACGTCACGGGTCCGCATGCCCGCCTTGCGCAGCGCCCAGTAGGTGAGGGCAATGCCGCCGGCGCCGCCGGCCGAGAAGAGCAGCGTCGCCGCCAGCCCGGCCATGTTGATCTCGTAGGTCTCCCTCCAGCTCAGCCGCAGCGCGTTGCCGCCGACGACCGCCTTGAAGAGCGCGGTGTAGGTGGCGAAGGCGACGACGTTGAAGCCGATCGCGACCACGATCCAGATCGGCTGGGCATCGCCCAGCTTGCTGACCGCGTCGCCGAGCCCGACCAGCTTCGGGAAGAGGAAGTAGATCCCGACCAGCAGCGCCAGGATGAGGATCAGCGTCTGAACCAGCCGCCGCGTCGTGAGCAGCGGCAGCTCGACGACGCCGTTTTCGTTCGCCGAATCCTCCGGAGACACACTCGGGAAGCTACCCGTTGGCGATCCTCTCCAAGCGCTGCAGGCGTCGGCTGACGCTGGCGACCAGCGGCTCGGCCAGCGGCTCGCCGCGCCTGACGACCGCGACCAGAGCCGCGCCGGCGAGCAGGTCGGTGACGTAATGCTCGCCCAGGTAGACAAGGCCGAAGCCAAGGGTGAGGGCGTAGCCCCAGCCGACGGCGCCCTCGACCGGGCCCGCCTCGGAGAGCAGCAGCGCCGCCATCAGGGCGGTGGCGAAGTGCAGCGACGGCATCGCCGCCCAGGGGTTGCCGCCCAGCGCCTCGTACATCGAGGGCCAGGCCGAGCCCCAGGTCTCTTCGCCGACCTCGACCATGATCCGGCGCACCTCTTCCCCGGTCAGCTCTTGCTCCGCGGACCACCACGGCGGCGCCGTCGGCGCGGCGAAGTAGACGGCGCAGCCGATGTCGAAGACGGCGGCGAGTTGGCGGGCCGAGCGCGGGAAGCGGTCGTTGTGGCGGGCCAGGATCAGGGCCAGCGCCAGGTAGGGCTCGAAGAACCAGAGCCAGTGGGTCCAGGTCAGGAAGCGGTCCAGCACCTTGACGTGGCGGGCGCCGGAGAGCGCCTGCTGCAGGCGGGCGTTGGGAAGCCGGCCGCCGCCCAGCGCCCGGTCGAGGACGATCGGATACTGGGTTCGGAGGCGGGCGCGCAGGCGCTCGGGATTGTCGAAGGGAATCTCGTGGACCATCGTGAAGGCCCACATCTGCATCGAGAAGAGGGCGACGTCGCGCTTCTTGGTGCGGGGGCTGAGAACGGCGAGCGCCAGCGGCCCCCCAGCGCAGGCGGCGACCGTGACCGGGACGGGGATGCGGCCCTTCTTCCGCAGCAGCGGCACGGCAACCGCTGCCGCGACGGCGCCGGCTGCTCCGGCGCGCAGCGCGGCCCGTAGCGCCGGAGATGGCCGGGATGGGCTCCGCATAAGGGCGGCGAGTATAGGTTGGCCCAAGTGGCTGGACGCCGCAGGGCGCCGCCCCGCGTGATTAGAATGGCCGCGCTTTGGCGCCGCACTCTCCTGGCACTGACCAGATCGACACTTTGCTTTGGATCGGCTTCGTTGCCGCGGCTATCGTCGTGGTCGCGGTCAACGCCGCTCTGATCTATGCCGTGCGCCGTTACCGCAGCGAGCGCGGGGCCGAGCCACGCCAGATCCGCAGCGGCCGCCGCATCCAGTTCCGGGTCGGAGCGCTGCTCACCGTCTTCGCCGCGGCGATCCTCGTCGTCAGCATCATCTTCACCGAGAAGGCCCGCGAAACCCCGGCCACCGGCCCAGCCGGCCTCAAGCTCGCCAAATCCGAGCCGCTGACGATCAAGACGACCGGCCAGCAGTGGCTGTGGCGCTACGAATACCCCAACGGCGCCTTCTCCTATTACAAACTGGTCGTCCCGGTCGACACCGCCGTCGACCTCGACCTCGTCTCGACCGATGTGATCCACACCTGGGACGTGCCCGACCTCGCCGGCAAGCGCGACGCCGTGCCCGGCAAGAACAACTCGGTCGTCTTCCGCGCCGACGAAGAAGGCACCTACACGGGGCAGTCGGCGACCCTCTCGGGCCAGGCCTATGGGGCGATGCGGACCGAGGTCGAAGTCGTCTCGCCGCAGGCCTACGAAGAATTCATCAAGAGCCAGAAGACCGAAATCCAGGCAGCGCAGGACCGGGTCGTCAGCTTGATCCAGAACGGAGAAGTGCCATGAGCGCCCGGCCCGAGCTCGTCGTCGACGGATTCCCCAAGCGCAGGCCGCGCTGGATCGAGATCGCGACCAGCGCCGACCACAAGGACGTCGGCCTGATGCTGATCGTCGGCGCCCTCGGATTCCTCTTCATCGCCCTGATCGAGCTGTTGCTGATGCGGCTGCAGCTGGCAATCCCGGAGAACACCTTCCTCGCTCCCCAGACCTTCAACCGGATGCTCTCTCTATATGGGGCGACTTCGATCTTCCTCTTCGCCCTGCCGCTGGCGCTGGGGCTGATCTACTACGTCGTGCCGCTGCAGATCGGCGCCCGCGGGACCGCCCTGCCGCGCCTCGGCCAGCTCGGCGTCTGGCTCTACATAGCGGGCGCGACGGTCCTCTACGCCGGCTTCCTCTTCACGCCATCAGAGGCAGGGGTCAACCCGCTGGCGCCGCTCTCCGAGCTCGCCTTCCTCCCTAACAACGGCGTCGACGCTTGGGCGACGGCAACCGGGATGATCGTCCTCGGCTTCGTCCTGATCGCGATCAACATGGTGGCCACAACCCGCAACATGCGCGCCCCCGGCATGGCCTGGCGGCGAGCGCCGGTCTTCGCCTGGGCCGGGGCGATCTGCTCCTGGCTGCTGCTGGTGATCGGGCCGGTGATGCTGGGCGCGGTGACGATGCTGCTGATCGACCGCAACTTCGACGGGATCTTCTTCGCCGACGGCTCGGGCGGGGCGCCGCTGCTCTGGGAGCACCTGAGCTGGATCTTCTACACCGGTGCCTACATGCTGATCCTGATCACCGCCCTGGGCGCGATCGCCGAGATCGTCCCCGCCTTCGCCCGCAAGCCGCTCTTCAACCGCGGCGCCGTGATCGGCTCGCTGGTCGCGATCGCCGTGATCGGCACCCTGGCCTGGATGCAGAACATGCTGACCGCGCCGATCGGGATCGGCTGGATGTACTTCGCGATGATCATGTCGCTGGCGCTGATCGTCCCCTTCGGCCTGATCGTCTTCAACCTGATCGCGACGATGGTCGGCGGCGCGCTGCGGATGCGGGCGCCGCTGCTGTTCGCGATCGGCGCCGTCTCGATGATCTCGATCGGCCTCGGGGCCGAGATCAGCCACTCGATGGTCGCCGCCGCCTGGCAGCTGAAGAACACGACCGACGCCACCGCGGCGACCCATTTCGCCCTGATCGGCGGCAGCGTCTTCGGCGGTTTCGCCGCGCTTCACTTCTGGTTCCCGAAGATGACCGGCCGGACGATGGGCGAGAGCCTGGCGCGGATCTCCTTTTGGACGATGGTGGTCGGCATCCTGCTCGCCTTCGTGCCGCTCTTCCTCGCCGGCGGCGAGCAGGGCGAGGTGATCGACGCCTACAAGTTCTTCGACGGCACCGGCGTCAACGCCTACAACCTGATCGCCTCGATCGGGACCTTCGTGCTGGCGATCGGGATCATCCTCACCCTCGTCAACGCGATTTCCAGCCGCGAGAACGGCGCCGAGGCCGGGCATGACCAGTGGGGCGCCGACTCGCTCGAGTGGTTCGCCCTCTCCCCGCCCGAGCCGCATAACTTCGACGTCGTCCCCGATGTGCGCAGCTCACAGCCGATGCGCGACATCCGCGACGCGATCGCCCACCGCACCAGCAGCCCGTCGCGGCCGGCTCGCGAGTCCCAGCCAGTAGCCTGAGCCCGATGAGTGGCGCCGAGACTGCGGCGATCTCACGGCGCCCGGTGGTGCCGGGGGTCCTGCGCGACTACATAACGCTGACCAAGCCGAAGGTGCAGTCGCTGCTGCTGCTGACCACGATCACGACGATGTACGTGGCCGGCGACCCATCGCTCGGCCTCGTCTTCCTCACCTGCCTCGGCGGCTCGCTATCGGCCGGCGGCGCGGGCGCGATCAACCACGCGATCGACCGCGACATCGACCGGATCATGGATCGCACCGCCGACCGCCCGGTCGCCAGCGGCCGGGTCTCCCCCGCCGCCGCGATCGCCTTCGGCTCGTTCTTGGGGCTGGCCTCGTTCATGCTGCTCTCGCTGACCGTCAACCCACTGGCGGCTGCCCTCTCGCTCTCCGGCCTGCTCGGCTACGTCTTCGTCTACACGCTGTGGCTGAAGCGGACGACGCCGCAGAACATCGTCATCGGCGGCGCCGCCGGCGCGGTGCCGCCACTGGTCGCCTGGGCCGCCGTCACCGGCGGCCTCGACGGCACCGCCCTCTACCTCTTCGCGATCGTCTTCTTCTGGACCCCGCCCCACTTCTGGGCGCTATCGCTGCTGATGAAGGACGAGTACGCGAAGGTGGGCATCCCGATGCTGCCCGTCGTCCGCGGCGAGGACGAGACCCGCCGCCAGATCCTGCTCTACACGGTCCTGCTCTATGCGGTCACCCAGCTGCCCTTCTGCGCCGGCGGCTTCGGCGTCACCTACCTGGTCACCTCGATGACGCTGGGGGCCGGATTCATCTACTGCTCGGTGAAGCTGCTGCGCAACGCCGACCGCCGCTGGGCGCTGCGGACCTACCTCTTCTCGCTCGCCTACCTGGCGCTGCTCTTCATCTCAATGCCGCTCGACCGGTTGATCTAGTAGAAATTCGACCGTGGATCGCGAGACCGCAAGGCGCAACATGACGGCAGGGCTGGTCGCAGGCGGCTTCGCCGCGGGGATGTTCGCCCTCTCCTTCATCGTCGCCCTGCTCTACATCGCCCAGTAGGCAGACGAATGAGCGAGCACCAAGACATACCAGAGCCTGGCGAGATGATTTACACGCCGCGACCCTCCTGGGCGCCGCTCTTCTTCGGCTTCGCCGTCGCGGCCATGATCGTCGGGATCTACGGCGAGGGGTTCATGGTTCGCGGCTGGATCTACTCGATCATCGGCATCGTCGTCTTCCTCTTCGCCTTCCGCGCCCTGATCCGCGGCAGCATCCGCGACTACTTCCGCCTGCCGCGCAAGCAGCGGGCCCGTGGCGCCGTCTTGCCGGTCGAGACGATCTCTCCGCCCCAGCCCTAGGCCCGGCGAACCCTCAGCCTGGCGTCATTCCAGACGTCGCGCCATCCGAAGTCCATACCCTGACGATGTCGCGCATCGAGAGCACGCCGACCAGCTCTGGGCCCTCGTAGACGACCAGATGGCGGATGCCGCGCCGCGACATCTCCGAAGCGGCGCGCTCCAGGCTCCAGTCCGGCGAGGCGGCGATGATGCTGTCGCTCATATGGGCGGCAACCTGCTCGGAATCGGGATCCTGGCCGTTGCCGATCGAGATCAGGATGTCGCGCTCGGTGACAATCCGGGCCACCGGCGAGTCGGTGTCGGTGACCAGCGCCGCGCCGGTCCCCTTCTCCACCATCATCGTCGCCGCCTCGCGCAGGCTGTGCGACGGGCCAACCGCGAGGACAACCTCCGACATCCCTTCCCGTACCTGCATGACCTGACCTCCTCCAAGGGGAATTTGATGTTCGTGCGAATCGCCTCAAGCCTACCCCACGCCAGGCAGTGGGGGCCGGCTTCTACCGGGGCCGGGACATATAGAATCCGCCGCGCTCGACGCCTCCGATGCCGAACCTGCCGAACCCCACTCGCCCCCTGCTTGTCCTGGCCGCTTTGGCGGCTCTGGCGCTGCCCGCAGCGGGCTGCGGAACCAGCACCGCAAACGTCGAACGGGGCCGCGTCCTCTTCGTCCAGAAGTGCGGTGTCTGCCACGAAATGGCGCAGGCCGGCACCACCGCGCAGATCGGCCCGAACCTCGATGACGCCTTCGCCGCCGCCCGCGAAGTGGGCGAGACGGGCGACACCGTCGCCGGCGTCGTCAAGGCCCAGGTCGAGAACCCGCGGCCGAGCAACGCCGACCCGGCGGTCTCGATGCCGGCCGGCGTGGTCGAGGGCCAGGATCTTGAGGACGTCGCCGCCTACATTGGGGAATACGCGGGCGTGCCCGGGGCCGCCCCGCCCAAGGTGCCGGGCGGCCCCGGCGCCCAGGTCTTCGCCAACAACGGCTGCGGCGGCTGCCATACGCTCGCCGCCGCGAACTCTGGGGGTGTGACCGGGCCGAACCTCGATGAATCGCTCGCCCCCGACGACAGCGCCGCCGCAATCGAAGAAATGATCGTCGATCCCAATGCCGAGATCCCCAAGGGCTACCCGGCCAACGTGATGCCGCAGAACTTCGGCCAGACCCTGAGCCCGAAAGAACTCGAACAGCTGGTCCAGTTCCTGATCGAATCGACACCCGCCGGCGGCGGCAAGTCGGGCGGCTCAAAGTCCAAAGGCGGCTGAGACCGCTCGCCAACGGCGGCTGGCCGTTGGCATCATCCCCTGGCGATGCGTGAGCGCCTGAATATCTCCCCGGAGCGCTACGCGCAGGTGACCCTGGTCGCGCTCGGGGCGCTGGCGCTGATCGTCCTCACCGGCGCCGGGGTGCGCCTGACCGGCTCCGGGCTCGGCTGCCCGGACTGGCCCAAGTGCTACGGCCAGACGGTGCCCCCACTCAACACCCACGCGGTGATCGAGTACGGCAACCGGGTCCTGACCGGGTTCGTCGGGCTGGCGGTGATCGCCGCCAGCGTCCTCGCCTGGTTCCGCAAGCCCTTCCGCTGGCACCTCGCCTTCTTCGGAGCGCTGCTGCCGCTGGGGGTGATCGGCCAGGCGATCCTCGGCGCCCTCGTCGTCAAGTACCACCTCGCCCCCGGCCTGGTGATGAGCCACTTCATCCTCTCGATGATGCTGCTCGACGCCTCCTTCGCGCTGGCCTGGTGCTCGCGCTACGAGCCCGGCGAGCGGCGCTTCTCCAGCGACCGCCTTGGCGTCTGGGCGGTACGCTGCCTGATCCCGGTCGGGCAGCTGACGATCGCCGCCGGCACCGTCGCCACGGCGGCAGGCCCCCATGCCGGCGCTCATGCCGGCCAGCTGGTGCGCCGCTTCACCTTCGAGGGATCGAAGACCCTCGAATGGGTGGTTCAGCGCCACGCCGTGATCGCGGCGGTCTTTGGCTTCGCCGCAATCGGCGTCTGGCTCCTGCTGCGACGCGAGGGAGGCGACGACCGTGCAGTTCGGCCCCTCACCCTAGTGATCGGCCTCCTGGGCTTACAGGGCCTCGTAGGCGGCCTGCAGTGGTACCTGAAGCTGCCGACGGAGATCGTCTGGGTCCACGTCGCCCTGGCGACCCTGAGCTGGCTGGCGATGCTGTGGACGGTCGCCGCCGCCGGACAACTGGAACCGCGTGACGCAAACACCGAAGCGGCAGGCCAACCGGCGGCGCCGAGCGAGCAGGCCCCCTCCCTGGCTCAGAGCTGAGTCGCGATCAGGCCGGCGATAGAGGCCAACAGGGTGGCGATGATGCCGCCGCCGACCTGGATCATCAGCCGCTGCATCGCATCGAACTTCGCGTCCATCCTGTCGAAGCGAGCGCCAAACTTCGCGTCCATCCTGTCGAATCTGGCATCCAAGCGGGCGTCAACACGCTCAAAGCGAGCGTCAACTTGATCAAAGCGGGCATCCATGCGGCGTCCCAGCTCGCCGACCCGGTGATTGAGGTCGTCGAGGCGATCGTCTGTCCAGCTCTCTTTCACTGCTTCCATGATGACAGCCTCGCAGACAGAACGTTGCGTGTGAGTGAACTTTGTGCCGGTTCTGGAAATTAAGTCCTGCGTTTTATCCACAGGCACCCATGCACGCCTGCGGCGACGACCAGCACCAAGCCCCAGAGCGCCCCGAACAGCGGCTGCGTGAGCAAAGTCAGGGCGATGACCGACCCGGCCGCGATCCCGACGATCACGACCCAGCGAAAGACGGCCTGCTCGGAGATCTTCAGAGGATGTAAACCGCGGTGTAGACGACGATCCACATCACGTCTACGAAGTGCCAGTAGATGCCCGGGACCTCGACCCCGAGGTGATCCTCCGCCTTGGGGCCGAAGTGGCCCCGCATCGCCCGGATCGTGGCGAAGCTGAGCAGGACCAGGCCGACGAAGACGTGGGCGCCGTGGAGGCCGGTGAGGCCGTAGAAGATCGAGCCGAAGGCGAGGTCACGGGCGCTGAAGCCGATGTGGGCGTACTCGTTGAGCTGGATGAAGAGGAAGGTCAAGCCCAGCATCCAGGTCAGGATCAGGCCCAGCTTGAGGCCGTTGCGATTTCCACGCCGGATCGACTCCAGCGCGTAATGGATCGTGAAGCTGGAGGAGACCAGGATCGCGGTGTTGATCCCGGCGACGGCAACTGGGAGTTCGTACGGCGCCGGCGGCCAGGAGGGCGGATGGACGACCACGCGGAGGAAGAAGTAGGAGGCGAAGAAGGCCCCGAACAGCATCACCTCGGAGACGATGAAGAGGAAGATCCCCAGCGTCTGTTTGTCCATGCGCGAGCTCTGGTTCGCCTCGGGCGGGCCGTGGTGCTCCTCGGCGTGTCCGTGACCCATCGCGACGGTTGCGCTCTCCATCAGGCCTCTCCTCCCTCGGCGACCGCGGCCGCGACTGCGGCGGCCGGACGGCCGACCTCGACATGCTCAACCGGCTTCTCGGTCAGCTCGCGCACGCGGCCGATCAGGTCGTCCTCGAGCCAGCGCGACTCCTCGCCGGCAAAGGTGGAGATCAGCACCTCGTCGATCCGGTAGTGCTCAACCGCGTTTTTGACGGCATGAAAGGGATCGGGGCTCATCGGCTGGCCGGTGGCGTCGATTTCAGCCCGGTAGAGCTCGGCCATGGTCGAGGCGAGGCCGCGGACGATCTCGGCCTCCGACACGTCCTCAGAGCGCGGGCAGATCAAGGTGTAGCGATGGGGACGGTCGCCCGACCCCTCTTTGAGCCTGTCGACCAGATCCGGCGTGGCGACGGTCTGGGTGGCGACGACGAGAGTGTGGATCACGTCCCAGGCGATCGAGTCCTCGCCGATCCGGACCGGGATGTGGGTCAGCTTGACCGCGGGCTCGCAGAGCTCCCGTGCCCACTCGACCAGGTCCTTGCGGCGGATGCCGAAACGCGTCCCCGCGAGGCAGGAGAGCAGCACCTCACCGGGCTCATGGGCACGGACGACGTCATCGAGAGCCAGCGCCGAGTCGGGGTCCATGACCTCGCCGACCGACTCGATCCCGAACTCCAAAAGGACCGCCATCGTCACCTCGACCCGCGCCCGGGCCGCGTCGCGCAGCTCGCCGGAGTCGATTAGCTGGCCAGCAGATGGCTGGTTCTGGGGCGCGGCAACAACCACGTAGGGCACCTTGTCGGCGCGCTCGCGCACGGCCTGCAGAAGCTTGCGCCCTCCGGCGACCTCGTTGAGGAAGACCAGCAGTGGCCGACCGGCGACAGCGTCGCTCATGTCGAGCCCACCGTTGCCGGCGCTGGCGCCGGGACATCGGCTTCGCCGGCCATGATCGCGTGGCGAGCGCCGGGCACCCCGTACTCATAAGGACCGCCGACGACCCGGGGGATCTCGTCGAAGTTGTAGATCGGCGGCGGCGAGGAGACCTGCCACTCGATCGAGTTCGCCCGCCAGGGATTGGCCGGCGCGCGCGGGCCGAAGCGCCAGCTGACGATCATGTTGTAGAGGAAGACGAGCTGGACGGCGCCGAGCATGAAGGCGAAGCAGCTGATCAGCAGGTTCCAGTTGCCGAACTGGCTGGCGTAGTCGGCGACCCGCCGCGGCATCCCGTCCATCCCGATCCAGTGCATCGGGATGAAGGTCCCCCAGGTGCAGACCAGGGTGCCCCAGAAGTGAACCCGGCCAAGTTTCTCGTCGTACATGCGCCCGGTGATCTTCGGAAACCAGTGGTAGATGCCGGCGAAGATCGTGAAGACCGAGCCGCCGAAGAGCACGAAGTGGATGTGGGCGACGATGAAGTAGGTGTCGGAGACGTGGATGTCGATCGGCACCATGCCCAGCATGACCCCACTGATCCCGCCGATCGTGAAGGTGACGATGAACGCCAGCGCGAACAGCATCGCGGTCGAATAGGTGTGGATTTTGCCGAAATAGAGCGTGCCTAACCAGGAGAAGATCTTGATCCCGGTCGGCACCGCGATCAGCAGCGTGGTCAGCATCATCGGCACCCGCAGCCAGCTGAACATGCCGGCGACGAACATGTGGTGAGCCCAGACCGAGTAGCTGAGGACGACGATCCCGAGCAGGGCCAGGGCCATCAACCGGTACCCGAAGATCGGTTTTCGGGCATGGGTCGAGATGACCTCGCTGATGATCCCGAAACCGGGCAGCATCATGATGTAGACGGCTGGGTGCGAATAGAACCAGAAGATGTGCTGGTAGCTGATTACGTCGCCGCCACCGGTGAACTGGAAGAAGTTGGTGTGCAGGATGCGGTCGAAGAGGACCATGAACTGGGCGCCGGCGATGAAGGGCGTCGCGGCGACGACCAGCAACGAGGTCGAGAGGTTGGCCCAGACCAGCAGCGGCATCCGCCAGAAATTCATCCCCGGCGCGCGCATGGTGATGATCGTGACCAGGAAGTTGAGCGCGGTGGCGATCGAGGAGGCGCCCGCAAACTGGACGCCGAGGTTGAAGAACGACTGCCCGAGCGGCGCCCCGGTCGAGAGCGGCGCGTATCCCGTCCAGCCGGCGTCGAAGGCGCCGCCCGGGGCGAGGAAGCTGCTGACGAAGAGGATCCCGGCGATCGGCAGCATCCAGAAGCTGAGCGCGTTGAGCCGCGGGAAGGCCATGTCCGGGGCACCGATCATCAGCGGCAGGACGTAGTTGGCGATCCCGGCGAAGACCGGGATCACGAAGAGGAAGATCATCAGCGCCGCGTGGGTGGAGAAGAGGCTGTTGAAGGTGCCGGCGTTGACGATCTGGGTGCCAGGCTGGGCGAGCTCGGCGCGGATCAGCATCGCCATCAGGCCGCCGAGGAAGAAGAAGAAGAAGGTGGTGCAGATGTACTGGATGCCGATCACCTTGTGATCGGTGTTGAAGTGGAAGTAGTCCTTCCAGCTTTTGGCCCCGTGCTGGGAATGGTCCTCGGGGATCGTCGGCATCCCGGCGGCCCAGCGGAACCAGTAATCGAAGCAACCAAAGCCGATCAGGAAACCGAAGGGCGCAACGATCAGCGGCACGATCAGCTGCGGATAGCCGGTCTCTTCGGTCTGGTAGGCGGGCAGGCCAGAGGCCTTGCGCAGGGCGACGACAAGGGCGAAGCCGAAAGCCGCGGCCAGGACCGTCCCCAGCGCGCCTCGTATCCAGCCCGGTCGCTTTATCGCCGCCACCATCAGATCGCCTCCATTATGCCCCGCCCGCGGTCAGCGGCACCGGGTTGGTCTCTGTGTCCTGGGTGATCGAATCGGCCAGCGGCTGCGGCACTTTCTCCGTCAGCGAGGCAACCCATTCGCGGAACTTGGCCGGTGGTTCGACCACGACTTTGGCCCGCATCGAGGCGTGCCCGAAGCCGCAAAGCTCGGTGCAGATCAGCTGGTAAGTGCCGACCTTGTCCGGAGTGACCACAGCCGTCGTCGTGATCCCGGGGACGTTGTCTTTCTTGATCCGCCACTCCGGCACCCAGAAGGAGTGGATCACGTCCTGGGCGTGCATCTTGAAGCTGATCTGGCGGTTGACGGGCACATGCAGCTCGCCCTGCGACCAGACATCGCCCTTGCCCGGGTAGCCGAAGCTCCAGGCGTACTGCTGGGAGAAGACGTCGACGGTCATCGGGTTCTTGGCCGGTTCTTCGATGTTGTTCAGCACCGACCAGCTGTAGCCGCCGCCGAAGAGGACGATGATCGTCGGGATCAGGGTCCAGGCGATCTCCAGGCGCGTGTTGCCGTGAATCGGCTCGCCATCGGATTCATCGCCCGGCTTAGCGCGGAATTTGTAGAGCGCGTAGAACAGCGCCACCATCACCAGCGAGAAGACGAACGACGAGATGACGATCATCACGTTGAGCAGGTTGTCGATTTCGGGAGCGGCGGTCGAGGCCTCCTGGCCATCCCAGTTGATCGAGACCATCACCGCTGAAATCGCGACCGTCGCCGCGACCGTGGCGGCGAGCATCTTCACTATGGGCAGGCGGCCGTACATGAGCGCGGCGGCATTCTATTGAAGCGACGGCCGGAAGCTTTGAGGCCCCAGGTGACGCTTGGCACTAGCCGGCCGGCGCGGGCAGGTCGTCGAGCTCGCCCATAGCCGCGGTGAGCACCCCGCGAGCCACGCCCTCCCAACTCCAGAGGCGGCCGACGGTCTCGACCAGGGCGTCCCGTGCCGCCTGCCGCTGCTCCTCAGGAAGCGCCAGCCAGGCGTTGAGCCGCTCGGCGATCGCCTCGACTGCCGCCGCCTCAACCGGGAACGAGGTCAGCCTCCCAACCTCCTCCGGCAGCGCTGCCGCCAGCTGCCGCGAGACCTCCCGCATCCCGGAGTGGCCGGCCGAGACCGGCAGCACGCCGCAGGCGGCGGCCTCGGCGGCGACCATCCCGAACGCCTCCGGGAAGGTGCTCGGCATCACCAATGCCTCGGCCCCCGGCAGCAGCTCGGCGACCTCGTCGTGCTCCAAGCGCCCGATGAACTCGACCGACCCGGCCGCGTTCTGGGCCGCCTCCATATATCCAGCTGGTGGATCGGCGAGGAAGGCCGAGAGGATCGGCAGCGGCGCCGCCTCTCCCCCCTCCAGCCCACGGCCGAGGCGCGCAACCTCGCGAGCGTCGTCGAGGTCGCCACGGTCCAGCGCCGCCAGCAGCCGCCGCAGGCCATCCTCGAACTCGCCGAACCCTGCAACCCGAAGACGCGCCTCGGGATTGGCCGCATGCACCAGGGGCCAGGAAGCAAGGAGGAGATCGACTCCCTTGGAGACGATCAGCTTGCCGACGAAGACAACCAAGGCCTCCCGCGACAGGTCCCGCGGCCGGAACTCCTCGGTGTCGACCCCTGGAGGCCCCAGCCTTGTCTTCTCCTCCAGCCTCTCGACATTGGGCAGCGCCTCCCAGAGCGACTCGGCCGTGTGATGGGAGCCGACGAGGACGCCCGAGGCCGCTTCCATGCCCTCCTCGGCGTAGGGCAAGAACCGCGGGTTGGGTTTGACCGTGTATTCGAGGGCGGAACCGTGGACCTTGGCCGCAAAAGGGGCGATGTCAGCGCGGGCGAGGATCGCCGGGCCCATGACGAGATGGTTGGCCAGGGCCGCATCGATGCCACCAGCGTCGGCGGCAACCTGGCGGACCGCTTCAACGTTGGCCTCGATGTAGCGGTCCAGCTCCTCCTCGGTCAGCTCCGGGAAAGCCTTGACCTCAAACCCCTCATACGGGTCTTTCACATAGACCGGGAGCAGGCCGCCGATGTCGGGAACGTGGATCTGGACCCCCTCCAACTTGGCCTCGCGATCCTGGCAGAGCAGGTGGACCTCATGGCCGAGCCGGGCCAGGGCCGGGGCCAGGTTGACGTTGTAGATATTGCTGCCGGTTCCCCGCAGCATGTAGCCGTGAAAGATGAGGACGCGCATCGCTGCCGCCCAAGCTATTAGTCTTCGCGGCGATGAACGACCGTCAGCTCTACCGAATGCGCGCCCCGGCCTCTGGCCGCGAGGCCCTGACCCACGCCGAGCCGGGCTCTATATATGTCGATCGCGAGACCGGCGAGGAGATGTCGCCGGTGGCGATGGTGCTGCCGCTGGCCCCCTCCCCCTCATCGCTGCCGCGCACGCCGGAGAACCTCCGCGCCTGCCGCCGCTGTGACCAGCTGATCGGGCTCGACGTCAGCGACTGCCCGTATTGCGGCCTGCGCCAGCAGGCCCTCGGCGCCAGTTCCTAAGCCCTCATCGCTAGACAAAGGGGGGAGAAAATCCCCGGGCTGAGGCTTATGGGGAGGTGGCCTTTCAAACCACCGCCCCGGATGGACGAACCGTTGTTCTCGACGCTCGCACCTGCGCCCACCTTTCACGAAGGCGGCCGCAGATGCTTCGCCACGTTGAGGCGATTTTGAGCGCCGTGCATCGTCCGGACTTTGAAGAAGATGATCCGGTGGCTAGCCGTATTCGATTCTTTCGCCGGGATCTCAACCGTCACCGATGGCTGCGGGTCGTCGTAGACTTCAACGAGTCTCCTGCCTTCGTTGTCACGGCATTCACCCAGGATCACGAACCGGAGAATTGGAACCGATGAGAATCACCATCGCCGGCACCGCATTCAACGAATCCGAGTACGACGCTCGGGGAGATGTTCTCTATTTGAGCGCCGGGCAACCACGAGAGGCATCGCGAACAGTGGCCACGTCAGAGGGACACGCGATCGACTACGACGAGACAGGCGCTGTGATTGGCTTGGTGCTCGTCAATGTGCGCCAGATCCTGGAGCGTGAGGGCGCTGTCACACTGACCCGGCCTGCCGAGCGACTTGAGGCAGACCAGCTTCAGGCCGCACTTTCGTCGGCAGCTTGAGCTAAGGCTGCTTTACGAGAGTCGCCGTGTAGAGCAGGCGGGCGTTGGAGTAGTAGCAACCGTAGGTCTTGGTCTTGCCGACTCCCTGCTGCGGGTGGCCGTTCTGGATATCGGCCTTGGAGGCGCAGTGGGCTGGGAGGCGGCTGCCGCGCCAGGTGTCGTTGGCGGCGACGTTGAAGGCGAACATCGGCGCCCAGGTGGGCACGGTGAGGGCGACGATCTGGCCCTGGAGCACCGTCAGCGGGTGGTCAAGGGCGAAGATCACGGTGCTGCCGAAGTAGGGGTTGAGCACCTCGATCGGGCTCTGGCGCACAAGCGTGTACTGGGGCGGCTTCGAGCCTTCGACCGGGCGCAGGATGCCGATCCTGGCCTCCGCCGGCTGGCCGAGGAAGTCGTTGAAGAAGCTGACCTCGTCGGTGGTCGTCGCCGTCACCTTGGTCGAGGGCTTGGAGAGGGTGATCGACCAGGAGACGACCTTGCCTTCGAAAGGAGCTTCGTAGGGCCTCGCCACCCCGCCGGCCAGCACCTGGAAGCCGGTCATGTGGCCCTCGACCCGGCAGGGGACGATCTCGATTTCGTTGACGACTTCGCCGGGACAGGCGGGCGGTGGGGTCGTCGCGGTCTGGCCCAGCACCAGCACCCGCAGCGGCGCCGAGTCGGCGGCGCCGGGAGCGAGGGTCGCGACCAGGCCCGCAAAGAGGCAGGCGGCGGCCGCGATCGCGAGGACGCGGGTCATTCCAACTCGGCTTTTCAGTCCTTCAAAGTGCATGGGCATTTAGGCAACACGTGGCGTAGAACCTGGTTGCGGCGGGGATTCTGCCTTTCTGGGCGGGGGAATGCGGCGCAGTGTGGATTTCTGCACGGACCCGGCCACCCCTCCTCTATAGGGTTGCGACGATCGGATGGAAGAGTCAAACCGCGCAGATGATTTCGTCCCAGCTGGGCTTGCCTCGCTCGGAATAGAAGCCGACGAGGTCGACTTGGCGGTGATGGGCGCAACCCATCAGCTCTTCTGGCCCGCGATCCGCGACCTGCTTGCGCTCGACCTCGGCGAGGTCGCGCCGGAGCGCTGCCCCGACCTCTCGCGGGCCCCGGAGCGGGCATGAGCGCGCTGGACCTGACGCTGCGCGGCCAGGCGGCCGCGATAGCCGCCGGCGACGCTGACCCGGGCGAGCTGCTGGAGGCGGCGCTGGCTCGGATCGAGCAGCGGAACCCCGCCGTCAACGCCATCGTCGAGACCTTCCCCGAGCACTCGCGCGCGATGCTCGCCGCAGCGCCCGCCGGGCCCCTGCACGGCGTCCCGGTCGTGATCAAGGACGAGTGGCCCCTGCCCTGGCGCGCCCAGCGCTTCGGCGCCGCCGAAATGTTCAAGCCGACCGCGCCTGGAGAGTCCGGCCCGTTTCGCGCCCTGCGCGATGCCGGCGCCGTGATCGTCGGCGTCGCCAACATGCACGAGCTCGGCTCCAGCAGCACCGGCAACGTCTCCGTCTACGGCCCCGCCCGCAACCCTTGGAACACCGAGCGCTGCCCCGGGGGGTCCTCCAGCGGGCCGGCAGCCGCGGTCGCCGCCCGCCTCGTCGCCGGCGCGGTCGGCGCCGATGGGATCGGCTCGATCCGCTTCCCCGCCGCCTACTGCGGCCTGACCGGCCTGAAGCCGACCTTCAGCCGCTCGGCGATGGCCGGCCACCACATGGCCGCGATCTCGACCACGATCGTCTCCGGCCCGCTCTGCGCCGACGCCGCCGACTGCAGGCTGCTGGCCTCGGCCCTCTTCGCGGAGGCGCTGGCGCCCGGCGACGCGGCTGGCCTGCGGATCGGGGTCGTGCGCGACACCGTCTCCGAGGATGTCGCTCCCGAGGTTCGCGAGGCCTGTGAGGCTGCGATCGAGGCGCTGCGGGCCGAGACCGGCGGCGAAGTGCGCGAGATCGAGCTGGCCGACATCGAGCCCGCCGCATTGGCGACGGTCCTGATCGCCAACACCGAGGGGCTCGGCGGGGTCAGCCCCGAGCGCCTCAACCAGCTCAGCCCTGATCTCGGCCCGATCAACCGTGGCTTCCTCAAGTACCGGATGCTGCTGCCGGCGGCGGCAAGCGTCCAGGCCTACCGGATCCGCACCCTGATGCGCCACCGCCTCGCCGCCGCCTTCGACGAGGTCGACGTGATCGCCTGGCCCACGGTCCCGGCCGTGGCGCCACCGCTGGAGGCGCCGGTGGTCGAGATCCCCTCGGGGATGCTGACCGCCGACCAGGCCAATGTCCGCGGCGCCGGCCTCGCCAACCTGACCGGGATCCCCTCGGCCAGCGTCCCGGTCGGCCTCAGCTCCGACCAGATGCCGATCGCCCTGCAGCTGCAGGCGGCCTGGGGCCGCGACGAGCTGCTGCTCGACGCGGCCGAGGCGCTGGAGCGGGCCAACGGCCGCCGCTGGGTTGACGCGCTCGCGCCGCTGGCGCAGGCAGAGGCGACGGAGGCCTGACGGTGCCGGCGATCGTGGTCAAGGGGCTGGAGCGGGCGTTCAACGACGTGCTGGCGGTGCAGGGCATCGACCTCTCGGTCGAGGAGGGCGAAATCTACGGCTTCCTCGGTCCCAACGGGGCGGGCAAGACGACCACCGTGCGGATGCTGACGACGCTGCTGCTGCCGACCGGCGGCAGCGCCACCGTGGCCGGCCACGACGTGGTCAAGGAGGCCCGCGCCGTGCGCGGCACGATCGGCGTCGCCCTGCAGGAGGCTGCGCTCGACCCGCTGATGACCGGCCGCGAGCTGATCCGCCTGCAGGCGACGCTGCAGGGCATCCCCACTGATGAAGGCAAGCGTCGCGCCGACGACCTGCTGGAGCGGGTCGACCTGGCGGGCGCGGCCGACCGCCGCGTCGGCGGCTACTCGGGCGGGATGAAGCGCCGCCTCGACCTCGCCGCCGCCCTGGTCCACGAGCCCCGTGTCCTCTTCCTCGACGAGCCGACCACCGGCCTCGACCCGGTCAGCCGCAAAACGATCTGGGAGGAGGTCCGCACGCTCAACGAGGAGGGCACGACCGTCTTCCTCACCACCCAGTACCTGGAGGAGGCCGACCAGCTCGCCGACAACGTCGGCATCATCGACAGCGGCAAGATCGTCGCCGAGGGCACACCGGAGTCGCTCAAGGCCGAAATCGGCAACCCCCACGTGCAGCTGCAGCTGGCCCAGGGCTCGGTCGCCGAGGCCGAGGCAATTCTCGCGCCACTGGGCAAGCTGCTGCCGCCTAAGGACGGCAAGAAGGTCCTGGTCGAGGTCGAGAACGGGGCGGCCGACATCCCCCGCATCGTGCGGGCGCTGGACGAGGCCGGGATCGCGGTCGAGTCGCTGGAGCTGGTCCACCCGACCTTGGATGACGTCTTCGTCGAGAAAACCGGCTACCACCTCGAGGAGGAGAGCGAGGAAAACGCCGAGAAGGCGCCGGTGGAGGCGTGAGCGCGCTGGCGACCAACGTGCGGGTGGTGCGGGCGCTGGGGATGCGCTCGATCCGCCAGACCTTCCGCCGCCCGCAGCTGATCGCGCCAATCATCGTTTTCCCGACGATCCTGCTGGCGATCCAGACCGGCGGCGCGGGAGCGGCGATCAACCTCCCCGGCTTCCCCGAAGTGCAGAGCTTCCTCCAGTTCATGCTGGCCGGGGCGATGATGCAGTCGCTGATGCTGGCCGGCAACAGCGGCGGCATCGCCCTCGCCGTCGACATCGAGATGGGCTTCACCGACCGCCTCTTCTCGGCCCCGATCCCGCGCTTCGCGATCGTCCTCGGCCGCCTCGCCGGGACCGCGGCGCTGGGCCTCTTCGCCTCGCTCTGGTTCCTGGCGATCGGGCTGATCTTCGGCGCCGAAATCGTCAGCGGCGTGCCCGGGGCCCTGATCGCGATCGCCCTGGTCACGACCTCGGCGATGGCGGTCGGAGGGATCGGCGCCGCGATCGCGCTGCGGACCGGCAGCGCCAGCGTCGTCCAGGGCCTCTTCCCGCTGGTCCTCGTCGTCCTCTTCATCTCAACCGCCTTCTTCCCCCAGGAACTGATGATCGAGCCGGCCAAGACGATCGCCAAGTACAACCCGCTCAGCTTCATCGTCAACGGCATCCGCGACCCGATGATCTCGGGGATCACCGCCTCCGACATGATCGACGCGGTGCTGGCGATTCTCGGCATCGTCGTCCTCGGGCTATTCCTCAGCGCCCGGGCGCTGCGCCACCGGCTGAGGGTCGGCTGATGGAGGCGGCAGTGGAGATCCCGGCCTGGCGAGCGAACCTGGCGACGATCGCGGCGCTGATGGCCCGGGCCAAGAACGAGCTGCTGCGGGTGCCGGGAGCGGCGATCCCAGGGGTCCTGGCGCCGACGATCTTCTTCCTCGGCCTCAACGGCGTCTTCGGCGCCCTGACCCAGCTCAAAGGCTTCACCACCGGCAGCTACGAGAGCTACATCGTCCCGGTCAGCATGCTGCAGGGGGCCGGCTTCACCGGCGCCGCGGCGGGGGTCAACCTCGCCCGCGACATCGAGCAGGGCTGGCTCGACCGGCTGCTCGTCTCCCCCGCTCCGCGCTGGGTCCTGCTCTCGGGCACGGTGCTGGCGGCCAGCGCCCGCTCGCTGATCCCGGCGACCTTCGTGATGTGCGTGGCGCTGCTGCTCGGGGCCGGCTTTCCCGGCATCGACGGCCTCTTCGTCACCTACTTCATGGTCGCGGCGATGGCGGCGATCGCCGCCTGCTGGGCCTCGATGCTGGCGCTGCGCTTCAAGAGCCAGTCGGCGGCCCCGCTGATGCAGGCGGGGATGATGGCGCTGATCCTCACCACCACCGCCTACGCGCCGCTGGCACTGCTGCAGGGCTGGCTCTACAACATCGCCAGCGTCAACCCCGTCACCGACGTCCTCGAAGCCGCCCGCCAGGGCTTCGTCGGCTCCGTCACCTGGGCGGAAACCTGGCCCGGAGTCCTGGCCGTGACCGGAATGTTTGTGGTCCTGGGGACGCTGGCGCTGCGCGAAATGCGGCGCACCGCGGTTTGAGCGCCAAAGCCATAGCGATCGTCGAGCGCGTCCTGCGCCAGAACTGGATCGAGGGCGCCCGCGACGACGGCAAAGCCTTCGCCTACACCCAGCCCAGCCCCAGCCGCTACCCCTGGCAGTGGTATTGGGACTCCTGCTTCGCGGCGATCGTCTGGCGCCGCTTCGACGCCGCCCGCTCGCGGACCGAGCTGGAAAGCCTGCTCAGGGCCCAGCGCCCCAACGGCTTCGTCGGCCACACGATCTTCTGGGACCGGCCGGTCTCGCTGACCCGGCTGCCCTTCTACAACGTCTACTCGCGGACCTCGTTCCAGACCGAGACGATCCAGCCGCCGCTGCTCGCCTGGGCCTGGCAGATCGCCGTCGGCGACCCAGCCGAGGAGCCCCGCATCGGTGCCCAGATGGACTGGCTGGCGGCCAACCGCGACCTCGAGGGCGACGGCTTGCTCTGGATGATCCAGCCCGACGAGTCCGGCCTCGACGCCTCGCCCAAGTTCGATCCCGTCTGGGGCCGGCGCAGCTGCGCCCAGATTGGCTTCCCCTTGCTCGTCCACCACAACCGCCGCCTCGACTTCGACGCGCGTCGGATCCGTGAAGGCGGCGGCCCGGTGCTCTGTGAACCGCTGGTCAACACGATGTGGTCGCTCTCGCTGCAGGCGCTCGGCCGCCCCTCGGCGACCCCGGCCCTGGTCGACCGGCTCTGGGACGAGCGCCGCGGCCTCTTCCTCGACGAGGTCCAGCCCGGCGGCGCCAGGCCCGATGTCGTCACCTGGTCGGCGCTCGCCCCCCTCGCCCTGCCCGACTTGCCGGAAGAGATCGGGCGCCGCCTGGTCGAGGAGCACCTGCTCAACCGGGCCGAGTTCCTGACCCCGGTCGCGCCGCCCTCGGTTGCCGCCTCGGAGCCGAGCTACGCGCCCGGCGGCAGCGACCGCGGCCCTGTCCGCCGCTACTGGCGCGGCCCGACCTGGATCAACTCGGCCTGGATGGTCTGGCTCGGCCTACGGCGGCTCGGCTACGAGCCGGAGGCGGAGCAGATGGCGAAAGGCCTGATCGGAGCGGTCGAGCGCGAAGGGCTGCGCGAGTACTACGACCCGCGCGACGGCACCGGCATGGGCGCGGTCGACTTCGCCTGGTCAGCGTTGATCGCCGAGCTGGCCGACCCGCGCTAGAAGGCTGCTCCTCAATGGCTCCGTGGGGGCACGGGCCTGGCCGCCCTCTGGCCGAATTGACTCGTCCGCCAGTCGCGGACTCGGATGTTGCAGCGCGGCTCCGCCGCGCGATCATCAGATTGCATATCGCTGCTTCGCCACATTCGCCCAGAGGGCGGCCAGGCCCGTCCCTCGCAGCGCCCCGGTGCGACGCAAGCTTCGAAGCCTGAAGGCGGGCCTCGGAAGCTTCTTGGATATCAAGGCACTTGATGCTCGGGCCGCTTCGAGAGGGGATGGCGGGCGGGCCTTTGGGGGAATGTCGCGGAGCGGCGGAAATGCAATCCGGTGATTGCGCGGCGTAAGCCGCGCACTTGGTTCCACCAGGCGCGGAGCGCATGGTGGTCAATTCCCCCAAAGGCCCGCCCGGCGTCCCCACCCGGGACCCGCCGTGGTTCAGTCGTCCAGCGGCCTATTTGTAGCGGTAGGTGATACGACCTCGATCGAGGTCGTAGGGCGAAAGCTCGATCTTGACGCGGTCGCCGGGAAGGATGCGGATGTAGTGGCGCCGCATCTTGCCGGAGATGTGGCCCAGCACGTCGTGGCCGTTGTCGAGTTTGACTCGGAACATCGTGTTGGGGAGGGCCTCGGTGATCTCGCCCTCCATCTCGATCTTTTCCTCTTTCCCCATCGCGGCGTGGAGCGTACCTGTTTGACGCCTAGCGACCCTCGAAGGTCGCCTTGCCCGGGCCGTCGCGGAGGAAGGATTTGACCGCATTCTGAAGATCCTCGCTGTCGAAGAGGCCGCCCGAGACCGCGGGCGTTTCGGCGTCGGCCTTGTCGACGCCGCCTTCGAGGTAGGCGCGGACGAGGCGCTTCGTCGCCCCGTGGGCGACGGTCGGGCCGGCGGCGAGGCGATGGGCGAACTTCATCCCCTTCTCGAGCAGCTCGTCGTCGCCGACGACGCGGTTGAGCACTCCCCAGCGCTCCAGGGTGGGCGCGTCGTAGAGGCCGCCGGTCATCACGAACTCGCGGGCGCGGCCAGGCCCGGCGCGCTCCGCCATCCGCTGGGTGCCGCCGGCGCCGGGGGTGAGGCCGACGACCGCCTCGACCAGGCCGAACTTGGCCGACTCGGTCGCCCAGATCAGGTCGCAGCCAAGCGAGACCTCAAGCCCAGCAGTCAGGCAGAGGCCGTGGACGAGGGCCAGGGTCGGGATCGGCAGCGCCTCCAGCCGCCGCACGCCGCTGACCAATGCCTTGAACATTTCGCCACCCTCGGCGCTGCTGGTCCCGTCGAAGACGTTGACGTCGGCGCCACCGCTGAAGAGGTCGCCCTCGGCCCGCCAGACAAGCGCCCGCGCATCGGAGCCCTCAACCTCGGCGACCAGATCGGTGAGCGCTTCGAAAGCCTCGCGGCCAAAGAGGTTGACGGGTGGGTTATCAAGCACCAGCACCGCGACCGCCCCGTCGCGCTCGAGTCGAACCGGGTCAGCCATCTTCTCTCCTCGCCTTGGTCATCGTCATCGGTCGGGCTGAGACTACCCACGCAGGCTGCGAGCGAGCCGCAGGGCCTCTTCGCCCGTGGTCACCTCGCCCGCGTACTGGGCCGCCTCCAGCTCCGCCAGCAGCTCCCCCACCTCCGGCCCCTCGGCGATCCCGAGCTGCGCCGCCATCTCGTCGCCGCGCAGCAGCGGGACGGGTGGGCCGTCGCGGCGCCAGTCGAGCGCGGCGGCGAGCATTTCGCGGGCGAGCGTGAGGTGGGCCTCGATCATCTCCTCGGTCGCGAAGGGGCCGCTGCCGCGGGCCGAGAGGCGGTCGGCGACGGTCAGCAGGGTGACATCGGCGGCAACCGGCTCGGTCGCCCGCAGGTACTCGTGGACCTTGCGCGGCGGCAGCGGGGCGGCGTGGACGAGGAAGCCGAGGCGCAGGTGCTGGAGCGTCAGCGCCTGCAGGTGCCGGGTCAGGCGGCGGCTGGCCCGCAGCCTGGCAAAGAGCGCGCCGACGATCTCAGCGCCATCGCGATCGTGGCCGACGAAGGTGACGTAGCCGTCGCGTTCGCCGCGGGTCGCCGGCTTGCCGATGTCGTGGACCAGGGCGCCGAAGCGCAGCGCCGTGCCACGGCTCATCTCGTCGCCGAGCGGCTCGTCCAGCAGCGCCTGGACCTCCACCGCCCGCTCGCCGGCGAAGCGGTCGAGGTCGGCCTCGACCTCAAGCGTCCGCTCCAACACCGCCAGGGTGTGGCCGTGGACGTCGAGATGGTGGTTGGGGCCCTGTTCGACCCCGCGCAGCGCCTCCAGCTCCGGCAGGACGACCGCGGTCAGACCCAGTTCGTCGAGCAGGGCGAGGCCGCGCAGCGGGTCGCGGCTGCCGATCAGCCGGCGCAGCTCGGCCAGCTGGCGCTCACCGGCCGGCTCTGCCGCCCGCCCAGCTTCGCGACGGGCCAACTCTGTCGTGGCGGGATCGACCTCCAGCTCCAACTCCGTCGCCAGCCGCGCCGCGCGCAGCAGCCGCAGCGGGTCGGCCGAGAAGCTGTGCTCGCCGACCGCGCGCAGCAGGCGGCGGTCGAGGTCGGCGAGCCCGTCGTGGGGGTCGAGCAGGTCGCCCCCGGCCAGTGGCACGGCGACGGCGCCGATCGTGAAGTCGCGCTCGGCCAGGTCGGCCTCGATCCCGACGCCGCGCAGGGCGGCAATATCGACCTGCCAGGAATGGTCGGCAGCCACGGCCCGCCAGGTCTCGAACTCAGCCGAGAGCTCGAAGGCATTGCCGCCGCCCTGACGGGCAATCGCCTTGGCGGCGGCCCCGGGGTCGGCGCCGACGGCGAGGTCGAGGTCGGTTACCGCCCTGTCCAGCGCCGCGTCGCGCACGGCGCCGCCGACGATCCAGGCGTCATCTCGATCAGCCAGGGCCTCGCGGGCGGACGCGACAATTGGCGCGGCCGAAAGGCGATCAGCCAGGGTCACGTCGCTTCCCGCGGGACTCTCGGCGAGATCCCGCAGGTGACCTCGTAGTTGATCGTCTTCAGCCGCGCAGCCATCTCCTCGGCGAGGATCGTCTCACCCTCCTGGGCGCCGATCAAAACCGCCTCGTCGCCCGGCTTGACCGCGGTCTCGGGGCCGAGGTCGACGGTGATGTTGTCCATCGAGACGGTTCCGACCAGAGGGTGGCGGCGGCCGCCGATCAGCACCTCGGCATTGTTGGAGAGGCCGCGCCTGACCCCGTCGCCGTAACCGACCGGCAGCACCCCGACGAAGGTCTCGACCGGAGCGCGCCAGGTCTGCCCGTAACCGGCGCTGGCGCCTGCCGCAAAGCGCTTGACGTCGGCGACGTAGGAGCGCAGCGACATCGCCGGGGCCAGCCCCCGCGTGAGCGGATCGCCCTGAAAGGGGTCGAGGCCATAGATCGCGACCCCGCAGCGGGCCATGTCGAAATGGGCGCGCTCGTCGCGGAAGACGGCAGCGCTGTTTGCAGCGTGGGCGATCACCGCCGGGAACTCCGCCTTGACCGCGGCGGCGACCTCGGCGAAGCGCTGCAGCTGCTCGTCGAAGAAGCCCGAGTCGGGTTCGTCGGCGGTGGCGAAATGGGTCCAGACACCGACCAGCGTCAGGCTGGGATCCTCGGCGCAGGCTCGCGCCAGCGCCAGCACCTGGGCAGGATCGGGGTTGCCGAGCCGGCCCATGCCGCTGTCGTACTTGACGTGGACCCGGGCCGGGCGGCCCTGGGCGGTTGCGCGTTCGGCCAGCAGGCGGCGGAAGTCCTCATGCCAGACGGCCAGCTCCGAGCCCGCCGCCAACGCGGTGTCGAGGTCGTCGAGGGTGAGCGCCCCCATCGTCAGCAGCGGCACATGCTGGAAGCGGCGGCCAATCTGCTCGGCCTCGGCCGCCGTCGCCACCGCCAGCCTGGTCGCGCCGCCGGCCAGGGCCGCCGAGGCGCAGCTGTCGGCGCCGTGGCCGTAGCCGTCGGCCTTGACCACCGCGCACAGCTCCGCCCCGTCGCCCAGGGTCCCCTTCAGCAGCGCGCAGTTGCGCTCGACGGCGCCGAGGTCGATCCGGGCGATTGCCCGCTGGGCCATCGCTACTGGTCGGCGACCAGCGCGGCGAGCGCGTCGGCTCGGGTCACCAGTCCGACGAGGCAGCCGTCGCCGTCGACCACCGGAAGATGGTTGTGGTGCTTGTCGGCAATCGTCTTCGCGACCGCGTCGGCGCCGTCATCGGAGCGGACGACGATCGGGCTGGCGGTCATCAGCTCGGAGACTTTGGTCGCGAAGGCTTTGTTGAGGCGCTTCTCGAAGCCCTTCATCGAGCCGATGAAGACGACCCCGCCCATGATGTTGAGGTAGTGCGGCAGGTGCAGATCGGACTCCTCGTCGCTGAGGATCAGGTCTGACTCGCTGACGATTCCGATTACCCGGCGCTCCTCGTCGATCACGGGGATCGCCCCCATGTCGGTCTTGGCCAGCAGCTCGATCGCGGCTCGGGCATCGGCGTCTGGGGAGACGCCGGGAACGTCGGCATCCATGATCTCGGCGGCGGTCTTCATCGCGCTGCGAGGTTATTCGACCCGCTGCTAGGGGCGCATGCCCGCCGCGATAGAGGCGATCACGTCGGTCGCGATCACCGACTCGGCAGCGCCGATCCGCTCGGCGGCATCGCGGCCGGCGCGAGCGTGGGCGACAACGGCGGCACAGGCGGCGGCAAAGGGATCGAGGCCGCGGGCGAGCAGGGCCGCTGTCATCCCCGAGAGCACGTCACCTGTGCCGGCGGTGGCTAGGGCTGGCGCGGAGATCTCGTTGACCGCGACCCGCTCGCCGTCGGTGACGATCGTGTCGTCGCCCTTGAGAACGACGACCGCGCCTGCCCTGCGAGCCGCCTCGCGGGCGGCGGCAAGCCGGCAGGCGGAGATCTCAGCCGAGTCGCGGCCGAGCAGCCGCCCCAGCTCGCCCGCATGAGGGGTGAGGATCGTCTGCGCCTCACGGGCGGCGATCCGCTCGATCTGGCCGGCGAAGGCGTTGAGCCCGTCGGCGTCGATCACCAGCGGCGCCTCGATCGCGCCCGCCGCCTCGCGCGCCAGCTCAACCGCGCCGGGGTCGCGGCCGAGGCCGGGTCCAAGCACGCCCGCCGCCGCCGGCTCGAAGGCGCGCAGCACCGCCTTCAGCGAGGCCGGCGCCAGGCAGCCGTCTCCACCGGGGCAGGCGACCGACATCACCTCCGGCTGGCTCAGCTCGAAAATCGCCTCGAGGTCGGCGGGCACGGCGACGGTGGCGTAGCCGGCGCCAGCCCTGATCACCGCCAGCGAGGACATCCTCACCGCGCCGGTCAGCCCCCGCGAGCCGCCGGCTATCGCCACCTGCCCGGAGCTGAACTTGGTCGAGCGCGAGCCGCGGCGCGGGGCCAGGCCGAGGACCGATGGGTCGATCGTGCCGGCGGTGGCCACGATCGGCGCTCCGGGTGGGATCCCAATCGGGACGACGCGCAGCTCGCCGCTGTGCCACTTGCCGGGCGCGATCCGGTGGCCGAGCTTGGCGGCGTGAAAGCTGACCGTGAGATCGGCTTCGACCGCCTGGCCCTCGACCTCGCCATTGGAAGCGTCGACCCCGGAGGCGATGTCGCAGGCGACGACGGGCGCGCCGCAGCGGTTGATCGCCTCGATCGCGGCGGCCGCCGGCTCGCGCGCCGCCCCCGTGAAGCCGGTGCCGAAGATCGCGTCGATCACCGCGCCCGAGTCCGCCAGGCGCGAATCCAAGCCGCCGTCGAGATGCTCGGCCTCGCAGCGGGCGAGGTTCGCCGCAGCGTCGCCGCTGAGATCGACGCCGGGCCAGAGCAGCAGCGCCTCAACCTCATAGCCGGCCGCGGCCAGATAGCGGGCGGCGACCAGCCCGTCGCCGCCGTTGTTGCCCTTGCCGCAGACGACCCGGATCGGCCCCTGCGGTGCCAGCTCGTCGACGGCGTCGGCCAGCGCCCGGCCCGCCGCCTCCATCAGCTCCAGCGAGGGCGCGCCCATCTCCTCGATCGCCCAGCGATCGATGGCCCGCATCTGCTCAGCCTCGTAGAGGGGGTGAAGCCAGGGCTCCATTCAGGCAGTTTCGGCTATCGCGACCGCCGCCGCAAAGTCGCGGGAGTGGGTCAGCGAGATCTCGACCCGACGCCCTGCCGCGGCTGTGGCTGCATCACCCTCGAGCCGCACCGTAGGCGGCTCTCCCGCCACGACCTCTACCTCACCCAGGCCAAACCCGCCGCTCAGGCCCAGGGCCTTGACCACCGCCTCCTTGGCGGCGAAACGGGCGGCGAGGTGCCGGGCCGGGCGCGCCCTGGCGCCGGCGTATTCGCGCTCGGCCTTGGTAAAGACGCGCTCGGCCAGGCGCGGATGGCGCTCCAGCGCTCGCTCCAGGCGGTCGATCTCCAGCAGGTCGATGCCGACGCCGGAGCTCACAGCCGCCGGCTACTTTTCGAAGCCGACGATCAGCTTCGCGGTCGAGAGGCCGTCTTCGACGCCGCCACCGGCGGCGATGTAGGAGACCTTTTCCAGGTACGGCTTTGCCGTCAGGAACTTCGGTTCCTTGGCAGCAGGGCCCGCTTCGACCAGGCCAAGCACGCCTGGTCCATCGACGAAGGCGGTGATCGGCGTCCCGCCGAGGGCGGAGACGGCTTCCTTGTAGACGCTCTCTCCGGAAAGCTTCTTGCCTTCTTCGGAGAGGCCAAGCAGGGCAGCCGGCAAGCCGTAGCCGATTGAGATCCGCTCGCCTTCGGCGGCAACGACGATCGGCTTGTGGCCGAGGCTGGAGCTGCGGATCGAAAAGCCGGTGGCCTTGCCGCCGATCGCGGTGATGCCCGGTGTGTGGGAGAGGCGCAGCAGCAGCCCGATGTTGGCGACCGTGTTGGAGGCTTCGCTGGCGTTGTCGGTGGTGAGCACGACAGCGCCGTCGAGGTTGCTCGAAGTGGTGCCCTCGACAAATCCCCCGAGGTCGCCGAGCGAGCCGACGATCTTTTCGAGGTCGATGCCTGCGCTTTTCAGGCCTTCCTTGAATTTGTGCGGGGGGATCGAGCCGGGGATGCCGTTGGCGTCGATGCTGTCGATCAGGTTGCCCAGAGCCTTGCCGAATTCGGGCGAGGCGAAGGCCGCGACCGATTCAGCCGGCATCGAGCCAACCAGCTTGGAGGCATCGCCGGCGGGCGGGTCGTTGCCGGTGATGTCGCTGCGCAGGTCGATCTCGACCTGGTCGGCGCCGGGGACGACGCTCGCCGTGGCGGTTGCTTCTTCAGGAGCGATGCCGGCCGACTGCAGGAAGACGGCGGCCTGCGGATCGATCGGGCCGGCCTGCTTGATCAGGGAGCCGATGTCGACGTAGACGCTGGCGAGGCCATCGCTGGGCGCCCCTTCGGTCGCATCGACGTACTTGGTGACGTCGGCCAGCGCTTCCCCGCCATTCGACGCATCGACGACGGCTTTGAAGATCTGCTGGTTTTTGGCGTAGACGATGAAATCGCCGACGATGCCAATCGAGGAATCGTCACCCGAGGTGACTTTGTAGTCGACGCCTTCGTAGCTCGCGTCTTCATACTTTTCGCCTTCATCGGGCTTGACGTGCGCATCGATGAATTCCTGCGCCGCGGCGGTGTCGGTCACCTGAATCACGCCCCCGGCGTCGGAGAAGTTCTGGCCGTCATAGTCGGAGAGGAAGATCCCCGCCTTTTCGCCAAGCCAGGGCTTGACGTCCTTTTCATAGGAGAAGGGCTCATCCGCTTCTTTGGCCGCTTCTTCGACTTTGGCGAGGACCGTTGTGCCGAGGTCGTCGATGCCGGCGACGTTGGCGGCAAGCGCTTCGACGTTGGACTTCAGCGTTCCCGTGGGAAGCACCGTCGCTTCGACGAAGATCGACGAGTCGGCCGGCGCGACCGTGGCCGGCGCCGGGGCTGAGCTATCGCTGCTGCCACCGCAACCGGCGAGCGCGTAGACGAGCGCCAGGACGGCGATCAGAAGGACGGGACGGGACTTCATAGTCGCGGCATCCTAGCGCCGTTACTCGACGGTGACGGTCTTGGCCAGGTTTCGCGGCTGGTCGACGTTGAGGCCGCGGGCACGGGCGATGTCGTAGGCGAGCAGCTGCAGCGGCAGGATCGCCAGGATCGGCTGCAGGATCCAGTCGGTGCGGGCGACCTCGATGACCTCGTCGGCGACCTCTCCCGCCCGGACCGAGCCCTCGGTCGCGATCGCGATCGTCTGCGCGCCGCGGGCCCGCACCTCGGCGACGTTGGAGAGGACCTTCTCCAGCACCGGGCTGTCGTTGGCGACGCAGACGACCGGCGTCGACTCGTCGAGCAGCGCGATCGGCCCGTGCTTCATCTCGCCGGCCGCATAGGCGTCGGTCGGGATGTAGGAGATCTCCTTCAGCTTCAAAGCGCCCTCAAGGCAGACCGGCAGCCCGATGTTGCGGCCCATGTAGAGGAAGAAGTTCTGCTCGAAGTGGATCGCGGCGGTCTCCCGCACAGGGCCTTCGACGGCGGCGATCGTCTCCTCGATCTTGGAGGGCAGGCCCTTCATCTCGAGCACCAGCTCCGAGAGCCGCTGCGGCGAGAGCGTGCCGCGCAGCTCGGCCAGGCGCAGGCCGATCAGATACATCGCCGCCACCTGGGCGACGAAGGTCTTGGTCGCGGCGACGGAGATCTCCAGCCCGGCCCGGGTGTAGATCACGGCGTCGGCGTCTCGGGTCGCCTGGCTGCCCATGATGTTGGTCACTGCCAGCACCTTGGCCCCGCCCTCGCGGGCAAGCCGCATCGCCGCCAGCGTGTCGGCCGTCTCGCCCGACTGGGTCATCCCGATCACGAGATCGCCCGGCCCGATCACCGGGTTGCGGTAGCGGTACTCGGAGGCGATGTCCATCTCGACCGGCACCCGCGCCCACTCCTCGATCGCGTAGCGGCCGATCAAACCCGCGTGGTAGGAGGTGCCGCAGGCGACGATCACGATCCGCTTCAGGTCGCGCAGGAAGGAATCGTCGAGCTCGACCTCGGAGAGGTCCACGCCATCGTCGGTCGGCAGGCGGTCGGCGATCGTCTCGGCGACGGCGTCGGCCTGCTCGTGGATCTCCTTCAGCATGTAGGTCTCATAGCCGCCCTTCTCGGCGGTTTCCTCATCCCAGGCGACCTCTTCAGACGGGCGCTCGACCGGGGCGCCGCCGGCGTCGGTGATCGTGATCCCGTTGGCGTCGATCGTGACGATCTCGCCGTTCTCGATCAGCAGCGCCTGGCGGGTCTCGGCGAGGAAGGCCGGGATCGCCGAGGCGAGAAAGGTCTCGCCGTCGCCGATCCCGGCGACCAGCGGGCACTCCTTGCGGGCGCCCGCAAGCAGGCCCGGCTCATCGGCGTGCATGGCGACGAAGGCGTAATGGCCGCGCAGCTCGGCGAAGGTCGCCCGCACCGCCGCGGTCAGGTCGCCGTCGTAGTTGCGCTCGATCAGATGGGAGACGATCTCGGCGTCGGTCTCGGATGTGAAGACGTGCCCCTCGGCGGCGAGCTCGCGGCGCAGGGTGGCGTGGTTCTCGACGATCCCGTTGAGGACGATGTGGATGCGGTCGCTGCAGTCGCCGTGGGGGTGGGCGTTCTCCTCGGTGACGCGGCCATGGGTGGCCCAGCGGGTGTGGGCGACGCCGGTGGTCGCGGTCGGGGCCGAGCCGTCGCCGTTGCGCTGCTGCTCAAAGGCGGCGCGCAGGTTGGCGAGGTTGCCGACGGCGCGAACGCTGTCGACCTTGCCGTCTTCGATCACCGAGACGCCGGCCGAGTCATAGCCCCGGTACTCGAGTTTTTCGAGTCCGGCGACCAGCAGGTCGCTGCAGGGGCGCCCGCCCACGTATCCGACAATTCCGCACATAAGGACGGTTAAGAGTAGAGACCGGGCTCTACGTGAGCTCGTTCTTGACGATCTCGACCAGGCGCTGGCAGACCGCGTCGGCCTCCTCGGCGGTCGGCGCCTCGGCCATCACCCGGACCAGCGGCTCGGTGCCCGAGGGACGCAGGAGGACGCGGCCCCGGCCGGCCAGCGCCTCGCCCTCGCGCTCGACCGCGGCCCAGACGGCGTCAGCGCCGGCGATCGCCTCACGATCGGCGACCTCGACGTTGACCAGGGTCTGCGGCAGCTTCTGCATCGGCTTCGCCTCGGCGAGCGCGCTCCCCCCCAGCTCGCGCATCGTCGTCAGCGCAGCGGCAATCCCATCGCCGGTGGCGACGAAATCGGTGGCGATGATGTGGCCCGATTGCTCGCCGCCGAGCAGCCAGTCGCGGCGTCGCATCTCGTCGAGCACGTAGCGGTCGCCGACGCTGGTGACGGCAACGTCGATTCCCGCCGCCTCCATCGCCTGGTGGAAGCCGTAGTTGCTCATCACGGTGACGACGACACCACCGTTCAACTCGCCGCGCCCCGACAGGCCGAGCGCGGCAAGCGCGATCAGCTCGTCGCCGTCGTGCGCGCGGCCGTCGCCATCGACCGCCAGCACCCGGTCGCCGTCGCCGTCGAAGGCGAAGCCGATCGTCGCCTCGGAAGCGGCGACGCGAGCGGCCAGGCCCTCGATGTGGGTCGAGCCACAGTTGTCGTTGATGTTGCGGCCGTCGGGCTCGGCGGCGATCACCTCGACCTCGGCGCCGAGCCGCTCGAAGATCGCCGGCGCGGCGCGGAAGGTGGCGCCGTTGGCACAGTCGAGCACCACCTTGGCCCCGGAGAGGTCGAGCGGGAAGGCTGCCTCCAGGGCTCGCAGATAATCCTCAAGCCCGCCGTTCAGCTCGCGCACGCTGCCGACCTCGGCGGCGGGGGCATCGCCCTCAAGCAGCGACTCCATCTTCGCCTCGGTCTCGTCGCTGAGCTTGGTCCCCTCGCCGGAGAAGAACTTGATGCCGTTGTCGCGGTAAGGGTTGTGGGAGGCGGAGACGACCGCCGCCAGGTCGAGGCCGAGCCGCCTGACCAGGATCGCCGCGGCCGGCGTCGGCAGCACCCCGCCCAGCAGGGCATCGCCGCCGGCAGCCGCCACCCCGGCGGCCAGCGCCGCCTCCAGCATCGGGCCGGACTCGCGCGTGTCGCGCACGATCAGAACCTGCGGCCGCTGCGCCGGCAGCGAGGCGGTCGCCGCCCTTCCCAGGGAAGTGGCCAGCTCGGCGGTAAGGAACGTTCCAGCCTCTCCCCGGACCCCATCGGTTCCGAAGAGCTTGCGCTCCGACGTCACCCAGACCCCGTCAGCGCTTGCTGAACTGCGGCTTCTTACGGGCCTTCTTGAGCCCCGCCTTGCGGCGCTCCTTGACTCGCGCGTCGCGGGTCAGGAAGCCACGGCGCTTGAGATCGCCGCGCAGCTCGGCGTCGATCTCGGTCAGCGCCCGGGCGATCCCGTGGCGGACCGCGCCGGCCTGGCCGCTGATGCCGCCGCCGTGGACCAGGACGCGGATGTCGACGTTGCCCTCGTAGCCGGCGGCGACCAGAGGCTGGCGAGCCATCGTCTGGTGCAGCGGGCGGGGGAAGAACTCGGCCAGGTCACGCTTGTTGATGACGAACTTGCCGTCGCCGGGGGTGACGGTGACGCGGGCGATCGCGCTCTTGCGCTTGCCGGTCGCCAGGAAGCGGGCGTCGCTGGCCATCTTGGCCGGGGCGCGGTCGGCGGTGCTCGGCTCGTCATCGCCGGCGCCGGCCAGTTCGGCCTCACGTTTGGCCCGCTCTTCTTCCTCGGCCTCGAGGCGAGCGCGCTCCTCCGTGCTCAGCTTAGCCTCGGGCTCAACGGCGATCGGCTCCAAGTCGGCGCCGGGAATCACGTCGGCCTTCTTCTCTGGCGCCTTCAGCTCCTCAACGGGCGCCTCGGGCTCAGCTTCAGCCGGGGCCTCCTCTGCCTCTACAGCCTCAGGGGCCTCCTCGGCGGCCTCGGCCTCAGGAGCAGCCGGCTCCTCAGCGGCAGGCTCCTCAGCCGTCTCGGCCTCGGGGGCGGTTGGCTCCTCGGCTACGGGCGCCTCGGCCGGAGTCTCCTCGACGGCGTCGGGCTCGGCGGGCTGCTCAGAAGTCTCGTTGTTCTGCTCGTCTGTCATTTCTCGATTTCCATCGGTTTCGGCATCTGCGCCGCGTGTGGGTGGTCGGGGCCGGCGTATACCTTCAGCTTGGTCAGCTGCTGGCGGGCAAGGCGGTTGCGCGGCAGCATCCCCTTGACGGCCTTGCGGATGACTTCCTCGGGGCGGCGGTCGAGCATCTCGGCCAGCGAGCGCGACTTGATCCCGCCCGGGTAGCCGCTGTGGCGCCAGTAGGTCTTCTGTTTCAGCTTGTCGCCGGTGACGTGGATTTTCTCGGCGTTGATGACGACGATGAAGTCGCCGGTGTCGATGTGCGGCGTGTACTCGGGCTTGCGCTTGCCACGCAGGGCATCGGCGATGCGGGTCGCCATCCGGCCCAGGGTCTGCCCCTCGGCGTCGACGATGTACCAGTCGCGCTGGCGGTCGGAAGGCTTGGCTACGTAGGTCTTCATCAGAGAAAAGCCGCGGGGAACCCCCAGCGGCTCCGGGATGATAGCCGCCACGCCGCATAAGTGTCAGCGGCCGTCGCCGTGTCTATACTGCCGCGCCAATAGTGCCGAATCCCAGCCGGGCCCATCCGGCCGGGAACGGAGGAACCGCAGAGGCCTTTGCAGGTCTCAGGGGCGAATCGGACGAAGACGATCCGTAGCGCATCTCTTTCAGCGCGAGCCCGACAGCTAACTCCGTAGGCCATAGAAAGAGAGGGCACGTGGCAGTTGGCATCAGCGCCCGGCCGGGATTGGCCGGAAAGCTAGTCGTAACAGTCGTCGCGATTCTCCTGGCGAGCTTCGCCGGAGTCGCCTCCGCGACGACGATGGGCGGCGCTCCGACTCCGGCCGGCGGCCCACCGCCCGCAGGCAGCCCGACCGGAACCCCGTCCCCCGCCCCCAGCGCCGGCGCGATCAGCATCGTCTCGGCCCAGACCTCGCCGCGCAAATCCTTCTACTTCGGCTTCCGCTACCCGAAGCTGACCTACACGATCGCCAGCACCCAGCCGCAGAACGACCTCGTGATCAACGTCGTCGACGCGACCGGCGCCGTCATCCGCAGCTTCTACCGCAACGACGTCGAGCCGAATATCGCCAGCACGATCCGCTGGGACGGGACGACGTCGGAAGGGCGTCCGGCCCGCAACGGCGACTACAGCTTCCGGATCGAAGCCCAGACCGGCGCCGTCGCCGCCCGCGCCGTCGCCTCGACCGAAAGCCTCGGCCTCGAATTCAGCTTCTACGGCTACGCCTTCCCCGAGCTCGGGCCGCACGACTACGGCACCGCGGCCGATCGCTTCGGCGCCCCCCGCGACGGGCACACGCACCAGGGCCAGGATGTGATGGCCGCCTGCGGCACCCCGCTCGTCGCCGCCCGTGGCGGCCAGGTCCAGTACGCCGGCTACGAGGGCAGCGCCGGCAACTACATCGTGATCGACGGCAAGGGCACCGGCTACGACTTCATGTACGCGCACCTGGCCGAACCCTCGCCGCTCCACACCGGCGAATCGGTCCGCACCGGCCAGCCGATCGGCATCGTCGGCGAGACCGGCGACGCCACCGCCTGCCACCTTCACTTCGAGATCTGGACCGCTCCGGGCTGGTACCAGGGCGGCAGCCCGATCGACCCGCTTCCGTTCTTGAAGAAGTGGGACGTCTACAGCTGATCTCTCGCTTCAGTTCGGCTTAGGCCTTCTTGGCCGGCTCCGGCGAAGATTCAAAGGCCATCGTCCCGAAAGTCACGCCGATTCCTTGCTCTCCGGACTTGGCCATCCGTTCAGTCGCCTCAGCCTGAAGCTCCTGCGCCCTTGCCAAGGTTGAGGCCAGCAGGGCGATGAACTCCGTCCAGCCCTCCTCGTCGAGAAGCATCGCCAGCCAGCTGAGATGACGATCGTCGCGGGCATCGAAAGTGCCTGCCTCCATCGCCCGGGTGAGCCTTGAGATGAGCCCCTGCAGGACGGTTCCGGCGACGCTCTCGCGGATTGACTTCGGCAGCTTCGCCCAGTCGGCGTCACCAAAGAGGGCGCGGCGGGTGCCCTGGTAAATGTGCTCCATCGACCCGCGCCGCTTCACTTCTTCGATGCACTCGATGCAACCGTGCTTCTCGAGCACGCGGAAGTGGTAGGCAATCTGAGAGAGAGCTGGCCCGTCGAGCTCCCTGGTGAAGGCGACGGGGCTGATCGGCCGCTCGTTGATGACTTCGAGAATCCGCACGCGCAAGGGGTGCGCGAGCGCTTTCGCGAGGCGCTGATCGAGTGCTCCTGAGCCCTTCTCGGACTTTCTGGCTACCACGCGAGTTCCTCCAATAAGTCGGGGTTATTCAAGTCGCAGGAGCCTACGGCATGGTTGCCAGCAATTTGCGTGCGCATTTTTGATCGGTTGTAACTCATTGATCAATGGAGCCGCTCTACCGAGTGGGTGGCCCGCGCTGGCGCGGTTCTTCCCGTCGGCTTGATTCAAAGCAGGGGGCGAGTGCTGCCCTAGATCGCGGTCCACCTTGTCTGACAAAGCGATCCAAAGGGGGTGAGACAAGGTGAAGATGCACACGTGCGAGCCGGTATTCCCGGCCCCCGCAATCACAAAGGGGAACTAGTCATTGCGGGCTTAACAGAGTCGATCTGCCCCCGGCGCCTCGCCCGACGAGGGCTGGGGGCAGATCGGCAGCTAGCCGGCTTTGACGGCGCAGCGCTCACAGAGGCCGCGCAGGATCACGTCGTGCTCGGAGACCTCGAAGTCGACCTGCTCGGAGACCCGGGCGATCGCCTGCTCGAGCTTCGGGTCCTCGAAGGCCTCCATGCGGCCACAGCCGCGGCAGATCGCGTGGTGATGGTGATGTCCGCTGGGACTGATCAGCTCGTAGCTCGCCACCCCGCGGGAGACTTCAAGCCGCTGGACCAGGCCCAGCTCCTCGAGCTGGTCAAGCGTGCGGTAGACGCTGGCGCGGCCGACCGCGGCGCTGCGGCCGCGCAGCTCCTCGTCCAGCTCCAAGGCGGTGACGGCGCAGTCGTGGTGGGCCAGCGTCTCCACCACCGCCTTGCGGGCGCCCCCTTTGCGGTAGCCAGCATCCTGCAGCGCCGTCAGCGCGTGCTCTGCCCAGGCCGTGTTGGCGGCGTTTCCCATCTCCTCGATCGTAGCCACCGCGCTCAGGCCCTCCGCTGGCGCTGGATCGAGGCGAAGCGGCCGGCCAGCAGCGAGAGCAGGTAGATGGCGACGATCGCCAGCGCCACCGAGGCGCCGCCCGCCGTGCCGGCGTAATAGGAGAGGTAGAGGCCGGCGATGCCGGCGAGCGCCGCCAGCGCCGCAGCCAGCAGCATCATCGGCGCCATCCGCTCGGTCAGCCGGCTGGCGGCGGCGGCCGGGCCGACGAAGACGGCGACGACGAGCAGGTTGCCCAAGCCCTGGACGGCGACCACGATCCCGGCGGCGAGCAGGATCAACAGCGCCGCGTCGGCAAGCGCCGGGGAGACGCCCAGCGAGCGGGCGGCGGCGCGATCGAACCCCGCTGTCAACAGGCGGCCATGCAGGAGCCAGAGCGCGATGCCGACGGCGACGGCAAGGCCGGCGGCGGTCGCCAGGTCGACGTCGGTGGGGCCGAAGAGGTCGCCGAAGAGCAAAGTCTCGATCCCCGGCGGCGACTGCGGCGAGAGCGCCAGCAAGACCCCAAGGCCGAACATCGTGGTGACGACGACGGCGACGGCGACGTCGCGGGTCACCCCCGCGATCCGCGAGGCGGCGGCGATCGCCAGGGCCGCGATGACGATCGCCGGCACCGCGCCGAAGAGCAGCGGCACGCCGGCGATGGCGGCGATCACCAGGCCCGGGAAGAGCGCGTGGGCAAGCGACTCGGCCGCGTAGGAGAGGCCGTAGAAGACGACCCAGCAGCCGAGCGCGCCGCCGGCGAACCCGACCAGGATCACCTCGGCCAGCGCCCGCTGCATGAAGGCCTGTTCGAGCGGCTCGATCATCTTCAGTGGTGGTGGTGAGGGGGCAGGATGCACTTGCCGTCGCTGCCGGGGATCTCGACGATCGCGCCGCCGTAGGTCGCTTCCAGCACAGCGAGGTCCAGCACCTGGGCGGGATCGCCGAAGGTGACCTGGCGCTTGTTGAGGCAGAGCACCAGGTCCCAGTGACGCGCCTGCTCGAGGTCGTGGGTCGCGATCACAACCGCCCGCCCCTCCCCCGCCAACTCCGCGATCAGGTCCTCCAGGCCCTGGGCGCTGGGACGGTCGAGGCCGGTGAAGGGCTCGTCGAGGAGCAGGATGCGGGCTTCCTGAACCAGGCCACGGGCGATCAAGACCCGCTGGCGCTGGCCGCCGGAGAGCTTGCCGAAGGTCTCGCCGGCGAGCGCGCCGAGGCCGACCCGCTCCAGCGCCCGCGCCGCCGCCTCGCGGTCGCGGCGGCCGGGCCGGCGCCACCAGGGCAGCCGCGAGAGCGTCCCCATCGTCGCCACGTCGAGGGCGGAGACGGGATAGTCGAGGCGGGAGCGCTCGGTCTGGGGCACCGTCCCGCAGCGGGCGTTGACGCCCAGGGTTCCGGCGGCCGGCCGCAACTCGCCGATCAGCGCCCGCAGCAGGGTGGTCTTGCCGCCGCCGTTGGGCCCGAGCAGGGCCAAGCGCTGGCCCGGCAGCAGCGAGAAGGAGACGTCGGAGATGGCCAGCGTCCCGTCGTAGCCGGCGCCGAGGCCGGCGGCCTCGATCAGCGGCTCGGCGGGCACCCGTGCCTCCCGGCGGTGAAGCCGCGGACCATTTCGTCGGCGTTGGCGCGCTCCATCGCGATGTAGGTGGCGCCATCGGAGTCGCTGGGGCCGAGGGTGTCGCCGTAGAGCGTGTAGGCAGCCGAGGCGCCGGTCTGGCTGGCGATCGCTTCGGCGACCTTCGGGCTGAGCGAGCTCTCGGGGAAGATCGCCCGCACCCGCTCGCGCTCGATCAGCTTGACCAGCTCGCTCAGGTCCTTGGCCGAGGGCTGGGCCTGGGTCGTCTGCGAGGGGATGACGGCGCCGACGACTTCGATCCCGTAACGGTGGGCGAAATAGCCGAAGGCGTCGTGGTCGGTGACCAGCTTGCGCTGGGACGGAGGAACCGTGTCGATGCAGGCGGCGATCCCGGAGTCGAGCGCCCGCAGCTTGGCCAGATAGCGGGCCGCGTTGCGGGCGAAGAGGGCGCGCCGGCTCGGATCTGCCTTGGCCAGGCTCGCCTCGATCTCGCCCACCGCCGTCTCCGCGTTGCGGGGGTCATGCCACCAGTGCGGGTCGAACTGGGAAGCCTCGGCCCCACTCGTCTCACCGGGCAGCCGGTCGGGGACCGACGCGCCCAGATCGATGACTTCCGCTTCGCTGCCGCTGTCGGAGACGACCTGGTCAACCCACTTGTCCAGGTTGTCGCCGTTGGCGAAGACGAGCTTGGCGTCAGCGGCGCCCTCGATGTCGCTCGGGCGTGGCTCGTACTCATGCGGATCGGTATTGGGCTGCAGGATCTGGTCGACCGAGACCGCGCTGCCGCCGACCTCGCGGACGAAGTCGCCGAGCTGGGTGGTCGTCGCCACCACATCGAGCTGACCGTTGCTGCCGCCGCTGGCGCTGCCGCCGCAGCCTGCAGCCAGCAGCGAGAGCGCTGCCAGGGCAGTCGCCGCAACAGTGGCGCCCCGGGGCAATTTCGAGGCTTCCCGCGCAGCCACCGCGAGGACGAACACCGCCCCGGCGACGACGGCGATCGTCGCCCCCGGCGGGGCATCGGTCTTGACCGAGAGCCAGAGCCCGACCGTGCCCTCGACCGCGACGAGGGCGACGCTGGCCAGCTGCCAGGGGCGCATCCGCTCGAAGAAAAGCCGGGTCGTGATCGCCGGGACGACGAAAAGCGCGGTGACAAGCAGGGCGCCGACGACCGAGAGCGCCGCCGTGGTGGCAAGGGCGATCAGCCCCAAGAGGGCCAGATCGAGCACTCGCCCCCCGGCCCCGACCGAATCGGCCGTCTCGGGATCGAAGCCGCCGGCAAGCCAGCGCTCGCCGACGAGCAGCGTCGCCATAAGGGTCGCGACGGCGGCGAGGACGGCAAGGGCGATGTCGCCGCCGTCGACCAGCAACAAGCTGCCGAAGAGCAGGGTCTCGACGTTGGCGCCAGAGCCGAAGACGTCGCTGGCGAGGACCACCCCGGCGGCGAGGCAGCCGACGAGGACGATCGCGACGACGCTGTCTCGCCCCTCGTCTTTACCGCGAGAGAGCAGCACGGTGCCGATCGTGAAGACGATCGCGGCGCCGAAGGCGCCGAGCGCGGCGGCGAAGCCGAGCCCGTCGGCGAGGACCAAGCCTGGGAAGGCGGCGGTGCCGACCGAGTGGGAGAAGAAGGCGAGCCCACGGAGGACGATCCAGGTTCCGAGCAGGCCGGCCGGAATCGCCAGGATCAGGACCTCGATCAGGCCGCGCTGGACGAAGGGGAGCTGGAAGGGGTCGAGCACGGTCCCGGCATTAAATCAGAATGAGATCCATTTTCATTACTGACCAGCCGTCCGCCGGCCTCTCAGCTCCACCGCCGCAAGAGCGAGAGCAACCGGAACGGTCGCCGGTAACTCATCGACGGCTAGGAAGAGGAGGTCGAAGGCGAGCCCGAAAGCGACAGCCAGCGCTGCCGCCTGAAGCTGTCGCCGTCGGCTGGCGGCCAGCAGGCAGCCGACCGTGGCGGCGATGAAGAGGTCGCCGAAGCCCATCTGAGCCGAGCCGAAATGTGCCACGTGCAGGCGCGGCAGCGCCCCCGCCGAGGCCGCGGTCAGGGTCGCGTTAGGGCCCTGCAAGAGGTCGGAGGCGACGAGCCAGGTGTCGATCGCCGCCATCGCGTAGATCCCGAGCTTGAGCCAGTAGGCGGGAACGACAGAGACCAGCAGCCAGCCGAGACCGATGCAGCCGAGGCCCGAGAGGGCCAGCGCCGCGCTCTCTCCGGCCAGCGACCCGGTCGACGCCCAGGCCAGCGCGAACAGCGGCACGACCGCCAGCGCCCAGACGGGCCGCGACCCGCGGACCAGGACCGCGAGCGCCAGCGCCGCAAAGGGCGGCACCCCGACCAGCGCCAGCCAGGCAAGCGCCGTCGCCGACCCCGCGTAAAAGTTGACGACGACGATCACGACCACGATCGAACCTGCCGGAACCAGCGCCCACCAAGGGCCGTGCAGCCGAGCAGGAAGCGTCAGCTCCCGCGCTTTTGGCAAGGCCACAAGCGCGGCCTGGACCAGGCTGAGGACCGCGATCGAAACCCCAAACGACGGCATAGCTGCCAACTATCCGAACTGCATCAAATTCTCATCCTGCTGGATTGAGAATTTGATGCAGTTCGCTCACTCCCACTCGATGGTGGCCGGCGGCTTCGAGGAGATGTCCAAAGCCACCCGGTTCACATCGGGGATCTCGTTGATGATCCGGTTGGAGACCCGCTCCAGGAGGTCGTAGGGGAGCCGGGCCCAGTCGGCCGTCATCGCGTCGTCGGAGGTGACGGCGCGGATCACGATCGGGTAGGCATAGGTGCGGCCATCGCCCTGGACGCCGACCGAGCGGACGACCGGCAGGACGCAGAAGGACTGCCAGAGCTGGCGGTAGAGATCGGCGGCGCGAACCTCTTCCTGCAGGATCGCGTCGGCCGAGCGAAGGATGTCCAGCCGCTCTTTGTTGACCTCGCCACCGACGATGCGGATCGCCAGGCCTGGACCGGGGAAGGGCTGCCGCCAGACCATGCGGTCGGGCAAGCCGAGCTCGGCGCCGACCGCCCGCACCTCGTCCTTGAACAGCATCCGCAGCGGCTCGACCAGGTCGAATTCGAGGTCGTCGGGCAGGCCGCCGACGTTGTGGTGGGACTTGATCGTCGCCGCGTGGTCGCTGCCACCGGACTCGATCACGTCGGAGTAGAGCGTGCCCTGGACCAGGAAGCTGACGTCCTCGAGCTTCTCCGCCTCCTCCTCGAAGACGCGGATGAACTCGGCCCCGATGATCTTGCGCTTGGTCTCGGGGTCGTCGACCCCGGCCAGCTTGGCCAGGAAACGATCTTCGGCTTCGACGTGGATCAGCGGGATGTCGAACTGGCTGAATGCCTCGACCACCTGCTCGGCCTCGTTCAGCCGCATCAGGCCGTGGTCGACGAAGACGCAGGTCAGCTTCTCCCCCACCGCTTTGTGCACGAGCAGGGCGGCGACAGAGGAGTCGACGCCGCCGGAGAGGCCGCAGATGACCCGGCCCTCGCCAACCTGGGCCTGGACTTTGGCGACCTGGTCGGCGATCACCGACTGCGGCGACCACTGCTGCTCGCAGCGGACGATGTCGCGCAGGAAGCGGGTCAGGATCTCGGTCCCATAAGGGGTGTGGACGACCTCGGGATGGAACTGGATGCCGTAGAGGCCACGATCGGGGTGCTCGCAGGCGGCCACCGGCGAGCCGGGGCTGGAGGCCAGCGCCGTGAAGCCCTCGGGCGGCTCGAAGACCGCGTCGCGGTGGCTCATCCAGCAGTGCTGCTCCTCGGGCAGGCCGCCGAGCAGGCGGCCGCCGCCATCGCGGAGGACGAGGTCGGTGCGGCCGAACTCGCCCGCTTCGGCCCCCTCGACCCTGCCGCCAAGCGCCTGGACCATCGCCTGCATCCCGTAACAGATGCCCAGCATCGGAATCTCGAGATCAAGCAGCTGGGTCGGGAAGGCAGGCGCCCCCGGCTCGTAGACCGAGGCCGGCCCGCCGGAGAGGATCAGCGCCTTCGGCGCCCGCTCGCGGATCTTCTCCACCGAGGTGGTCGAAGGCAGCAGCTCGGCGAAGACGCCGCATTCGCGGATCCGCCGCGCGATCAGCTGCGAGTACTGGCCCCCGAAGTCGAGGACCAGCACCTCCTCCAGAGCCCGCACGTCGTCCCGAGGCAGCTCGGGGGCGGCGAGCGGCTCAGTCATCCGAGACGGCCACCCCCGCCGATACCGCGGCCCGGCCGTTCGAGCCCATCCCCACGGACTGCTCGTTCTGCAGCTTCTTGCCCTCGCTCATCAAGGCCGGGGCGACCATCACCTCGGCCCGCTGGAAGGAGCGGATGTCCTCGTAGCCGCAGGTGGCCATCGAGGTTTTCAGCGCCCCCATCAGGTTGAAGGTGCCGTCGTTCTCCTGGGCGGGGCCGAGCAGGATCTCCTCCAGCGTCCCGTCCTGCTTGGTCGTGACGCGGGTGCCGCGCGGCAGCGAGGGATGGAAGGTCGCCATGCCCCAGTGGAAGCCGCGCCCAGGCGCCTCCTTGGCCCGGGCCAGCGGCGAGCCGACCATGACCGAGTCGGCGCCGCAGGCGATCGCCTTGGAGACGTCGCCGCCGGTGCGCATGCCGCCATCGGCGATCACGTTGACGTACTCGCCGGTCTCCAGCATGTGCTGGGAGCGGGCGGCGGCGACATCGGCGATCGCGGTCGCCTGGGGGACGCCGATCCCGAGCACGCCGCGGGTGGTGCAGGCGGCGCCGGGGCCGACCCCGACGAGGACGCCGACAGCGCCGGTCCGCATCAGGTGCAGGCCGGTCGAGTAGGAGGCGCAGCCACCGACGACGGTCGGCACCGGAACCTCGGCGATGAACTCCTTCAGGTTGAGCGGCTCGACCGTGGTCGAGACATGTTCGGCGGAGATCACCGTGCCCTGGATGACGAGGATGTCGATCCCGGCCTCGACCGCGACCTCATAGCCCTCGCGCACTTTCTGCGGGGTCAGGGATCCGCAGGCGACGGCGCCGCGGGCCTTGATTTCGGCGATCCGCTGGCCGATCAGCTCTTGCTTGACCGGAGTCGCATAGACCTCCTGCATCAGCTTGGTCGCCACGTGCTTGGGGGCGGCGGCGATTTTCTCCAGCTGCTCCTCGGCATTCTCGAAGCGGGTCCAGATCCCCTCCAGGTTCAGCACTCCGAGGCCGCCCAGCTCGTTGACGAGCACAGCGGTGTCGGGGCTGACGACGCCGTCCATCGCCGAAGCGACCAGCGGCAGGTCAAAGCGGTACGGACCAAGGTTCCAGCTGATGTCTATGTCGTCGGGGTCGCGGGTGCGGCGCGATGGGACGATCGCGATGTCGTCGAATCCATATGCGCGGCGCCCCTTCTTGCCCCGACCGATTTCGATCTCCATGCAGTCCTCCGAAGGGGGTGGCTTGAAAAGCCAGACTACACCTCGACGGGGACCTCCAAATCACGCACCTCGACGTTGGGCAGGATGCGCTCGACCTGGCGCCGGTCGACGGTGCCGGCGCCGAAGTGCTGGGTCGACTCGGCGCCGCAGGCGACACCGTAGGAAAGGCAATCGGCGGGGCTGCGGCCGTCGTAGCGGGCGGCGGCGTAGCCAGCGAGGAAGGCATCGCCGGAGCCGACCGTGGAAACCGGCTCCAGCGGGGCGGTTTGAACCTCGAGGAAGCGGCGGCCGCCGTCCTCGTCGATCACCGCGACGCAGCCTTCGGGACGGGTGATGACTGCCTCGCCGGCGCCGAGGCGGACCAGCTCGGTCAGCCCTTGGACGAGATCGCCGCGATCGGCGAACTCCTGGCCGACCAGCTCCTCGGCCTCGGCCTCATTCGGCGTCACAACCGAGGCGCCGGCACGCAACCCGGCCAGCATCGCTTCGCCCTCGGCGTCGAGGACGACGAGGATCCCCCGCTCGATCAGGTCCTTGATCAGGCGGGCGTAGAGATCGGCGCCGGCGCCCGGCGGCAGCGATCCCGCCAACACGCAGAGCTTGACTCCCCCGGAGAGGTAGGAGATCCGGTCGAAGAGGCGCTTCACCTCCTCGGGGCTGACCGCCGGACCACGCTCGTTGATCTCGGTCTGCTCACCAGAGGTTGGGTCGATCACGGCCAGGTTGACCCGGGTCTCGGCGGCGATCCGGATGAAGTCGGTCAGCACCGACTCCTCGTGCAGCTGTTCGAGCACGCGGGTGCCGGTCGGCCCGCCGGCGAACCCGGAGGCGATCACCGGCCGGCCCAGGCGGCTGAGGGCGCGGGCGATGTTGATCCCCTTGCCGCCGGCCACGGTGCGGCTCTCGACAGCGCGGTGGCGGCGGCCGAGCTGGAAGTTGGGGACCGCCACGGTGCGGTCAAGGGCAGCGTTCAGGGTCACCGTCAGGATCAATTTCCTGGCTCCCCGTTGCGGCGCAGGCGGCGGCGCAGAAACACAGTGCCAATCAGTATCACGAACAGGATCGCTGCGAGCAAAATTATGTTGGCGGAGACGAAGCTGCGAATGCGGTCGAAGAGGCTCGCCTTGGGCAGGGCGCGGCTGGCGCGCAGCGGCGCAGCGGCGGCAGGCAGGCCGTCGACGAAGACCCGCGAGCGGCCGAGGACGGCGCCGCGGCGGATCGGGCCCTCGACCTCGGACGGGGCCCTGGTCACAACCGAGAGGCGCTGCCCCGGCCGCAGGCCGAGGGTGACGCTGCGGGCGGCCCGCAGCGGCAGCTCTCCGCCCGAGTAGCGGATCGAGGGATCGGCCAGGTCCTGGCCGGCATGGATCGGCGTCCGCGGCCGGTAGAGCGAGAAGCCGTAGTCGAGCAGCCGCAGGTTGTCGAGGAAGCGGTCATCGTCGGTCGGGGCGCCGATCACGGCGGATATCAGCTCCACGCCCTTGCGCCTACCCGAGCCGACGAGGACGTAACCGGCGTCGAAGGTGTGGCCGGTCTTGACCCCGTTGACCCAGGGGGCCATCCGCAGCAGCTCGTTGATCGTGGTGATCCGGCGCGCCGGGTGGACGCTGCGCAGCTCGGTTTCGCGCGAGGCGGCGATCTTGGCGAAGAGCGGGATCCGCAGCAGCCGCTGGGTCAGCGTCGTCAAGTCGCGGGCGCTGGAGTAATTGCCGCGCTGGTCGAGCCCGACCGGGTTGGCGTAATGGGTGTCGGAGAGCCCCAGCGCCGCCGCCCGCAAGTTCATCTGGCGGACGAAGGCGCGCTCGGAGCCGGCGGCGGCGAGCGAAAGGTCGTAAGCGGCGTCGTTGCCGCTGCGCAGGATCAAGCCGTAGAGGAGGTCGCGAACGCTGATCCGCTGGCCGGCGCGCAGCCCCAGCAACGACTCGCCGTAGATCGGCGAGTAGGGGGCCGCGGTGACGATCTTCGACGGTGAGAGCTCGTGGAGGACGACGTAGGCCGTCATCAACTTGGTCGTGCTGGCGATCGGCAGGTGGCGGGAGGCGGCGTGCGAGGCGAGGACGTCGCCGCTGCGGGCGTCGATCAGGGCCCAGGCGCGGGCCTCGATCTTGGGCTGCTTGACGGTCGCCGACGCCGGGGCGGCGAGCGCAAGCAGGGCGAGGAGCGCGGCGAGCGCGGCAACGCTGAAGCGGTGCCGGTTCAGCGGAGCTTCAGCCTCTGGCCTGAGATCAGGATCTGCGGATCGATTTCGGGGTTCAGGGTTTCGATCCGCACGACCGAGACGCCGACCTTGTGGGCGATCGCGGTCAAGGTGTCGCCGTTCTGGATCACATAGGTCGGCGGCGTGTGGATCTTCTTGTGCTGCCGCTGGGCCTGCCCGCTCGAGTGGTGCTTGCCGCTGGCGCCATTGTCCTTGAGCGAGTTCGAGACGACGACGACCACGACCAGGAACGCCGCCACCAGGGCGGTGAATGCGACGACCCTTGCCAGGGCTGTGGTCCGTTTCTTCATTAATCGCTTCGAGAAGTCCGATGGGCGCCGATGATCGTATAGCCGCTCAAGGCGTCTTCATGCGGTCGAAACGTCCCAAACCGCGGCGCGCAGGCGCTCGGCGGCGGCGGCGGGATCGGGATCGGCGGCGATCCCACGTGAAGCGGCGACCAGGCCAGAGGCCGGCCCGGGAGCGAAGGCGGCGCCGAGCAGCTCCGGCCGGCCACCCTGGGCGCCGACCCCGGGGATGAGGAAGATCGAGCGCGGCATCAGCGCCCGCATGCGGGCGAAGTGCTCGGGCTCGGTCGCGCCGACGACCGCTCCCATCCCGCTCAGCCCGCCCGCTCCCAACAGCCGATCGCCGAGCCCGTCGACCAGCGCCGCGAGCCGCTCGTGCAGCGGCTGCTGCGGAGCGGGCAGGTCCTGGATGTCGGCGGCGCCGGGGTTGCTGGTGCGGACGAGGGCGAAGACGCCGGCGCCGGCCGCCTCGGCGGCGGCGACCAGGGGCTCGAGCGCATCGAGGCCGAGCAGCGGGTTGGCGGTGAAAGCGTCGGCGCCGAGGCCGGCGACCGGGCCCCAGGGCGTCGGCGTCTCACCGACAAGCGCCTGCGCGTAGGCGCCGGCAGTGACAGGGACGTCGCCGCGCTTGCCGTCGGCGACGACCAGCAGGCCGGCCTCGCGGGCCGCGTCGCAAACGCTTTCCAGCGCCGCCCAGCCGGGGGCGCCGAGGCGCTCGAAGCAAGCGAGCTGTGGCTTGATCGCCACGCACGAAGGTCCTGCCTGCTCGATCAGCGAGCGGCAGTGGGCGGCAACCGCCGCCGAGGCCCGGTCGGCGGCCGGCGCACTTTCGCCGGCCGCATCGGGCAGCCCCTCCCCGACCAGCTTTTCCGGGTCGGGGTCGAGGCCAAGGCAGATCTGACTGCGGCGCTGCTCTACCAGCGCCGCCAGCCGATCAGCGAATGGGCTCAGGAAATCAGCCGCCCTTGACCTTGGTCTTCAACGCCGAGCCGGCGGAGAAGCGCGGGACCTTGCCGCCCGGAATCGTGATTCTCTCGCCGGTGCGGGGGTTGACACCCTGCCGGGGCCCGCGCTCGGCGACGTGGAATTTGCCGAAACCGGTGAAGCTGACCTCGCCGCCACTGCTCAGCGCGTCGGTGATCGCCTCAAGCACAGCGTCGACTGCATCGCCGGCCGCCTTTTTGCTGCCAACTCGGTCATCTCCTGCCAGTTGCTCCAGAAACTCAGCCTTTGTCACGTCGAAACTCCTCCTCGGGATTGAAGACGGCGCGCAATCTAACAGTGGCCACGGCGTAAAGGGCTACGCGTGTTCAAGAACCGCTGACTGTCATCTCGCCAACGAGCAGCTCCGGCGTCAGCACAGAGCCCCCAAAAGGGACCCAGCGTGCGCTTGCGCCAGCGGCGCGAACGGCGCGCAGCATCGAGACCAGATCGCTGGCGATCGTGAACTCACGCACGGGCTCGGCCAGCGCGCCACCGCTGATCGTCTGGCCGGAGGCGCCAACCGAGAAGACGCCGGTCACCGGGTTGACTCCGGAGTGAAGCCCGGCGACATCGGTGACGTAGATCCCGTCGCCCGCCTCGCCCAGCAGCTGCTCGAAGGAGTGACCGCCAGCTGCGACGGTCAAGTTCGACGTCGCCACCGAGGGCAGCGAGCGATAGCCGCCGCGCCCGGCGCTTCCGGTGGAGGCTGCATCGCCGCGGCGGGCGGTGTAGGTGTCGTAGAGAAATGCCTGCAAATTGCCGTCTTCTATGAGGGCGGTCCGACGCCGGGGAACACCCTCGCCGTCGAAGGGCGCCGACCCCAGGCCAGCGGGATCGAGGCCGTCGTCGTGGAGGACGAGGACGTCGCTGGCGACCTCGGCGCCGAGCCGCTCGGCGAAGGGCGAGCGGCCGCGCTGGACAGCGCTGGCGGCAAGCGCGCCGCCGATCAGGCCGATGAAGCTGGCGGCGACGGTGGGGTCGAGGACGACGGGGCAGGAGCGCGAGGCGGGCTTGCCGGCGCCGATCATCGCCACCGCGCGCTCGGCGCCCTCGCGGCCGATCGCCTCCGGGTCAAGGCCGGCCGGGCCCCGGGCGAGGCCGAAGCCGAGGCCGGTCTCGCGCCCCTCGCCGCTCTCGGCCAACGCCTGCAGGTAGGCGTAACAAGTCGAGGACTCATAACTGCCGGCGACTCCGGTCGAGGAGGCGATCGCGACGCGGTCGGCCGAATCGACATAGACCGCCTGCTCGACTCCGACGACGCGAGAATCGGTCGCCAGAGCAGCGCGCTCAACCGTCAGCGCCAGCTCTGCCGCGTCGCCCGCCGGCCACTGCGCCAGCGAGGGATCGCTGAGGCCGTCGAGCGCTGGCGCCGCGCCATCGGCCTGCGGCGCTGCCGCGAACTCATCCTCGTCGGCGACATTTGCCGCCTCGGCCGCCCGGGCGGCGAGCGCCGCGATACCCGGCTCGGAAGAGTCGGTGCCGTAGGCGTAGCCGACCCGGCCGCCGATCCAGGCTCGCACCCCGACCCCGCTCTGGGTGGCGGCGGTGAGGCTCTCGACCTTGCCACCGTGGACGCGGATCTCACGTCCCGCCTCCTCTGAGGCGTAAGCCTCGGCATCGCCGGCGCCAGCGGCAAGCGTCGCCTCGATCGCGCGGCCCGCGAGTGCGGCGAGGTCGCTCATACCGCCGTCCCCCCCACCGTCATCGCCGCGATCCTGACGTGGCCCTGGCCGGTGCCGACCGGGGCTTTCTGGCCGCCCTTGCCGCACATCCCCGTCTTCATCCAGAAGTCGTTGCCGACCGCGTCGATCGCGGCCAGGGCGTCGAGGCAGTTGCCGACCAGGGTGGCGCCCCGGCACGGGGAAGTCACCTTGCCGCCCTCGATCAGGTAGCCCTCGGAGACGCCGAAAACGAAGTCGCCGGTCGCCGGGTCGACCTGGCCGCCGGCGAAGGAGACCGCGTAGAAGCCCTGCTGGACCTCGGCGATCATCGCCTCGGGCTCGGCGTCGCCAGGCGCGATGTAGGTATTGGTCATGCGCGGGATCGGCAGATGGCGGAAGCTCTCACGGCGGCCGTTGCCGGTCGAGGCGACCCCGTCGCGCTCGGCGCAGAGACGGTCGTAGAGGAAGGCGGTCAGCTTGCCGTCCTCGATCAGGCGGGTCTTCTGCGTCGGCGTGCCCTCGTCGTCGATCGCGTCGGAGCCCCACTCGTTCGGCAGGCGGCCGTCGTCGTAGGCTGTCAGCAGCGGCTGGGCAACCTGCTCACCCAGCTTGCCGACGTAGACGCTGGCGCCCTTCTGGATGTGGTCGGCCTCGAGGCCGTGGCCGGTCATCTCGTGGAAGAGGACGCCGCCGAAGCCGCCGCCGACCACGACCGGCATCGAGCCGGCCGGCGTCGGATCGGCGTCGAGCAGGATCAGCGCCTTGCCCGCCGCCTGCTCGGCGATCAGCGCCGGGTCGTCTTCGAGCAGCTCGAAGCCGCGGTGGGCGCCGAGGGTCTCGAAGCCGGTCTCGACCACATCGCCGCGACGGGCCACGGCCTGGGTCCCGAGCCGGACCCGGGTGCGGTCGTCGCTGGTGAAGAGGCCGTCGGAGTTGGCGACGGTGATCTCGCGCCGAGCCTCGCCGTAGGAGGCCGAGAACTGGGAGATCTCACCGCCCTGCGAGCGGCCACGCTCGTCGAGCTCACGCAGCAGCTCGGCCTTGCGGCCGGCCGGCACCTGCTCGGGCCTGCGCTCGATCGGGACCGGCTCGGTCGCCACCGCCCGCAGCGGGCGTGGCTCAGCGCGGTCGCCACGCAGGGCCGAGGCAGCCTCGGCCGCGGCCCGCTCGATGTCGTCGGGGTCGAGGCCGTCAACGTGGGCGAAGTAGGTGGTGCCGCCGCTGACGACGCGGACCCCCGCGCCCTCCTCGGCGCCGGACTGGACCGACTCGATCCGCGACTCGTCGATCGACATCGTCAGGCCGCCACGGCGCTCGGCGAAGACCTCGGCGAACTCGCCGCCGGCCGCCAGCGCCCGCGCGAGCACGCGCTCAGCGACGGCGGCATCGATCAGCTGGGCCGGCTCGCTCACGGCTTCGGCCGCTTTCCGGCGACCTCGATCAACCGCCCGGCGGCGACGAAGAGCTCGGCGCCCGCGGCCGAGTCGGCGGCGTGATCGCTGCTGCGGCCGCCTCGGTAATAGAGGCGGGCGAAAGGAAGGCGGGAGACCCGGCGCCGGCGCATGAAGGCGGCGGCCTCGTCGGCGTAGCCGGAGACGCGGTCGAGCAGGACGCGGTGCGGCTTCGGGGGCATCAGCCCTCCCCGTCTGGCTGCGGCGGGGCGAGGAGCTCGCGCAGGACCGAGCGCATGTCGAAGAACATCAGCGACGAGAGCACGAAGCGCTCGGTCACGGCGACGGCGGTCAGCCCGGCCTGGCGGACGGCGAAGACCTCGCCCTGCTCGGCGCCGATGTGGAGCTGCTCGACCGGCTCGCCGCCGGCCTCGTCCGCCACCCGCAGGAGCGCGAGGCTGTCCTCGCCCCAGCGCTCGGCGTCGCCCGTCGCGGCCAACACCGACCCCTCGGGGTCGAGGATCGCGGCGCCGCGCAGCTCAGCCGACATCTCGGTCAGATACGCCAGCGCCGCGTCAGCGGCATCTGCGGAAACGACCCCTGTGGTGGCAGCGTCGGGCATCTACGTGAAAATAGCGGCCGTGACCCTCGCCCGCGCTTCCTGGATCATCGTCGTCGCGATCTGCGCGATCGCCGTGGTCCTGTTCGCGATCAGCGGCTACACCGGCTACTCGGTCACGGTCGGGGCCGTCGGCCTCGCCGCCGCGGTCAACCTGCTGCCCAGCCCGTAGGCAGGGATGGCGGGCGGGCCTCTGCGGGAATTGACCACCATGCGCTTCGCGCATGGTGGAATCACGTGCGCGGCTTACGCCGCGCATTAACCGGATTGCATTTCCGCCGCTTCGCGAAATTCCCGCAGAGGCCCGCCCGCCATCCGCCTCGAAGCGCCCTCGGCCCAAGCACTCAGTAACGAAGCGGCTGCAAACCTGGCCGCCCAGAGCCAAGAAGCTTGCGTTCACCCGGGGCGCTGCGAGGGACGGGCCTGGCCGCCCTCTGGGCGAATGTGGCCGAAGGCCGCGATATGCAATCTGATGTCGCGCGGCGAAGCCGCGCTCCATCATCGGGCAGGCCCGCCATAGGCGGGCGCCGAAATTCGGCCAGAGGGCGGCCAGGCCCGTTCTCCTTGGGCGTGGGATCAGCCCTCTACCCCGAGCGGTAAGGCCCCGAGGCGGAGGAGTCGGGCTCGCGCAGCGAGGTCTCCGGCTCGGCGTGGATCAGGACCTCAGCCCCGGGGATCTCAGCCTCGATCGCCTCGTGCATCTGGTGGGCCAGCTCGTGCGCCCGCTCGAGGCTGGTGCCAGTCCGGTACTGGACGTGGAGATCGATGTGGCGGCGGCTTCCGGCCCGCCGGGCGCGGAGCTTGTGGTAGCCGGCGACCTCGGGGGTGCGGGCGGCGGCGATCGCTTCCTCGATCTTGTCCATCTCGGCGGCGGGGAGCGCTTCGTCGATCAGCACGCCCGACGAGCGCCTGATGATTCTGATCCCAGCGGTGACGATCGCGCTGGCGACGACCAGCGCCGTGATCGAGTCGAAGGCGGCGTCGCCGGTGATCTGAACCAGGGCGAGGCCGACCAGCACCCCGGCCGAGGTCAGGGCATCGGTCCGCAGGTGAGCAGCGTCGCCTTCCAGCGCCGGCGATTCGTGCGCCTTGGCCTGGCGCGAGAGGACGGTCGAGACGCCGAGGTTGGCGATCACCGAGAAACCCATCACCGCCATGCCGACGCCAAGCGTTTCGACCTGGGCGCCGATCACGAGCCGGTGGGTCGCCTCGTAGACGATGATCCCGGCGCCGACCAGGATCAGCATCCCCTCGATCGTCGCCGCCAGGCTCTCGACCTTCTCGTGCCCGTAGGGGTGGTCGGCATCGGCCGGCTCGTCGGCCTTGCGAACTGAGATGAAGGCGATCACGGAGGCGACCAGATCGATCAGCGAGTGGACCGCCTCGGTGACGATCGCGATCGAGCCGGTGATCGCGCCGGCGGCGAGCTTGAGCGCGATCAGCAGCGCGTTGGAGGCGATCGAGAGGCCCGCGGCGCCGCTTTTGGTGCGGATCATCGGCTTGCCGGTTGCGATTTGGCCCCGGCCTCGAGGTGCCGGGCCAACATCCTCGCGGCGCGGCCGCGGTGGCTGATCTCGTTCTTCTCCGCCTGGGTCAGCTCCGACATCGTGCGCTCGTCCTGCGGGCCAGTGTCGACGGGGACGAAGGCCGGGTCGTAGCCAAAGCCCCCCTCCCCCCGTGGGCTCTCGATCAAATTACCCTCGCAGCGAGCTTCGAAAACTCGCTCGGCGCCGTCGGCTTCGACCAGGGCAAGCGCGCAGACATACGCCGCGCCGCGCTCCTCGCCGGCGGCCGCCACGTCGCGCAAGAGCTTTTCGAGGTTGACCTCATCTCCCGCCCCCTCGCCGGCGAAACGGGCGGAGTGGATGCCCGGGCGCCCGCCGAGGCCGACGGCCTCGATCCCAGAGTCGTCTGCGACAACCTCGCCACCGCAGGCCGCACGAGCTGCGCGGGCCTTGTCAAGCGCGATCTCGGCAAATGACTCGCCGTCCTCCGGCGGCAGCTCGACCCCATCCGGCAGAGCCTCCAGCTCCACTCCCGGCAGCAGCTCACGCAGCTCGCGCAGCTTGTGCTTGTTGCCGGTGGCGAAGATCAACTTCCCGTGACCCGGTCCTGCACCTCCCGCAGGCGGGCGATCCCGCCCTCGGCAAGGCTCAGCAGCTCGTCAAGCGAAGTGCGGGAAAGCGGGGTCCGCTCGGCGGTCGCCTGCACCTCGACCAGGCCGCCGTCGCCGGTCATGACCACGTTGGCGTCGACCTCGGCGGTCGAGTCCTCGGAGTAGTCAAGGTCGCAGAGGGCGCGGCCGTCGACCATGCCGACGCTGACCGCGGCAACCGATCCGGTCAGCGGCATCGCCTCGATCGAGCCGGCGTCGAGCAGGCCCTGGAGCGCCAGCCGCAGGGCAACGTAGCCGCCGGTGATCGCGGCGCAGCGGGTGCCGCCGTCGGCTTCGAGCACGTCGCAATCGACGTAGACACTGCGTTCGCCGAGCGCCTGGAAGTCGACGACGACTCGCAGCGAACGGCCGATCAACCGCTGGATCTCCACCCCGCGGCCATCCTGCTTGCCCTTCGAGATGTCGCGCTGCTTGCGGTCCCCGGTCGAGGCCGGCAACATCGCGTACTCGGCGGTGACCCAGCCTTTGCCGCGGCCTTTCATCCAGCGCGGCACCGTGTCGTTGACCGAGGCGGTACAGATCACCCGGGTTTTGCCGATCGAGATCAGGGCCGAGCCGTCGGCGCTGGCGACAAAGCCAGGGTCGATCGTCAGCGGACGGATATCGGCAGGGGCGCGGTCGTAGCTGCGGGAGTCGGGCATAGCGCGAGTTTGTCACGCAGACGCGCGGCGGCGATACCCGCCGCGCGGATCAGCCCTCGGGCAGAACCCGCAGGCCACGCTGGCTGAAGTGGACGTCGAAAGCGAAGGCCTCGCTGCCGCCATCGCGCTCGAGCAGGGCAAAAGATGTCGCGTCGACATAGCTCCAGCGCTTGTCGCGATGGCGCTCGAGAATCCCCCAGGCCTCCTCCTCCACATCGCGGTCGAGGCGAACCAGGTCGATCGCTTCGCTGGCGCGGAACCGGCGCCCCCACTCGATCGCCTCCGCCCTGCCCACCCGCACCATCAGGGCGGTGTAGGTCTCGGCGAAAACGTAGTTGGAGGTGAAGAGGGAAACCCCTTCCGCGACCAGCTTCGAGAGAGCCTGGCGGGCTCTCTCGTGCTCGGCCTCGGCTTCGTTGCGGAGGGCAACGAAGGCGCTGGTGTCGATGAAGACCGCGCGCATCAGCCGTAGAGGTCGCTGTCCAGCGTCGAGACGCTGGTGCCCTCCCGGCCCTTGCCGGGCGGCTCCTCGACCAGATAGCCGATCAGCGCGTCGCCGGCCGGATTGGCCCGGCGCGAGCGCTCGGCATCGATCAGCTCGCGGACGACCGCGGCGATGCTGCCGGACTTGCCGGCGCGCTGTTTGAGCCAGCGGTGCTGGCCCTCGTCGAGATATAGCTGAGTTCGATGCTTCATGCTGTCATACAGCATAAACCGCAGTGGGGACGGAATCGCGACAGCTGGAGCTTGCGTGGGATTTATGGCGTGCGTGGGATTCATCGTTTAGTCGGTGTCGGCCCAGGTGGGTGAGGCGGCTCGGATCGCCGGCCGCCCCGCCCTCCTATTTGAAGGTGACCTTGTCCACCGCCTCCTTGATCTTGTTGACGATCACGTCGGCCAGCTCGGTCCCCTGCTTGCCGTTGAACCCCTTCATCGCCGCCACCATCCCGACCATCAGCAGCGAGACGAGCAGGATCAAGCCGACGTACTCGACCGTTCCCTGCCCTCGCTCGCCGCCGGCCAAGCGGCGAATCGCCCTCATCCGCCGCTCGACCGCGGCGTGCGCATAACCCATCAGCATGTAGATCATCAGTGCCTCCTCGTCGAATTGAGCCGATCCTGGGGCACTCGGGCGCACTGATCTAGACGCAGATGTGCCAATTCGCAAACAGAAGCGTGAAATCTTCCTGGCGCGGATACCCTCACGCCGGTGCGTGTCCTCGTCGTCACCAACTTCGAGCCCGACCCTTCCGCTCCCCAGCGCGGGCGCTGGGTGCTCGACCAGATCGACGGGGTGCGGCAGCTCGGCATCGACGTCGACCTCTTCAGCTTCCCGCCCGGCAAGGGCGAGTACCTGCCGGCGACCCGGCGCCTGCGGGGGCTGCTGCGGCGCGAGCGCTTCGACCTCGTCCACGCCCACTACGGCCTGCCCGGCTGGTGCGCCCAGCTTGCCGGCGCCGATCCTCTGGTCGTCACGTTCCATGGCACCGACGTCCGCCACGGGATCGTCGGCCCGATGTCGCGCCGCCTGGCCTGGCGCGCGGACCTGGTCGCCGGCGTCTCACGCGCCCTGTTCGCGCCCGAGGACGGCAGGCCAGGCCTGCCCGCCGTCCCGGGCTCGGCGGTGCTCCCCTGCGGGCCGGACCTCGGACGCTTCCGGCCGCTGCCACGCGCCGAGGCGCGGCAGTCCCTGGGCCTCGACCCCGACGGGCGCTACCTCTTCTTCCCGGCCAATCCCAGCCGCCCCGAGAAGCGCCATGACCGAGCGGCCGAGCTGGCGGCGGCGTCCGGCGCCGAGCTGCTCACGGGGGGAGCGATCGACCCCGACCAGATGCCCCTCTGGCTCAACGCGGCCAATGCCGTCCTCGTCACCTCCGACTACGAGGGCTTCGGCCTCGCCTGCGTCGAGGCCCTGGCCTGCGAGACGCCGGTGCTCTCGACCCCGGTCGGGATCGCCCCCTTCGCCCTGCGTGGAATCGCCGGCTGCCTCTGCGCTCCATACGAGACGGCCGCCTGGAGCGCAGCCGCCCGACCCCATCTGGAAGCATCCGATCCGCGTGTGGATGGCGCCGCGCGAGCCGCCTCGCTGTCCGCCTCGCGCATGGCCGAAAGGGTGGTTGCCGCCTATCGCGGCGTCCTCGGTAATAGATTGGGCAACCAGTGAGTGAGGAACCAGGCAAGACGAGCGCTCAGGAGCTCGGCGCGCAGGTCGAGGCAGCGGAACGCAAGCTGGCCGCCGCCGCCGACGTCGCCGCCGCGGCCGAGCGCCGTGCGACGGCCGAGATCAAAGCCCTGGAGGCCAACCTCGAGGAAGAGCGCGCCCGCGGCGCCAAGGCCCTCGACGAGCTGCGCGCCCGCCATCAGGACGAGCTGCAGCGAGAGCGAGACGCCAAGGCCGAGGCGATCGCCGCCGCCGAGGAGCGGCTCGCCGAGATCGAGGCCCACGCCGAGGCGGCGGAGAAGCGGGTCTCCGAAGCCGAGCAGCGCGCCAAGGAATCTGCCGGAGGAATCGCCGCGACCAATGCCGAGGCGCGCGAAGCCGCTGCCGCCTGGCTGCGCAGTCAGGTCGAGGAGATCCGGCGAGAGGCCGGGACGCAATAGCGCCCGAGATTTCCGAGTTCGACCTCGCCGTCGTCGGAGGTGGCGCGGCCGGGCTCTGGACCGCCCTGCGCGCAGCCGAGGCCGGCGGCTCGATCTGCCTCGTCTCCCGCACCCCGCTCTCGCAGAGCGCCAGCTTCTGGGCCCAGGGCGGACTCGCCGCGGCGCTCGAACCGGGCGACTCGCCCCAGCAGCACGCCGCCGACACGATCGCCGCCGGCCGTGGCCTCTGCCGTCCCAGCGCGGTCCAGGTCCTGGTCGAAGAGTCGCCCGACGCCGTCCGCGAGCTGCGCTCACGCGGGGTCGTCTTCGATCTCGGTGACGATGGCGAGCTCGCGCTCGGCCTGGAGGGGGGACATGCCCACCGCCGCATCGTCCACTCCGGCGGCAGCCAGACCGGGCATGAGATCACCTCCAAGCTGGCAGCGATGGTCGCCGCCGAGCCACGGGTCGAGGTTCGCGAGAAGACATCCGCCCTGGCGCTCTGGTCAGACGGCGAGCGCTGCCACGGCGTCCTCACCGACAGCGGGCCGATCGCTGCCGGGGCCACCGTCCTGGCAACCGGCGGCGCCGCGGCGCTGTGGAAGCGGACCACCAACCCCTGGGGCGCGATCGGCGCCGGGCCGGTCCTGGCCGGGGCCGCCGGCGCCGACCTCGCCGACCTCGAGTTCTGCCAGTTCCACCCGACCGCTCTGCTGCTGCCGGGAACCCGCTTCGACGGCCTCCTGATCACCGAGGCGGTGCGCGGCGACGGCGCCAAGCTGCTCGACGCCTCGGGCCAGCGCTTCACCGACGAGCTGGCCCCGCGCGACGCGGTCGCGGCGGCGATGCTCGATCAGCTGCAGGGCGAGGGCGACGCTCACATCGAACTCGACCTGCGCGATGTCGACCCGGCTCATTTCCCCAGCGTCTTCAGCTCGCTCGCCGAGGCGGGATTCGACGCCGGCGCCGAACCGGTTCCGGTCTCCCCCGCTGCCCACTACGTGATGGGCGGGATCGCCGTCGACCTCGACGGGCGCTCCTCGCTGCCCGGCCTCTACGCCGTCGGCGAGTGCTCCTGCACGGGCCTGCACGGGGCAAATCGCCTCGCTTCGAACTCGCTCAGCGAGTGCTTCGTCTTCGGCGGCAGGGCCGCGGCCGCCGCTCTTGAGGAGACCGCATCGGCCCAGCCCCCGGCGCTGCCGGAGTGGCGCTTCGAGCCGCCGCACAGAGAGACCCGCGAGGCGGTCTGGCGGCTGGCCGGACCGCTGCGCCGCCCCGGGCAGCTGGCCGAGCTGACCACCGACCCGTATCCCCTCGCCCGCGTGATCGCTACCGCCGCCTTGGAGCGCGAGGAGACCCGTGGAGGCCACATGCGGACGGACTTCCCCGCGATCGACAGCGAACTCGACGGCACCCACTTCGTGCTCGGCCCCGGCGGCGAGATCCGCCGCGAGCAGTGGCGCTGAGCAATCTCGGTTAGCTTCACCCCGTGCTGCTCGGAGTTGACGTAGGCGGGACCTTCACCGACGCCGTCCTCTACGACGGCGAGGCGCTCCACACAGCAAAGACGGCGACCACGCCGGGAGACGAGTCGGCCGGCGTGATGGCAGCGATCGCGGCCGTGCTCGAGCGGGCCGGAGCGAGCCCGGCCGAGATCGAGTCCTTCGCCCACGGGATGACTGTCGGCACCAACGCGCTGCTGGAGGAACGGGGAGCGAAGACGGCGCTGATCGCGACCCGGGGCTTCGCCGACCTGCTTGAGATCGGCCGCCAGGACCGGCCCGACCTCTACCGCCTCTGCGCGCCGAAGCCGACGCCGCTGGTCGAGCGAGAGCTGCGCTTCGAGGCCGCCGAGCGGACCGGGCCCGAGGGCATCGTCGAGCCGCTGGGCAAGGACGAGCCGCAGCGGCTGGCCCAGCTGCTCGGCGAATCAGATGCCGAGTCCGTTGCGATCTGCCTGCTTTTCTCCTACTTCGACCCGACCCACGAGCGGCAGATCGCCGCCTATCTGCGGCGCGAGCTTCCCGGCCTCCACGTCTCGGCCTCGCACGAGGTGCTGCCCCGCTTTCGCGAGTTCGAGCGCTGCTCGACCACGGCGATCGACGCCTACCTCTCGCCGCTGCTCGGCCGCTATCTGGAGCGCCTCGGCGAGGCGGCAACCAACGCCGGGCTGCCGGCGCCCCTCGTCATGCAGTCCTCCGGCGGTGTCGCCACCGCCGGCGAGGCGGCGCGGACCGGGGCCTGGAGCGTCCTCTCCGGCCCCGCCGGCGGCGCGATCGGCGCCGGCCTGCTGGCCCGGCTCTCGGGCGACGGCAACGTGCTCGGCTTCGACATGGGCGGCACCTCCTGCGACGTCTGCGTGATCGAGGATGGCGAGGTGCGGCGGACCGACTCGCGCCAGATCGGCGGCCGCACGATCCAGCTGCCGATGGTCGACGTCCACACCGTCGGCGCCGGCGGCGGCTCGGTCGGCTGGCGCGATCCCGGCGGGGCGCTCCAGGTCGGACCGCGCTCTGCCGGCGCCGAGCCCGGGCCGGCTTGCTACGGCCGCGGTGGCGCCGAGCCCACCGTCACCGACGCCAACCTGCTGCTCGGCTACCTCGCCGCCGACTCGAAGCTCGCCGGTGGCGTCGCCCTCGACATCAACGCCGCCCGGGCCGCGGTCGGCGCGCTCGCCGGCGCGCTCGGCCTCGACGAGCTGGCGGCGGCCGAGGGGATCGTCCGCATCGCCAACCAGGAAATGGCGCGGGCCCTGCGGGTGGTGACGGTCGAGCGCGGCATCGACCCCCGCCGCTTCGCCCTGATGCCGTTCGGCGGCGCGGGGCCGATGCACGCGGCGGCGATTGCCGCCGAGCTCGGGGTCGAGACGATCCTCTGCCCGCGGGCCGGCGGCGTCCTCTCCGCCCTCGGCCTCTGCGCCTCCGAGCGTCGGCGCGACACCGCCCGCACCGTGCTGCTCAGCGGCGAGGATCTGAGCGCAGAGCGGATCGCGGGCGAGGTCGAAGCTCTGATCGCCCGCGCCGGACAGGGCCTGGGCGATGCCAAAGCGGAGGCCTCATATGAGATGCGCTACCGCGGCCAGGCCTTCGAGCTGACCGTTGCCGGGGCGCTCGATCCCGATCCAGCCGACCTGGCCGAGCGCTTCGCCGTCGCCCACGAGGAGCGCTACGGCTATCGCGACGACGAGGGAGAGGTCGAGCTGGTCGACATCCGGGTGGCGATGATCGTGCCGGGGCCGCGGCTCCAGCCCTCGGCCGCGACAAGCGCCGAACTGGAGGAGAGCAGCCGCCGCGCCCGCTTCGGCGGCAGCTGGCTCGACGCCCGCGTCCTCCGCGGCGAGCCCGGCGCCGGCGCCAAGGTCGAGGGCCCGGCGATCTTCGAGCTGCCCGAGGCGACCCTGGTGCTGCCACCGGGCTGGCGGGCCGAGGTCGACAGCGCAGGCACGATCAAAACCGAGGCGACAGATCCCCGGTTCCTTTCAACAGCACCACTGTCGAAAGGAACCCCACGATGAGCGGCCTCGACCCGATCACCCTGCAGGTGCTGACTGGGGCGCTGCGCGCGGCCTGCGAAGAGATGGGCGCGGTCCTGATCCGTGCCTCGCACTCGGCCAACATCAAGGAGCGCCGCGACTGCTCGACCGCCCTCTTCGACGCCCAGGGAGAGATGGCGATGCAGGCCGAGCACATCCCGGTCCATCTCGGCTCGATGCCGGAGGCGGTCGCCGCCGTGCTCGACCGCGAGCACCGGCCCGGCGACTCCTGGATCCTCAACGACCCCTACGAGGGCGGCACCCACCTGCCCGACATCACCCTGATCGAGCCGGTCTTCTCCGGCTCGAAGCTGCTCGGCTTCGCCGCCAGCCGCGCCCACCATGCCGATGTCGGCGGCCCCACCCCCGGCGGCATGCCAGCCCACTCGACCCGGCTTGAGGACGAGGGGATCGTGATCCCGCCGACCCGCGCCGATGAGCGGACCCTGCGCGAGCTGGCGGGACGAATGCGCTCCCCGGGCGAGCGGATCGCCGACCTCCGCGCCCAGGGCGCCGCCAACCGGGCCGGCGCTGCCCGTTTGGCCGAGCTGGCGGCCTCGCTCGGCGGAGCCGAACAGCTGCAGGCTGGGATCGGGGAGATCCTCGCCTACGCCGAGCGCCGCACCCGCGCTGCCCTCGCCGCCCTGCCCGACGGCGCCTACTCAGCGGTCGACGTCCTCGAAGACGACGGCGGCGGCGTCGCCCGCGACGTCACCCTGCGGGTCGAGGTGACGATCGACGGCGACTCCCTGAAGCTCGACTTCAGCGGCACCGACAAGCAGATCGAGGGCAACCTCAACTGCCCGCTCTCGGTCACCAAGTCAGCAGCCTTCTTCGCCGTGCGGGTGCTGACCGACCCCGAAGCGCCGCCCTCGGCCGGCGCCTACCGGCCGATCGAGGTCGTCGCCCCGCCTGGCTGCCTGCTCAACGCCCTGCCGCCGGCCGCGGTCGCCGCCGGCAACGTCGAGACCTCCAGCCGCGTCGCCGACCTGGTGATCTCGGCCTTCGGCGGCGCCCGCCCGGTCCCCGCCCAGGGCCAGGGGACGATGAACAACCTGACCCTGGCGGGTAAGGGCTTCACCTACTACGAGACGCTCGGCGGCGGCCAGGGCGCCTGCCCCGACGCCGACGGGCCCAGCGCGATCCACGTCGCGATGTCGAACACCTTCAACACCCCGGTCGAGGCCTTGGAGGCCGAATTCCCGCTGCGGATCCGCGAGCTGGCGATTCGCCACGGCAGCGGCGGCGACGGCGTCCACCATGGCGGCGACGGGATCGTGCGCGAGATCGAAGCGCTGGCGCCGATGCGGTTCACGCTGATCAGCGAGCGCCGGCGCCACGCCCCCCGGGGCCGCAACGGTGGCAGCGATGGAAAACCGGGCCTCAACCTGCTCAACGGAGTGCCTCTGCCGAGCAAGGCTGAAGGTGATCTACGTCACGGAGACGTGCTTAGAATCGAGTCTCCAGGCGGTGGAGGAAATTTTTAGGATGAATTATTTGGCGATTCGGCGCGCCTCGTCTAGAATGCCCGACTCGGACGGACAGGCTTGCCCAGGCAGGGCTCAGCGTCCACTCCCCAGTCACCCGGATTCACCAACCTTCCAAGGTCACAGCAAATGCCGATCGCTTTCAAGGAATGGGCCGTAACGGTCCGCGCACTCGCCGAGGGCGAGCAGCTTCTGACGCTCCGCAAGGGTGGAATCCGTGAGGAGAACAAGCACTTCGAGCTTGAGCACGAGCGCTTCTTCCTCTACCCGACCTTCGATCACCAGCAGAACAACCTCGTCCGCGAGTCCCACCACCCCGAGCTGCGCCGCGCGCTCGAGGAGGGTGTCTGGCCCGACGAGGAGCCGCCCCCCAGGGCACTGATTCAGGACGGCGGCATCTCGCAGCCCGACCGCGTCCGGCTGCGCGCCTGGGCCGAGGTCACCGACCACTTCACGATCAACGACCGCCGCTCGCTCGATGCCCTCTCCCCCTTCTACGTCTGGACCCCGGACTACGCGGAGAAGCGGCTCAACTGGAAGCGTCGCCACCCCCTTCACATCCTCCTGCTCAGGGTTCACCGCATTCCCCGCCCCGTCACCGTGCGGGTGCGCGAGGAGTACCACGGCTGCCACTCGTGGGTCGAGATCGACCGCGAACTGCCCTTCGAGGGCACCCCGGTGATGGCCGACGAGGAGTTCGACCGCGCCCGGTCTGAGATCTTGGGCGCATGCTCCACCGCCGAGCCCGTCCTCGCCTGATCCTGTCTCGTTCTAAGGTCGCCTGGCCAAGCAGGTCAAGGACGCAGGGAGCGTGGCGTGCTCTTCTGCACGCGAGCGACCGAGGACGCCGACATGCGCCGGCCAGGTGGCCTTAGATGCCCTGGGTCGAGACCAAATCGTTGAGCTTCACCGCGCGCCACGACAGCGGCGACGCCGCCTTTGCCGAGCGCACCCTGGACCGGATGGAGGTCCTGCGGCTGCGGCTCGAGGATCGGCTGGAGGTGGTGCCGGGGGACGTCACCGTCGTCATCCACACCAACCCGGTCTGGCTCGCGATGGCCCACCCCTTCCTGCCGGCGGCGCGCTGGTCGGCCGCCCCGGCCGGGCGCCGCTACATGGCCGGCTGGGCGATGTCGACCGAGCTGCACGTGCTCAACGACCCGCATATGGAGCGTCGCGCCGCCGGCGATGACTCGCGCGAAGCGCTGCGCGGCACCGCCGAGCGCCTCTACGCCCAGCTCGTCCTCGGCGCCAACAATCCCGACCTCCCCCCCTCCTGGACCCCGCGCCGCTTCGCCCGCTACCTGGGCTGGGCCTGGCTGGCCGAGGGCGGCGCCCAGTACTTCTCCCGCCAGGTCGGCCTCTACCGCGCCGCCGTGATCCGCCGCCTGCGCGAGAGCTCGCGGCCCTCGTTCCCACCGTCGCGGCGCGACGCGGTGATCCTCGGCGGCACGATCTTCGACCTGCTGGAGACCGAGCGCGGCCCCGAAGCCTGCGAGCAGATGGCGCTGCGCATCCTCCCCGGCGGCAGCACCCCGACCCTCGAAGCCGCCTTCGAAGCCCGGATCGGGGAAATCGAGTCGGCCTGGCGCGACTACCTGCGCGAGATGAACCGCCCCAGCCTCGGCTGAGCGGTCAGCTCAGCTGGTAGAGGGCCCAGACCAAGAGCACAGCCGCCAGCAGCGCCAGCAGCAGCCAGAAAGCAAGCCGGGCCGGCGATGTTTCGGTGCCGGCCTTCCTCAAGGAGGCGGCGCCTTCGAGCTCGGCCCGCTCTTCGTCCTCGGTCTCGATCATCGTGTCGGCGAGCAGGCCGCGGGCCTTCTTCGCGTGGTCGGCGTTGACAAAGACTTCGTGCGGGCCGGCAGCGAGAAACTCGGGCGCGTCGAAGCCGCGGCTGCGTTTGAGCACGCTGGGGATCCCCGCCTCGAGCAGCAGCCCCTGCATCATTTCCGCTTCGGCCTGGTTGCGGGCGAAGGCGACCTTGACCAGCTTGCCGCCGCCACCGCCTCCTCCACCGCCGCCCTCGTCGTCATGCGAGCCGCCACCGCCGCCGCCGTGGGCGCCGCGCTGGTGGGAAGTGCGGCTAGGAGACGACGATCTCGACATCGGCGATCTTCAGATCTTTGAGCAGGTAAGCCTTCACATCAGGCGCGTCCGGATCGGCGAGCGAGATGATCACGTAAATCTGTTCTGGCCAGGCAACCGCCTGGTTGACATCGGTCTGCGAGGGATAGGCGGCGCTCTTGGTGTGCGAGTGGTAGATCGCCAGCAGCTCGCCACCGTCGTCTTCGATCGACTTCAGCGCGTTGTACTGGCCCTGCGGGTCCATCTCGTAGCGCAGCGGGGTGGCAGCCGCATTGACGACCCGGTGGACGACGGTCGCCTCCCCATCCTTGCCGCCAACCATCCCGCAGCACTCGTTGGGCAGATCCTCGCGCGCGTGCGCGACCATCTCGTCGATCAGGCTCTGGGCGATTCGCATCGGTGCGAGGCTAGCGGACCCGCCGATGAGATTTGACCGGGGCGGGGTCCGCCTGCACCTGGTTTTTGCCGGCGCCACCGTAGAGCTTGTCGCGGCCTTTGCCGCCGCAGATCAGGTCGGGGCCGCCAAGGCCGCGGACGGTGTCGGCGCCGGAGAGGGCCGCGATCACGTCGCGATGCGGCGTCCCGGTCAGTTCGTCGCGCCCCTGCGTGCCGACGATAGTCGCCTTGTGCCCCAGGCAGCGAGTGTGGTCAGTGCCGGCCGTGAGGCGATAGAGGGTGAGTTCTTTGGCGCCACAGCACGGTTCGGCAAGCGCCACCAGCTTCGAGCCCTGGAGGGCGGCGAATGCCGGCCCGCTGCTCTTCAGCGGCAGGAACTGCCCTCCGGCGAAGGTCATATCGGGGTGGCCATCAGGACGCAGCCGGGCCACCGCTGCGCCGCCGCTCCAGCCGCCGGCGACGAGACGCCCCTGCGCGTCGACGCTCAGCGAGTTGACACCGCCGATCAAGAGCTTCGAACGTCCGTCACCACCGAACGCAGGGTCGAGGCTTCCGTCTGCGCGGAACTTGACCACGTTCCCGACCGTCGTCACGGCTTCCGTCTCTTCTGCGAAGGAGACGAAGGCCCCGCCGCCCGGCGCGGCAGCCAACGCCTCGACTCTGCCCCACACTCCCGGCGTGGGGAACAGCAGCGTGCCGTCGCCGGCCAGGCTGGGATCGGGCGCCCCACTGGGCAGCAGCCTGGCGAGGCTGAATCCTTCGCCGAAAAAGGCGCCGCTGCCACCACAGCAGGGCGGCGATGCGAACGAGAGGCTTCCGTCAGAGCCGTAGAGAATCCCGGAGGGACGGCTGCGGGTGCCGAGCCTCAGAACCGCTTCCCCCGCGTTTCCAAAGCCGGGGTCGCGCGGCCCGCTTGGCAGGTAGCGGACTACGCGCAGATCCGAACCGCCTTCGTCGAGCGGGCCTTCGGCGGCGACGACCACCTTGCCGTCGGCCTGCACGGCGACGACCGGAGGGCTGTAGGCGACGCTTTCGAGCGGGTGGGCGTCTTCGCTTCCGAATGTCGTTTCCAGCGCGCCCGTCTGGTCGAAGCGGGCCACCACCACCCGATTCGAGTCGACGGCGGCGATCACCGGCTTGCCGTCCGGGCCGACGGCGAGCGCGGCTTCGCTGTATTCGTTCCCCCGCACCGGAAAGGTCGGGTTGAACTGAGCGTCACGGACGCCATCGGGACTGAAGCGCGCGATCGACCAATCGATCGTGCAGCTCTGAAAGCCCCCCGAGCAGGAGGCGGCAGGCACGTAGAGGACGAGGATTTCGCCGTTTGGCCCGACCGCCATCTTCGCCGGGGCCTGGGTCGGCAGGCGCGCGCCGCTCGGCCCGTCCACGACCACCGAGCCCTGGTTGCCAAAGGTGCGATCCAGTTCCGCCGGCGCGGCGTTCGCGAACGCCGGCAAGGCCAGCGCCAGGCTCCCGGCCAGCGCCAGAGCCCGCCCGATCGCCCTGCCGGCTACCACCAGACGGTGGAGTCCAGGTTTTCGATCTCCTCTATCGGCTTCGTGTAGACCCCGGAGGAGAGGTACTTCCAGCCATCGTCGGGGATCAGGAAGACGACGTTGCCGCCATCGAGCTCGCCGGCGATGCGGACGGCGATCGCGGCGATCGCGCCGGAGGAGACGCCGGCGAAGATGCCCTCCTCGTCGAGCAGTTTCTTGGTCCAGACGATCGCGTCGCGGTTGGAGACCATGATCTTGCGGTCGAAGAGCGAGATATCGATGATCGGCGGGATGAAGCCGTCGTCGAGCGAGCGCAGGCCCTGGACCAGCTCGCCCTGCATCGGCTCGGCAGCGACGATCAGCGTCTCCGGGTTGACCTCCTTCAAACGGCGGCCGTTGCCCATCAGGGTGCCGCCGGTGCCGAGCCCGCCAACGAAGGCGGTCACCTCGTCGAGCTCGTCGAGGATCTCGACCGCGGTGCCGTTGTAGTGGGCGAGCGGGTTGGCCTCGTTGCCGTACTGGTAGGGCATGTAGAAGCTCGGGTCCTGCGCCATCTCCAGCGCCACCTCGACCGCGCCGTTGGAGCCCTTGGCCCCCTCCGAATAGACGATCTCCGCCCCGTACATCGTCAGCAGCTGGCTGCGCTCCTCGGTGACGTTGTCGGGCATCACCACCTTCAGCTTGTAGCCCTTGCGGTGGCAGATCATCGCCAGCGCGATGCCGGTGTTGCCGGAGGTCGGCTCAAGGATCGTCTGGCCCGGCTCAATCGCCCCTTCGGCCTCGGCCGCCTCGATCATCGATTTGGCGACGCGGTCCTTGACCGAGCCGGTCGGGTTGTGCCCCTCGAGCTTGGCGTAGATGCGGACGTCGGGCTTGGGCGAGAGCCGCGGCAGCTCGACCAACGGCGTGTTGCCGATCGACTCGACGATATTGCCGAAGCGCCCGCCGCAGGGCCGGTTGAGCAGCTCTCCCTTCACTTCAAAAAGTATAGCCATGGGTTGGCCAGGTGGTGGGTCAGTTTGAAGTCCCACGCTTTACCGCAAGGTTCTTTGACCGATGCTAACGTGCGGCCATGAGCGTTCAGGTATCGAAGGAGTGCCCCAAGTGCGAAACGCTTCATATGCACGAGCAGACCAGCACCGGCATGTGGAGATGCGTCAACTGCGGCACCGAACACAACTAATCGCGGCCTAATCCAGCGGCGCAGCGATCTCTTCCAGAGACCCGATGTGATCGGCAACCCGGCGGCCACCGCCGGGCTTCGCGGGTAGCGCTCTTTGTCAGCTTTGAGAAGGCTCAGCCGCCGGCCATCGCCGGCAGGATGACGACGGTGTCGCCGTCGGAGACCGCGGTGTCGAGGCCCTTCAGCACCCGCACGTCCTCGTCGTTGAGGTAGACGTTGACGTAGCGGTTGAGGTCGCCGTCCTCGCCGAAGAGCTGGCCCTCGGTCTCGGGGTGCTGGGAGGTCAGCGCCCGCAAGACCTCGCCGACGTTGCCGCCCTCGGCCTCGACCTCGGTGGCGCCGCCCGTGTGGGCGCGCAGGACCGGCGGGATTCGAATCGTTGCCATCAGGCGGGAAACCTACCGACTAGCCGGCGCAGAAGAGGTCGTAGTCGGGGAACTGGCCCATCTCGGACTCGGGAACCTCGGGCGCGTTCTCGCCACAGATCGGGCAGTCGGGGTCGCGTCGCACCTTCAGCTCGGTGAAGCGGGTGCTGAGCGCCTCGAAGAGGAGCAGGCGGCCGATCAGCGGCTCGCCGATGCCGAGCACCAGCTTCGTCACCTCGTTGGCCTGCAGCAGGCCCATCGTCCCGGCCATTACTCCGAGCACGCCGTTGGCGGAGCAGCTCGGCGCCAGCTCGGGCGGCGGCGGCGTCGGGTAGAGGCAGCGGTAGCAGGGCCCCTCGAAGGGGACGAAGGTCGAGATCTGGCCGTCGAAGCTGAGAATCGAGGCGGAGACGACCGGCTTGCGCAGCCGCACCGAGGCGTCGTTGAGCAGGTAGCGGGTGGGGAAGTTGTCGGCCCCGTCGACGACGATGTCGTAGTCCTCGAGGATGCCAAGGATGTTGTCGGCGTTGAGGCGAAGGTTGTACTCGACGACTTTGACGTCGGGGTTGAGCGCCTCGATCGTCTTGCGCGCCGATTCGGTCTTCGGCATCCCGATCCGCTCGGTGTTGTGGATCACCTGGCGCTGCAGGTTGGAGGCGTCGACGACATCGTCGTCGACCAGGCCGAGGGTGCCGATCCCGGCCGCGGCGAGGTAGAGCGCGGTCGGGGCGCCGAGCCCGCCGGCGCCGAGCAGCAGCACTTTCGCGTTAAGCAGTTTGATCTGGCCGTCGACGCCGACCTCGGGCAGCAGCGTGTGGCGCGAGTAGCGATCGCGCTGCTCGGGCGTCATCCCGGCGGCGGCGACCACAGGCAGCCCCTGCTCCTGCCAGGCGACGATCCCGCCCGCCATCGAGGCGACGTTCTCGTAGCCGAGCTTCTGCATCTGCTCGGCCGCCTTGTAGGAGCGGCTGCCACTGCGGCAGTAGAGGATCGTGCGGGCCGACTTGTCCGGCGCCGCGGCGGCGATCTCATCGCCGAGCAGCCCCGGCGGGACCAGCTTGCCGTTCTCGAGGTGGGCCTCCTGGTACTCGTGCGGCTCGCGGGTGTCGATCAGGACGACGTCGCCGCCGTTGATCTCCTCCGCCGCCTCGAACGGCTCGATCTCCTCGATCTGCTGCGTGGTCTGCGCGCTAGTGGCCATGCTTTTCGAAATCCCCCGAATCCTGATCGGCTTTTACTTCAAAAAGTATAGCGAGGCCGAGATTTGGCTGTGCTAGCCGAGGCTGGGGCGCATCTGGCGCAGCCTTTTGACCCGCTCCTCAGTCGGAGGATGGGTCGAGAAGAGCCCGGCCATCCCCTTGCTGGAGAAGGGCTTGATGATGTAGAGCGGCTCCGAGGCCTGGTTGACCTTCATCGGCTTCGCCTTAGCGCCCTCCTCGAGACGCAGCAGGGCGCTGGCGAGGGACTCCGGGTTGCCGCAGATTTCGGCCCCGCCGGCATCGGCCGCGTACTCGCGCTGGCGCGAGATCGCGAGCTGGATGATCGAAGCGGCGAGCGGCGCGAGGAGGAACATCGCCAGCTGGGCGGCAAAGCCGAGCGGCGAGTTGTTGTCGTCGCCGAACCAAAGCACCATGTAGGCGATGTAGGTAATCGCGGCGCCGATGCTGGAGGCGACCGACTGGATCAGGATGTCGTGGTTGCGGATGTGCGTCAGCTCGTGGGCGAGGACGCCGCGCAACTCTTCTTCGGAGAGCAGGCTGAGGATCCCGCGGGTGACGGCGACGGCGGAGTGGGTCGGGTTGCGCCCGGTCGCGAAGGCGTTGGGCTGGTCCTGGGGGATCACATAGAGGCCGGGCATCGGCAGGCCGGCCCGCGTCGTCAGTTCCCGTACCGCCTCGTAGAGCTTCGGCGCTTCGGCTTCGGTGACCGGCTTCGCCCGGCTCATCGAGAGCGCCAGTTTGGCGCTGAAAAAGTAGGAGAAGAAGTTGATCGCCAGCGCCATCCCGAGGAAGAGCAGGGTCGTGCTGGGGTTGCCGCCGCTGATCAGCCAGCCGATCGCGACCAGCAGGCCCGAGAGCGAGGCCATCAGGATCGTGGTCCGGATGGTGGCGCCGAATGTCGACTGCTTGGTGGTGCTCATACCGCGATTGCTCCTCCGTCGGTTGCTGCTTGATTATGGCGCAGACCTACCTCGGACCACCATAACCGACCGCTTCAGTAGGATTTAGAGCGATGCTGTTCTCGACAAAAGCTGAGTACGGGGTGCGCCTGATGGTCGAGCTGGGCCGCCAGCCGGGGTCGACGCCGATTTCGCTCAGCGCCGTCGCCGAGGCCGAGCGGCTGCCGCTCTCCTATCTCGAGCACCTGGTCGCGAAGCTGCGCAAGGCCGGGCTCGTCACCTCGACCCGCGGCGCCCACGGCGGCTACTGCCTGGCAAAGCCGGCGGCGGAGATCTCGATGGATTCCGTGGTCGAGGCGCTGGAAGGGCAGATCGCCCCGATGGAGTGCTTCCACGAGACGCCGGAGGGCAAGGTGCTCTGCTCACACGAGAGCGACGGCGACCGCGCCTGCGCGACAAAGCTGCTGTGGACACGCGTGCAGGGCGGCGTGACCAAGGCCCTGGCGGGCACGACGCTGGCCGAGCTGGTCGAGTTCTCGAGCCCCGAGGGGCGCTCCGAGGCCGCCGTCGCCAGCGCCGCCTGATCCGAACTTTTTAAACCAGAAACGGAGTCAAATTGGCTGAGTTGGAGATTCGTAACCTGCACGTGAGCGCCGAGGACAAGCAGATCCTGCGCGGGCTCGACCTCGATGTCGAGAAGGGCAAGGTCCACGCCCTGATGGGCCCGAACGGGTCCGGCAAGTCGACCCTCGCCAACGTGATCATGGGCCATCCGGCGCTCGAGGTGACCGAGGGCTCGATCACCTTTAAGGGCGAGGACATCACCGAGGCCGACCCCGACGTGCGCTCGCAGGCGGGCCTCTTCATGGCCTTCCAGTACCCGGTCGCGATCCCCGGGGTCTCGGTCAGCAAGTACCTGCGGATGATCATCAATGCCCGCCGCGAGGCCAAGGGCGAAGACGCGATCAAGATCAAAGACTTCGCCAAAGTCGCCCAGGAGGCGATGGCGCTGGCCAACATCCCCAAAGACTTCTCCAGCCGCTACCTCAACGACGGCTTCTCCGGCGGCGAGAAGAAGCGGATGGAGCTGCTGCAGCTGGCCCTGCTGCGGCCGGAGATCGCGGTCCTCGACGAGACCGACTCCGGCCTCGACATCGACGCCCTGCGGGTCGTCGCCGAGGGCGTCAACAAGTTCTCCGGCCCCGATATGGGCGTCCTGATCATCACCCACTACCAGCGCATCCTGCACATGGTCAAGCCCGATTCCGTCCACGTCATGTTCGAGGGGCGGATCGTCAAAGAGGGCGGCCCGGAGCTGGTCGGGGTGCTGGAGGAGAAGGGCTACGGCTGGATCCGCGAGGAGGTCGAGGCGGGCGCTTCCGCCTAGCCTCGATGCGCATGGAGCCGGCGACGACCAAGAGCGAGGCGCCGTCGTCAGCTTTCCCGATTGAGAAGGTGCGCGAGTCGTTCCCGGCGCTGGCCCGCGAGGTCAACGGGCAGCCGGTCGCCTACCTCGACAGCGGCGCCAGCGCCCAGCGGGTGCTGGCCTCGATCCAGGCGGTCGACCGCTACGAGCGCCGCCACCACTCCAATGTCCACCGCGGCTCCCACACCCTCTCGGCCGAGGCGACGGCCGCCTACGAGGGGGCGCGGGCCACGGTCGCCGACCATCTCGGCGCGGCTGACCGGCGCGAGATCACATTCGTCCGCAACGCGACCGAGGCGATCAACCTGGTTGCCCGGGCCTGGGGCGACGCCAACATCGGCGCGGGCGATCGCATCGTCCTCACCGAGATGGAGCACCACTCCAACATCGTCCCCTGGCAGCAGCTGGCCGAGCGGGCCGGGGCCGAGATCGACTGGGCGCCGATCACCGACGAGGGGCTGCTCGACATGGCGGCGCTGGGCGCGCTGCTGGAGCGCGGCCCGAAGCTGGTCGCCGTCGCCCATGTCTCCAACGTGCTCGGGACCGAGAACCCGATCGCCGAGATCTCCCGCCTCGCCCACGCGGCCGGCGCCCTGGTCCTCGTCGACGGCGCCCAGGGCGCGCCGAAGATGGCGGTCGACGTCGCCGATCTCGGGGTCGACTTCTACGCGCTGACCGGCCACAAGCTCTACGGCCCGACCGGGATCGGCGCGCTCTGGGGGCGGCTGGAGCTGCTGAAGGCGATGCCTCCCTTCCTCGGCGGCGGCTCGATGATCCGCAAGGTCACCCGCACCGGCACGACCTACGCCGACCCGCCCGCCCGCTTCGAGGCGGGAACGCCGGCGATCGCCCAGGCGATCGGATTGGCCTCGGCCCTGCGCTGGCTCGACGGCCTCGGCATGGAGAGCGTCCTCGCCCACGAGCGCGAGATCACCGACTACGCGCTGGAGCGTCTGATCGAGGTTCCCGGCCTGCGCATCTTCGGCCCGCCCCGCGGCCCGGAGCGGATCGGCCCGGTCTCCTTCGAGCTCGAGGGAGTCCACGCCCACGACGTCTCCGAGATCCTCGACCGCCACGGAGTCGCGGTCCGCGCCGGCCACCACTGCGCCCAGATCCTGATGGACCGCCTCGGCGTCTCGGCTACGGCTCGCGCCAGCTTCGGCGTCTACACGACGCCGGCGGAGATCGACCGCCTTGTTGATGGCCTCCACGACGCCCGGCGGGTCTTCGGGCTTTAGCTCGCAGTGAACAGCTGTATTCCATATTCCAGAATTTGGAATATGGAGCAAATGCACGATACCCTCAATCCGTGCTGAAGCCTCAGGACATAGTTGTGTTGTTGAAGCTGGTGGTGGCAGAGCCGGGTTGGACCTTCTGGCAGATCGCCAATGAACTAGAGATGAGCCCCTCTGCGGTTCATCGCAGCCTCGAGCGCGCCGACCGCGCCGGGCTCTACCAGCCTGCTCGCAAGAAGGTCCGACAGGACGCGCTGCTGGAGTTCCTTTCCCACGGTGGCAAATATGTGTTTCCTCCAGCGCTGCAAGGAGAAGCTCGTGGCTTCCCCACCGCCTGGGCCGCCCCACCGCTGGCGAACCGGCTTTCCTCGTCCCGCGAGAACATCCCGGTCTGGCCGCACGCGCTGGGCAAAGCGCGCGGCATTGCCCTCTCCCCGATACATCCGATGGTCCCCAAGGCAGCCCTGAAAACGCCGCCACTCGGAGAAATGCTCACCCTCTTCGATGCCATTCGCATCGGCAAGGCCAGAGAACAAGAAATGGCGATCGAAGAGCTTGGCATGCGACTCGGCGCCAAGGCCGCCTCCCCATGAACCAGGAGAACATAGCGCTGCTTGAGCTGGCCGCGGACCGCCTCGGTGAGCTGAGGGCTGAGGTCGCGTTTGTCGGAGGGGCGACGGTAGAGCTCTGGATCACGGAGCCTGCCGCGCCTGAATTTCGACCAACCGGCGATATCGATGTGGTGATCGAGGTTGCGGCTCTCCCAGCGTTTCATCGATTCGAGAGCCGTCTGCGCGGCCTCGGCTTTGAAAATGATCAAGAGAGCGGCTTAATCTGCCGTTTCAAGCTGCCCGGCACTCCTCTCCTACTCGATGTGATGCCCACGGAATCCGAAATTCTGGGTTTCGACAACCAATGGCAGAAAGAGGCATTTCCCAAGGCGCTCAAGACCGCGCTCCCATCCGGACAGCTAATCCAGGTTATTCCGCCCACATACCTCTTGGCGACCAAGCTGGAGGCGTTCGACACCCGTGGCAAGGGCGATTTCTATGGAAGCCGTGATTTCGGAGACATCGTCGCCCTCGTCGACGGCCGCAAAGAGCTTGGCGGGGAAGTTCTGAATGCGCCGATTGAGCTACGTGACTACATCTCGAACCAGTTCAAAACCCTGCGACGCCATCCCTCATTTGAAAGCGGGATCGACGGAGCGCTCCTCCCCGACCCCGTGGCCCAGGAACGTGCGGATGTGGTCGTCAAGCCCCGCATAGACGAGATGGCTGCCGCCAGCTCCCACGCCTAATCGACTACAGCAACCTGTGAGGTAGCGGCCTTGCAGGAGATGCCGAGCGAGGCGCTGCCGTAGGCCGGGGCTACTGAGTAGTAGGCGCCCGAGATCAGTTTGTTGCCGATCGAGACTTTCCAAGAGCCGTTTTCCTCGCTCTTCTTGGTGCCGAGCAGCTTGTCCGCCCCGGGCTTTTCGCGGTAGACCTTGACCGGGCGGTTGCCAACGCAGAACTTGTTGCCCGAGTGCAATTTGCCGTGGAAGGCGGGGAACTTTTCACTCATGTAGATACTGGTCGAGTAGGAGGTCGAGGCAGCCGCCAGCGAGGCCGAGACCGCGAGGGCCGCAAAGGCGAGGGAGAGGATCGAAACGAGGGGATGAGAGCGGACGAGGGACATGCGGCCTCCATTCGAAGTTGTCGCCCCACTTTAGAGCCAGACCCCCCTGCTTCGCTAGCCTCGGAGAGATGGACGAGCTTTATCGCGACCAGATCCTCGAGCACTACAAGCGGCCCCATAACTTCGGGCGGCTGGATCAGCCCGACCTCGAGTTCGAGGACACCAACCCGTTCTGCGGCGACGAGCAGCATGTGATGCTGCGGCTCGATGAGGACGGCCGGGTGGCCGAGGTCGCCTTCGAGGGCAAAGGCTGCGCGATCTCGACCGCCGCGACCTCGCTGCTGACCGACGAGCTGGTCGGCAAGACGCGCGAGGAGCTGCTGCGGCTGCCGAAGGAGTACGTGCTGGAGCTGCTTGGGATCGATATCTCGGCGACGCGGATGAAGTGCGCGATGCTGGGCCTGAAGATCGTCAAGAGCGCCGGCCTCGGCGAGCCCGCCGAATGGGAGGACGAGGGCGAGGTCGGCAGCCCCTCGGAGGCAGCCGCCGACCTCGGGTAGCGCTTAGGCGGCTGCCGCCTCGTCGCTGAGCGCGATTACCGCGAAGCTCGCCCCGAAGGGGTCGGCGAGGATCGCGAAACGGCCGGCCGGGATGTCGACCGGCTCGACCATGACGCTGCCGCCGCTCTGCTTGGCCTGCTCGACCGTCGCGTCGGTGTCGGCGACCGCGATGTAGAGCTGCCAGTGGGCGGGCACCTGCTCGGGAATGTCGGGGCGGGCGGCCATGTCGAAGATGCCGCCGACCGGGCCCTCGCCGAGGTTGATCGTCGTGTAGCTGCCCATCTCCCCCATGTCCTGATCCTCGAAGGTCCAGCCGAAGACGGCGCCGTAGAAGGCCTTCGCCGCCTCCGGGTCGCGGGTGTTGAGCTCGTTCCAGGCCAGCGCGCCCGGCTCGTTGACGAGGCCCGCGCCAGGGAACGTGCCGGGCTGCCAGATTCCGAAGAAGGCGCCGGTCGGGTCGGTGAAGACCGCCATCCGGCCCAGGTCCATCACGTCCATCGGCTCGGCGACCACGCTGCCGCCGGCCTCCTTGACCGCAGCGGCGGTCGCGTCGGCGTCGGCAACCGAAACGTAGGTCGACCAGGCCGGCGGCTGGCCCTCCTGCATCAGCGGCATCATCCCGGCGACCGGCTTGCCGTTCAGCGTCGCCTGGCGGTAGCCGCCGGTCTGCTCGGCGTTCTCGCTCTCGGGGACATCCCAGCCGAAGAGGCCGCCGTAGAACTCGGCCGCGGCCTCGATGTCGGGGGTGCCGAGGTCGACCCAGGACGGGGTCCCTGGCGCGTAACTGGTCCTCTCGCTCATCACAACATCCTCTCCTCGAAGGTTTCCTCGATCCTCCCACCTGGGGGGAGGCCGAGGTCAACCGCTTGTTACGCGGGCGAGGCCGATCCGGCTCGACCGCTAAAATCCGACCGGAGAAGTAGGATTAAGTCTCAACCAGCACTAGCCACCAGCTCAGGAGCTTCGTCCCCTTGCCAGATACCGCCGGAACATCGATCCCCGTCTGCCCCGCCGCCGAGCTTGCGCCCGGCGCCATGCGCCTGGTCGAGCACGACGGGCGCAAAATCGGCGTCTTCAACTGCGAGGGCACGCTTTACGCGATCGAGGATCGCTGCTCCCATGACGACGGCCCGCTGGCTGAGGGCGAGTTCGATGCCGCTGCCTGCACCGTCGAGTGCCCGCGTCACGGCTCCCTCTTCGACCTGACCACCGGCAGGCCGAAGACGCTCCCCGCCTATGCTCCGGTGCAGACGTTCCCGATAGCCATCGAGGACGACACAATCGTTTTGGAGGTCGAGTAGACATGGCCACACCCGAGGCCGTCGCAGAGCAGAAAAGCCTTGCCGGAATCAACTCCGACTACAAGGAGAAGTTCGGCTTCCACGATTCCGAGTCCGGCTACGCCTATAAGGCCCCGAAGGGCCTCAGCCGCGAGATCGTCGAATCGATCTCCGAGTACAAGGACGAGCCGCAGTGGATGCGCGAGTTCCGGCTGAAAGCGCTGGAGCACTTCTACTCGCGCCCAACTCCGGCCTGGGGCGGCAACCTGGCCCAGATCGACTGGGACGACATCCATTACTTCGTGCGCGCTTCGGAGAAGAACAGCCGCGACTGGAGCGAGGTCCCCGAGGACATCAAAAACACCTTCGACCGGCTCGGCATCCCCGAGGCGGAGCGCAAATTCCTCTCCGGGGTCGGCGCCCAGTACGAGTCTGAGGTCGTCTACCACCAGGTCAACGAGAAGCTCGAGGCCCAGGGCGTGATCTTCACCGACATGGACACCGCCCTGCGTGAGCACGAGGACCTGGTCCGCGAGCACTGGGCGACGATCATCCCCGCCAACGACAACAAACTGGCGGCGCTCAACTCGGCCGTCTGGTCGGGCGGCTCCTTCGTCTACGTGCCGGCCGGGGTCAAAGTCGAGATGCCGCTGCAGGCCTACTTCCGGATCAACACCGAGAACATGGGCCAGTTCGAGCGGACGCTGATCATCTGCGAGGAGGGCGCCGACGTCCACTACATCGAGGGCTGCACCGCGCCTGTCTACTCCAGCGATTCGCTGCACTCCGCGGTGGTCGAGATCGTCGCCAAGAAGAGCTCGCGGGTGCGCTACACGACGGTCCAGAACTGGTCGCAGAACGTCTTCAACCTGGTCACCAAGCGCGCCGTCGCCCACGAGAAGGCGACGATGGAGTGGGTCGACTGCAACCTCGGCTCGAAACTGACGATGAAGTACCCGTCGATCTACCTGCTCGGGCCCGAAGCCCACGGCGAGATCCTCTCGATCGCCTTCGCCGGCGACGGCCAGCACCAGGACGCCGGCGGCAAGATCATTCACGCGGCGCCGCGGACCAGCTCCTCGATCTTCTCCAAGTCGATCTCCAAGGACGGCGGCCGGGCGACCTACCGCGGCCTGCTGGAAATCGCCGACGGGGCGACCGAATCGCGCTCGAAGGTCGTCTGCGACGCGCTCCTGCTCGACGAGGACTCGCGCTCGGACACCTACCCGACGATCCGGATCGACGAGAACGACGCCGACGTCGGCCACGAGGCCACCGTCTCCAAGATCGGCGACGAGCAGCTCTTCTACCTGCAGAGCCGCGGGCTCAGCGAGGAGGAGGCTTCGAAGATGATCGTCAACGGCTTCATCGAGCCGGTGACCAAGGAGCTGCCGATGGAGTACGCGGTCGAGCTCAACCGGCTGATCGAGCTGCAGATGGAGGGAAGCATTGGCTGAGGTAGCGACCGAACCGGCTTGGCTTTCCGAGAGGCGCCAGAGGGGCGCCTCTCTCGCGCAGGAACTGACCCTTCCCGACCACAAGTCGAAGGGCTGGGAATTCACTGACCTTTCCGGGCTCGACATCGACGCCTACGAGGCCGGACCCGCCAACGCCTCGATCGGGGCCGCCGAGGGCGCGACGGTGCTGCCCCTGGCCGAGGCGATCGAGAGCCACAGCGATCTGATCCACGAGCGCCTCGGGGCGCTGGTGCCGGCTGAGGACTTCTTCGTCGCCCGCAACGAGGCGAGCTGGCGCGACGGCGTCCTCGTCCACGTGCCGCGCGGGGTCAAGGTTGCCGAGCCGATCCGGGTCGAGGTCCCCCTCGACGAGAACGGTGCGGCCATCAGCTGGCGCACCCTGATCGTGCTCGAGGAGGGCGCCGAGGCCGAGGTCTGGGAGCACTCCTCCTCCCCCAGCGACGATGTCGACGGCCTGCTCAACTCGGTCGTCGAGCTGCATGTGGGCCAGGCGGCGACGCTGCGCTACATCAACACCCAGGACATCTCCGAGTCGGCCTGGATCTTCTCCAGCCAGCGGGCCGAGGTGCAGCGCGACGCCCGCCTCGACTGGACCGCGCTCGGCTTCGGCTCCGCCCGCGGCAAGGTGCGGATGGACACCAAGCTCGCCGGGCCGGGCTCCGAGGCTCGCGTCACCGGCGGCTACGCCGGCGGGCCGGGCCAGCACCTCGACTACGACACGATCCAGGAGCACTCGGCCCCGAACACCTTCTCCGACCTCGCCTTCCGCGGCGTCCTCGCCGCCAAGTCGACGGCGGTCTGGCGCGGGATGATCAAGGTCGACCCCGGCGCCCAGCAGACCGATGCCTTCCAGGAGAGCCGCAACCTGCTGCTCTCGACCGAGGCCCATGCCGACGCGATCCCGGGCCTGGAGATCCTCGCCGACGACGTCCGCTGCACCCACGCGGCGGCGATCGCCCAGATCGACCGCGAGCAGCTCTTCTACCTGACCTCGCGCGGGCTCAACCCGGCCGAGGCGAAGGCGCTGATCATCGAGGGCTTCCTCGAGTCGCTGGTCGAGCGTCTCGCCGAGGGTCCGGTCCGGGACGAGATCTCAGCCGCGCTCGCCGAGCGCCTGGCCGAGATCCTCTAGACCCTCCTAATCGCGCTCTTCCTCGCGGGCAGCGCGCTTCTCTGAGATCGTGGTCTTGACGATCGAGAAGACGACGATCAGGACCGGCAGCACGTAGAGGATCCAGAGGTAGTGGCCGACGTGGGCCAGCGGCAGGATCATCCGCCGGTGACCGAGAGCAGGTAGAGGCCGAAGCAGGTGAAGGCGACCATCACCGCCAGCATCCAATACTGCGAGCGGGTCGCCTGACGGTAGTTGGGCCAGTAGACGAGGGCGCGGTCGTGGGCGAGGGTGAGGCCGGCGACGTGGCCGACCACGAGCGCCGCGACCTGGACGTACCAGATCGTGTTGGCGCTGATGATGTTGAAGTTGACGCCGCTGGAGGCGGTGCCGAAGAGGTCGGTGGTCGCCGTCCCCAGGGGATCGGAGAGCAGGTAGGTGAACTGGGCCTGCTCCTGGAAGACGAAGAGGCTGAAGTAGTGGGCGACGAGGTAGGCGAAGGCGATCGGGATCAGGGTGTGGGCGAAGCCGATCCGCAGCGTCTTCAACGATGGCGCCCCGCGCACGGTCCGCATCCCCCGCACCCCGAGCAGGTAGACGAGGGCGACGCCGCCGAAGGTGAGCGCCATGAAGATCGTGCTGGAGAGCCGCAGCGAGGTGGCGAGGCCGAGGCCGGCGTCGACGAAGCGGTTGAAGAGGCTTTCGATGCCGGCTTTGAAAGCGCCCTCCTGGGCGCCGTCGAAGCTGGTCGAGGCGATCGAGGCGATGACGACGGCGACCGAGCCGGGGATCGTCGCCCAGTGGGTCGCGGCGGACATCGGGCGGCGGCGGCCGAGGCGGCCGTCTTTGACGCCGAAGGGGCTGAGCTGGGAGAGCATCCCGAAGTAGACGGAGAAGACCTCCCCCCGCTCGCACCACTCCTCGACCCCGAACAGCACCATCATCACCAGCGTGTAGGCGCTGTAGACGAGGGCGGCGACGCCGCTGACGTGGGGCGAGAGGCCGACGGCGACGCCGCCGCTGGCGCCGTAGACGACCTCGAGCCAGACGAAGGCGAGCAGGCCGATCGCGGCGGGCCAACGGCCCAGCGCCTCGGGATAGGCCAGGTGGGCGGGTCGCTGCCCGGCGATGCGGCTGAAGCCGCCGCCGACCGCCCTGCCGATCGCACGCCAAGGGCTGAAGAGCTGGAAGACGTTGCCGAGCAGGACGCTGAAGAGCGGGAAGCCGAGCCAGCAGGTGATGAAGAGGAAGGTGACGGCGAAGTTGCGATCCGGGGCCGAGGTGCCGTGCAGGCCACAGTAGATGGCGACGCCGAGCAGGAAGACGCCGATCGCCCCGCACAGCGCCTGCGCCGGGGCCCCGATCAGGAGCCGCGAGAGGCCGGCGCCGAGCGGACGCCAGCGCTCCTTCTCGAAGCGGGGCGTGCGCCAGGCGACTGAGAGGGCGAAGAAGGAGACGATGAGGACGATCGAGGCCGCCCAGGCGAAGAGCCAGGCGGGGATCGGCAGATCCTGCCGCGTGACCAGGGCGTGGGCCAGCGGCAGGAAGATCACTTGCCGGCCTGTTCGGGCTGCGGCGGCTGGACCTGCGGCGCAGGGGCCTGCTTGCCGGACTTCACCCCCGAGATGCTGGGAGCGTCGACGGTGCCTTCGCTGCCGAGGAAGACGAAGCCGGCGACGACGGCAATGCCTAGGACTAAGCCGAGAGCGATGCCGATCGTGCGGTCAGCCAGCTTGCGCCGTGGCCGCGGCGGCGGCGGTTCCCGCAGCGGTCCGGGGGGGCCCAGCACATAAGGCCGGCCCGCCCCGGGCGGCGGCTCGCTCAAACCCCGTCGAGCAGGCGCCAGTTGGCGCGGAAGGCGGACTCGGCGGCGGCGACCAGCTCGTCGGGATCGGCGTCGGCAAGGTGGGCCTCGATCAGGGAGCGGCCCTCAGCAGCATGCTCGACGTCGGCATGCTCGTGGACGCGGAAGTACTCGTTGCCGGGACCGTCGCCGATCCCATAGTGGGCGGCCAGGCCCTCGCGCTTCGTCGCCGAGATCGCCGGCTGGCTGCTCTCGATCGCATAGAGGCGGACAAGCTGGGAGAGGCGGCCGTCGCTGGCGGTCCAGGTGTCGACGCACTCCTTGGTCTCGGCCGTGGGGACAGCGGCAACCTCGCCGCCGACCGCCTCGACGAAACCGTCCCAGAGGGCAATGTGGGCCTCCTCCTCCTCCGCGTGGCGGCGCAGCTCGGCGCGCTCGGCCTCGGGGGCGGAATCGGCTACAGCAGAGCTGAGGCGAGCGATGGCGGCGGTGGCGTGCCGGTACTGGCCGGAATAGCGGGCCAGCTCCTCACGGCTCAGCTTGCCTTCGGACCAGCGCACGTAAAAGGGGTGCTCGAGCACGTTCCAGCGGCCTCGTGCATCTTCGATTCGCTGCCAGACGTCGTTGCTCACTTTGACTTCCTCCTTGTTCGCCAGTGCCAGGCGGCCCAGGATAACGTCCCGGCATCTTCCCCGACCGCGACAACATCGCCGCGCCCGACCTTCCGTCCGGAATTACCTGGATCGGCGAGGCGCCGGAGTCGATGCCGGCGGCGACCGCGGCGGGCCCGGCGCTGGTCCACTTCTTCGACTTCGCCCAGCTCAACAGCGTCCGCACCCTTCCCTACCTGGCCGAGTGGGAGCGCCGCTACCGCGACCAGGGCGTGACCGTGCTCGGCGTCCAGGCGCCGCGATTCCCCTTCGGCGCCGACCCCGAGGCAGTCGCCGCCGGGCTCAAGGACCTGGGGGTCGAGTTCCCGGTCGCGATCGACGGCGAGCGGCAGCTCTGGCAGTCCTACGGCTGCGAGGGCTGGCCCAGCCTCTTCCTCTGGAGCCTCGGTGGCGCGCTCAGCTGGTTCCACTTCGGCGAGGGCGAATACCTGGGGACCGAGGAAGCGATCCAAGCCGAGCTGCGAGAGATGGACGCCCTGCGCGAGCTGCCGGCGCCGATGGCGGCGCTGCGCCCCAGCGACGAGCCGGGGGCGCGGGTGATGGCGCCGACCCCAGAGCTCTTCCCCAGCGGCGCCTGGGGGGAACCCTGGGTGGGGGGCGAGGACGGCGAGGAGCTGGCGGTCCCCTACGAGGCGGGCGGCGCCTACGCGACCGTCGAGGGCGAGGGCGAGATCGCGGTCGAGCTGGACGGCGAGGCGATCGATCCGCTCAGCATCGCGGGCGCTCGGCTCTACCCGTTGGCGGAGCACTCCAGACACGAGTCCCACAGCATCGTCCTGCGCCCCGATCCGGGGCTGCGGATCTGGTCGCTCGGCTTCGCCGCCGCAATGCCGTAATAATCTCTGAGCAATGAGCTGCGGCAGAAGCTGGCGAAAGCGTTTTGTCGCGACCGCGACCGTCGTCGCCTGCCTGGTCCTCGCCCCCACCGCCGCGGCCGTCACCGCGTCGCTGGGCGACTCCTTCTCCTCCGGCCAGGGCGCGGGCGACTACGACTTCGCGACGAAGCTGATCGTCGGCAACGGCTGCCACCGGTCCCCCCACGCCTGGCCGCGCCTGCTCGGGGTTCCCAAGGACGATCACTTCGCCTGCTCCGGCGCCAAGACCAAAGACTTCTTCGGGCCGCAGAAGTCGGGGCTCCTCGCCGGGCCCGACCGCACCGACCAGCTCGACCGCCTGCAGGCCCTCGCCTCCACGCAGCCGCTCAGCCGCGTCTACGTCACGATCGGCGGCAACGACCTCGGCTTCTCGAAGATCATCATCAGCTGCGTGCTCGGGACCTGCTTGCGCGAAATGAGCGCGGTCGAGCTGCCCCGCCTGCACGACATGGTCGAGCCCAAGGTGCGAGCCGCCCTGACCGCGACCAAGCAGATCGCCGGCACAGCCCCGGTCATCCTTGTCGGCTACCCCGACCTGATCCCCGCCAGCGGCACAGCGATGACGGGATGCAGCTGGCTGGCCCCGGCCGAGCGAATCCGGATTCGCCACCTCGAGGCCGAACTCGACGCCTCCCAGGCAGCCGCCGCGGCCGCGGCGGGCGTCCAGTATGTCTCGATCCGCTCGGCCCTCTCCCACCACGAGCTCTGCACTCAGGACCCCTGGGTCAACCCGATCGCCCACCTGAGCAAGCTGCTCTCCCCTGAGCAGGGGCACCCCACCGAGGCGGGACAGCGGGCGATCGCTCAGCGGGTAAGCACCGCGCTCACCCCGGCACCGAAAATTCGCCCACGAGCAATCGGCTCGGCAAACCTCCAAATGGCCTGGCCATCACGCTAAACCTATAACGACCTGGCTCAGCTTCCTCTGGAATGCGAAAGGAAGAACAGGGCGTCGCCTCTCCCCCGTAAAGGAACCGAGAGATACCTATAACCGCCCCATCGGCCTTGGGGGTGGGGATCCCGACCCAGGATCCATCTTTGTCGTACTCAACACGAAGGTCAACATCATTTGGGAACAGCGCGGTGTCGGTGCCGACATTGCGAACTCGCGCGAGAACCTCTTCACCCGGAAAGGCTGTCGATCGAGACAGCGCAAGGTCTAGGCCAACCCGAAAAGGTACGACTCGAAAGTATTCGCTGTACGAACCAAGCGAATCGCCATTCCATCGCTCGAAGTTCAGACCAAGACGGTAGAGGCCGGGGCCGGGCGAGGCAGCAAATTCAAGGCGGCGCAGATCGGCCACGTCCCCGAGCCGCCGCCAGCTGCGCACAGCCGGGCCCGTCGCCCGCCCGTTCGCATTAACGGCACTAAGAGTCACCTCCACCTTCCAATGCAAATGCAAAGGCCTTTTCAATAGCCCCGCTTCTGTCGTGGCTCCTTTTGCGGTGAGTGCATATCCGAAGCGATCCCCATTAACTACAAACCGTCGAACATCAAGACGGCGCACTTCCAAGCCCTTGGGACCGAATGGCAATTTCGTCCGCTCCCGAAGCGGACGATGAGACACCAGATTCTCAAGAGACCCTTCGTAGTCGGGCATGACCCCTGGACGACAAAAACCGCTCTGCGATGCCGTGGCATAAGAACAAAACAGTACGGCAAAGCAAGCGAGCGCAATGGAAAGGGAGAGAATCAAGTTTCCAGCCCAGCGGCGGCCTAGGCTGCTCTTGAGATCACCTAGTGGGGTCAAGTCATACATATTGGACCTTTCAAGATATTCTATTTAAGGGTCGATCTGCACATGCAGCGGATGCGCGGTAGGAGACATCTCGGGATCGGACAGAATGCCAGCAGTCTGGCCCGGAGGAGCGTTTGGCGGTCGTCTAAGCGGCGTAATCAGAAGTCCTGATGAATCTCCTCCCTCAACGAGTCCGACGGCGGCACCGGTATCGCGCAACCAGGCGGGCGCGCCACTATCTCCATGCCCACCGCCGACTCCAACGTGTACAAGCCACTTCAACCCCGACACAACATGCGTGAATGAGTTTTCGGTGTGCTCCGCAGAGGCTTCTTCAATAACTGGCCCACACAGCACGGCATCAGATTTCACCCCCGACGTGCAAACCACCTGACCAACCTGCGGATAGGCGACACCAGTGGGACGCAAAGACACCTTGCCACCACAACATTCGTAGATCCAGCCAGGCACAAGGCTAGGGTCATCCAGCCAGATCGCCTCGGCGTCGACTTCAACAGAGTTGAAGTCACCGTGAAAAGCCCGGCGTTCAACCTCTCCGATTTCAACCGGATCTTTATCCAGTGGAGAATGTGCCCGAAACACAACTCCAGCCGCAGTGAATTCGAACCGTGAAAAGCAGTGTCCGGCCGTTAGAACATACCTATGCTTGATTGGGACACCGTTTGGCGTGGCCCCAAACTTGCTCCATGCACCAAAGCCAGCCGTACATATACCTTCAGAGTTCTGTATCTCCTCTCCAGCTAGGAAAGGGTGGCCAGTCTGGTATCTACCGGAGTACTCGCTTGGCACGTCGGTCTGCAGATGGACACTTAGGGCTGGCTGCGATCCAATGGTTTCAGTCAGGTAATTAGAGGCCAGGGTCACATTACCGGCGCCGACCTTTACCCCGTTGTGTTCAATATCGAGATCGACAGAGATAATGCCGGCCGGGCTTTCTGGTGCCGCAACCGCGTCGATAACCGTGCCCTGAAGTTCCTGGAGGTTCGACAGCGAACGAGTCGGTGGGGTTGAGAATGCTTCGACACGGCCAGGAGCCATCAGACTCACTTCTTCCTTGAGCTGCGAGACCAGTGCCGCCTGATTTTTGGTGAAGCCGACACGAATGATTCCGCCACTGCGATGATCTACGTAGTAGCCCGCGTAGGTTGACGGTGAATGAGTTTCTGCCCACTGTGGGATAACCGTTGCCGCCTGCGCGATATACCGTTCGCGGTATTCCATCTCTTCGATATCGCTCGCCGCCAGCGGCACACCCCACTGCGCCACAGACTTCTGAGCCGCCGGTTCGTTCTGATCTTCATAGTCCCCGAGCCGTTCGAAAATGAACTGGTTGAATTCTTCTTCTTCGCCCCACAGGCCTTTGTCGAGGCCAAATTCTTCGAGGAACTGCTTAGTGGCGGCAAACGTCGGCGGCGTCGGCGCTTCGGGATCAGGCGGTTCCTGCTGGGGGATCGTGACGAAGAAATGTTCGGACACCGAGTTACCGAGGAAGTCGGTGGCGATGGCTTCGACATCGAGCCTGCCCGCTGGATGCGAGGCAGGATTGGTGATCCATTCCAAAGCTACGTTTTCGCAGTCGAGTTTCGGCGTTTCATGGTCGTCTTCACAGGTCTTTTCGTCGACAGCCACGTTGCCGTTGACCAGGATCTGAATCTCTTCGATCTGATGAGGAGATGTCGCAGAGGCTCGTAGCGCCTGGTCTTTGTTAGGTATTTCGACCGGGCTGTTGGCGTGTTCGAAGAGGCTGCCACTGAGTTCGAGGCTGGGAGCAACTTCGGCGTAGGCCCATTTGAAGACGGACCCGTCTTCGCCGATGCTGTAGGTGACTTCGGGGGTCCCTCCACCGTAGACCGTCGTCTGTCGAGGTTCGGCGGAGTAGGAGAAATGCGTGGTTTTGGTTTCTTCTGGACCCGCCGGGTCGACCGTCACGGCAGTCACACGTGCAAGCGAGTCGTAGGAGATTTCCGCGGTTGTGCCATTGGGCAGCTCGATCTGTTCAAGGCGCCCACCGGCGTCATAGCCGTAGGTCGTTTCGCCTTCTTCGCTTTCCTTTGCCGTCAGCCGACCCGCTTCGTAGTCGTAGTTGGTGACGCCGGCCTCTTCGCCTTCGACGTTGCTGACCAAACCTTCTTCAACCCCGATGTCGACCGAGGGGTTTTCAGTCGAATAAGGATCTTCTATCGCCATCCCGGTCACGTATTCCGTGGGCGCAGGCAGTTCCGTCGAAGCGGACTGGGTGAATTTCTGGATGCGGTTGTTGTAGGTGTCCGTGACCCAAATGTTGCCTTCGGAGTCAGTGGCGATACCGGTCTGTTCGCCGAACATGAACTGGCCTGGTTCGGAGCCTTCGCTCCCAAACTGAGCGAAATATTCGAAGTTTTTGTCCATCTCCTGAACACGCGAGTTGCCGTTGTCGCCGATCCAAAAGTTGCCACTCGAGTCGATGTTGATCGAGGTCGGCCAAGAGAATTTGCCACTCCCCGACCCCGGATTGCCCACCGCGCCGAGCAAATAGCCGCTTGAGCCGATCACGTCAATGCGGTTGTTGCCCGCATCGACGACCCAGATAGAGCCGCTGGGTCCTGGAGTGATGCCCTTCGGCCGGACGGTATGCAGTTCCCACGGGTAAAAGCCGACGGCGTTGATGAATTCGCCTGCGCTGGAGAACTCCTGCGCGCGGCCGTTGCCAGTGTCGGAGACCCAGATATTTCCTTCGGGGCTGACCGTGATTCCCTGGGGGCTGTCGAGTTCGCCGCCTCCGGACCCGGCAGAGCCGAACTTGGAGAGGTATTCGCCCGCTTCGTTGAACTCCTCGATCCGGTTGTTGTCGGTGTCGGCGATCCAGATGTTGCCTTCTGCATCAAGCGCGAGCGCGGAGGGATGCAGCAGCTGTCCATCTTCAGAGCCTTCGGAGCCAAATTCGGCCAGGTATTCGCCCGCTTTGTCGAATTCCTCGACCCGGTTGTTTTCCTTGTCGAGGACCAAAAGGTTGCCTTTGGAGTTGATCACGATGCCCGCGGGCTGGTTGAACTGGCCGGGCCCTGCGCCTTCGGAGCCGAAAGAACTCGAATAGGTGGGCAGGTAGTTGGGGATCAGCCACTGCTGGATCTGGTTGTGATTGGTATCGGCAACCCAGAGGTCGCCTTTGCTGTCGGTCGTAAGGCCCATCGGGTAGCCAAAGCTGAACTGCCCCGGGCGCGACCCTTTGGCGCCGTACTGAGCCAGGTATTTCTTGTTGTTGCTGAACTCCTCGATGCGGCCGTTGTTCTGATCGCCGACCCAGACCTCGCCTTTGCTGTCCACCGCGATCGCGGCGGGGTGATGGAACTGGCCTTCGCCGGATCCGGGGGCGCCGAGCTGGCCCGCGTACGTGCCTCCCCCGCTGAACTCGACAACCCGGTTGTCGAGCCAATCGGCGACCCAAGCATTGCCGGTGGGGTCAATTGCGATGTCGGTCGGTTCGCCCAGCTGACCGGCGGCGGCGCCTTTCGAAGACACGACCCTGATGAAGGTGCCCGAGGAATTGAACTCCTGCACCCGGCCGTTGCCAGTGTCGGCGACCCAGATGTTGCCGGAAGGGTCTATCGCGACGCCTTCGGGGCCTACGAACTGGCTGTTGCCGGTGCCGTGGGAGCCGACTTTGGCCAGGTATTCGCCTTTTGCGTTGAACTCCTCGATGCGGTCGTTGGCCGAGTCGGCGACCCAGATGTTGCCGCCGGAGGTGAGCGCGATCGAGGTCGGCCGGTTCAACTGACCGTTGCCCGAGCCGGCAGTGCCAAACGCCTGCTGGAATTCGTCTTCGGCGTTGAACTTCTCGACACGATCGTTTGCGGAGTCGACCACCCAGAGGTTGCCACTTGAATCGACTGCGACGTCAGCGGGGTGGTCGAACTGCCCGCCTTCTTCGCCAGCCGAGCCGAATGAGCGCACGTAGCGTTCGTCAGGCTGATCGTCCCCGGTATAGCCATAGGCGATCGCCGCGCCGCTGGGATACCGCGTTTCTTCGATCTGGCCGTCGACGTCGAAAACCGGTTCTTCCTCTTTGTCTCCGTATTCGACTTCGTAGCCTTCTTTTGGCGTCTTGTTGATGGTGGCGTGCAGTTCGGGGTTGAAGGTCTGCTGTTCTTCGGTTTCTGGAATTTCGACGTCGTTGTCGATCGCGCCGCTGTCCTGCACCATCGTCGCTTCGCTCGGCGCCGCTTCAGACTCCTCGGGCGTCAGTTCGGGCATCTGGGCCGCGGTCCAGCCCTCCCCCCATTCGCCGCTTTTTTCGGCGGGGAGCTGGGAGTTGTAGAAGCGTTCGAGTTCAAGGTTGGCGTCGCGCGCTTTGACCTGGAAGTCGCGTTCGTGGTAGACGAGATTGCCGTTGATCACGTTGACGGCCAGTTCGGGACCGTGGGACTTCTCTTCTTCGGAGTGATCCTGGCCGTCGGGCAGCGGAATGTGCTGGAGGACGTATTCGTCTTTTTCGCCCGTGGCGGGGATGTATTCGAAGTCGATTTTGCGTTCCGGTGTGGCTTCGTTGCCCGCCCAATCGATGGCGGTGACCTTCAGCGTGTGCGCCCCGGGCGCCAGTTCGTGCAATTTCAGCGTGTAGGACAAGCTCATCGAGCAGCTGTTCAACGGACAGGACTGGCTTTCTGAGGCGACCGGCGAAGTGCCGCCGTCGAGATAGACATCGACTTCTTTGACACCGGAGCGCACCTGTCCGGGTTTGGCGTCGGTGGCTTCGATATTCAGTTTGTAGGTGGGCAGGCTGAGTTCGTCGTCGCCTTTTTCCTGGGCGAGGTTTTCGGTGCCTTCCTCTTCGGTGATGTTGGCGAGCTGGCCACTGAGATCGATCAGCGGGCCTTCGCGATCAACCAGCAGTGGATATTCCTGGGTGCCGGCGCCCTTGCCCGTCGGATCGAGCGGCTGAACGGAAATCGAGGCTTCCCCCTGAAACAGGCCATTGGTGTTGAAGGTGATTTTGCCGGTCCGCGTGGCCCCGCAGCGCTGGCTCCACAGGCCCGAGCATGAGGACTGATCCCATTCCCAGATGCTTTCGGCCCCTCCTCGGGCGAGAATCTTCTGTACGCCGAGGCCGGCATCGGTGGCGGTCGCTTCGACCGTGATCGCTTTGTTTTTGCCGAGCCAGGTGCTGGAGCTCGGCATGCCACTGACCGAGGTGAGGGTCGGCGACTCGGGATCGTCGAGCCAGACCGAGACTGAGCCGGTATCGATATCCCGCCAACAGGGAATAGCGATCGATTTTGCTCCCGTCGAGAGGCCGACCACCACGACCTTGCCGCCTTTCGTATACATCGAGTCGCCCCCGTACCACTGGGCACGATCGGTTTCCAGCCAGTCCCATTTTTCGCCGTCCCAGACGCCGTCGTAATCGTGGGGCTGGGGATAGGGTTCCCAGTTGCAGCCATGGTTGTCTCGATGCAGACCAACCGTTGCGCTCGGCGTCGGGTAGATCGAGGGGATATAGGTGGTGGTGCCGGGGCCGCTGTAGTACCACTGCCCGTAGGAGTTGGCTGGAATCGTCCCGCTGACGGACGAGACATAGAGCCCACGGTGGGAGCCCCAACAGGTGAAGATGCAGGAGGTGCTGTGTTCGAACTGCGTTCCGTCATTGGTCGACCAAGACCAATTGGCGAGCCCGGAAAGGTCGCTGCCCGATTCCCAGTCGAAGCTGTCGGTGAGGACTTTGAGTTCTGGATCGACCAAGATCGGATAGGCCAAGTCGGCCTCCCGGTGCCTGAGGCGAAGGACGATGGCGCTCCCTTCGACTTCAAGCGAGACGGGGACCGGAGTGCCCTGGGCGTCGATCGCGCTGGGCGCCGGGACCTCGGCAAACAGCGTGCCCTTGGCGGTGGTTATCTCCGCCCCGTTGGCGTCATCGGAGCGAAGGCTCGCATCGGCCGGAAGCTGAAGATGAAAGCGCAGCGTCTCGGGACTGTTGACCGAGCGCAGCTGGTCGAATATCTCGACCCCTGTCGCGGTCGGGGAGACCAGCTGATCGGTGTCGGACCCTTCCCTGACTTCTGAGAAGAAGATGTTCTTGTCGCCGAAACGACGGCTGCTGCCGGCTTCTTCGGCGCCGACCTGGGAGATGGCCAGGCCGCGATCGCCGACTGCGACCCCTTCGCTCGCCGATTCCCCGATGCTGAGGTCGACCAAAGGGTTATCGGGCTCATAGCCGTCCTTGACCCTCTTGAGGCTGAGATCTACCTTGCGAAGCTCGCCCTTGTTGTTTTTCGCGCGTATGGGGATACTCGCTTCCAAGAGCTGCTTTTCGCCCTCTGGGTTGACCACCTCCGCCCCCCTTTCGCCAAGCGAGCGAGTAAGAGTGGCGTCGCTCAGAAAGCGGGCAGGTTCTCCATTCAGGGCCGCAAGCTGTTCGGAGAACTGCGCGTTCAGCAGCCGAGTAGCTTCTTCAGGGCCGATGCCGGCATATGCCTCTCGCGAGGCTTCGCGTTCGCGCTTTGCATCCGGAGCGGCCAGCTGCTTTGCCTGCTCGGCTTCTTCTCGTTCGAGTTTCGCGATGCCTTCGGCGATGTCGTCCCCCGTCGGCGGCTGGACGGAAGGCGCCGGCTCGGATCCGAACGATTCCTGGAGTGGTGGCTCAGGCGAAGAGCTGCCAAAGGCAGGCACAGCCGAACAAGCGAAAAGCAACAGCGCAAAAACGATCACCCAGCGAGTACGACCACGTCCCCTGATGCGCAAGCCCATGAGCCCGCCTCCCCATTTCCCGATTTCCCTTTCCCTTACATCCCAGACCGCTTGACCGAGATCGAGTGGCTTGACTCAGATCGAACAATTTGGGTTGTTCGATCCAGAGTACTCAACTTTACAGCGCCGTGTCACGACGGCGGCTCGGCGAATCGTCAGGTCAAGCTCGGGCGGCGAGCTCGTCGCGGATTTCTTTGGGCAGCATGAAGCGGACGTCCTCGTGGACGGTCCGCAGCTCGGAGACGTCGTCGGCGCCGCGCTCGCGGAAGAAGTCAACCAGGCGTTCGACCAGCTCCTCGGGGGCGCTGGCGCCGGAGGTGATGCCGACCGTCTCGACCCCGTCGAGCCAGGCCTCGTCGACTTCGGAATGGTTGTCGATCAGGTGGGAGGCGGCGCCGTGTTCGCGGGCGACCTCGACCAGGCGGTTGGAGTTGGAGGAGTTGGTCGAGCCGATCACGAGGACCAGGTCGCACTCGCGGGCGAGCTGCTTGACGGCGATCTGGCGGTTGGTGGTCGCGTAACAGATGTCGTCGGACTTGGAGCTGACTATCGAGGGGAACTTGGAGCGCAGGGCGGCGATGATCTCGGCCGTCTCGTCGACCGAGAGCGTCGTCTGGGTGATGAAGGCGACCCGCTCGGGATCGGGGATCTGCAAGGTCTCGACTTCCTCGACCGTCTGCACCAGGACGATGCTGTCGGGGGCCTCGCCCATCGTCCCTTCGACCTCCTCGTGGCCCTCGTGGCCGATCATCACGATCGCGTAGCCGTCGGCGGCGAAGCGGCGGGCCTCGACGTGGACCTTGGTCACCAGCGGGCAGGTGGCGTCGATCGTGCGCAGGCCGCGGGCGGCCGAGTTCTCGTGAACCGAGGGGGCGACGCCGTGGGCGGAGAAGACGACCATCTTGCCCTCGGGGACCTCGGTCTCCTCCTCGACGAAGATCGCGCCGCGCTTGGAGAGTTCCTCGACCACGTGCTTGTTGTGGACGATCTCCTTGCGGACGTAAACCGGGGCGCCATGCAGGTCGAGAGCGCGCTCGACCGCCTGCACGGCGCGGTCGACGCCAGCGCAGTAGCCGCGCGGAGCGGCCAGCAGGACCTTGTTTATGGAGGTGGTGGAAGCAGTGCTCATACCCAGCAGGGTAGCGGTGGCGACGTTGCGGGATTCAGCCCGGGGTAGCCCGCAGGACGCCGCGAAGCTAGCCTTGCAGCGATGAGCACCGAAGGACGACACCTGGACCGCCTGACCTCGGTCGACGCCTCGTTCCTCACCAACGAGACTTCGGCGAGCCATATGCACGTCGGCGCGATCCTGATCTTCGAGGGCCCGCCGCCCAAATACGTCGACCTGGTCGAGCACGTGCGCAGCCGGCTCGGGCAGGTCCCGCGCTTCCGCCAGCGCCTCGTGGTGCCACCGCTGGAGGCGGGCCGCCCGCTCTGGGCCGACGACGTCAACTTCAACCTGACCTACCACATCCGCCACAGCGCGCTGCCGGAGCCGGGCGGCGAAGAGCAGCTGCGCCAGCTCGCCGGCCGCGTCTTCTCGCAGCAGCTCGATCGCTCGAAGCCGCTCTGGGAGCTGTGGCTGGTGCAGGGGATGGAGCGCGACCGCTTCGCGATCCTGACCAAGACCCACCACGCGATGGTCGACGGGGTCTCCGGCGTCGACATCGGCACCGTGCTCTTCGACCTCGAGCCGAGCCCGCCGCCGACGCCGGTCGAAGACGAGTGGGTCCCCCAGGCCGAGCCGAGCACGACCGAGCTGATCACCCGCGCCGCCACCGACGGCGCCACCTGGCCGCTGAAACTGGCCGAGCGCGTGGTCGACGCCGCCCGCCACCCCGAGGCGGCGGCGCGCAAGCTGACCGAGGCGCTGGAGGGCGTGGCCGAGGTCGTCGGCGCCTTCGCCGACCCGGCCCCGGACGTGCCGCTGAACCAGCCGATCGGCCCGCACCGGCGCTTCGTCTGGGCGCGCTCGGAGCTGGCGACCTTCAAGCGGATCAAGGACGCGTTGGGAGGCACGGTCAACGATGTCGTCTTGGCGGTCGTGACCGGGGCGCTGCGCGAGTGGCTGCACGGGCGCGGCATCCGCACCGAGGGGCTGGAGCTGCGGGCGCTGGTGCCGGTCTCAATCCGCACCGAGGACCAGCACGGCGAGCTCGGCAACCGGATCGCCGCGATGCGCGGTCCGCTGCCCGTCTACGTCGAGGACCCGGCGCGGCGGCTGCGGGTGGTGAGCGAGCAGATGGAGGGGCTGAAGCGCTCCAAACAGGCGCTCGGCGCGGAAGTGATCTCGCGCTTCAACGACTTCGCGCCGCCGACATTGCTGGCCCAGGCCGCCCGGGTCAACTTCTCGACCAGGCTCTTCAACCTGATCGTCACCAACGTGCCCGGGCCGCAGATCCCCCTCTATGTGCTGGGGCGGGAACTGGAGGAGGTCTTCCCGGTCGCCTTCCTGCCCGCGAGCCACACGATGGCGATCGCGATCATGAGCTACAACGGCCACCTCGGCTTCGGCCTGCTCGCCGACTACGACTCGATGGACGACGTCGACGAGATCGCCGCCGGCCTGAGCAGGTCGCTGGAAGCGCTCGAGGAAGCGGCTGCGGCCGCTGCTCCGGCCTGAGGCCCACCGGCCGACGAGCGCTCAGGGCTAGGCTTTTGCCATGGCCCTGCTCTTGATCCTCCTCTTCATCGTCGTCCCGATCGCGGAGCTCTACGTGATCATCCAGGTCGGCGAAGCGATCGGCGTGCTGCCGACCCTGGCCCTCCTGCTGGCCGACGCCCTGCTCGGATCCCTACTGCTGCGCCACCAGGGCCGCGGCGCCTGGCGCCGCTTCAACGCCGCCCTCGCCGAGCGCCGCTTCCCCGGCCGCGAGGTGGCCGATGGCCTGATGATCGCGATCGGCGGCACCCTGCTGCTGGCCCCAGGCTTCATCACCGACATCTTCGGCCTGATCCTCCTGATCCCACCAACCCGGGCAATCGTGCGGGCCCTGATGAAGGGCTTCATCGGCCGGCGCTTCGTGGTCGGAACCGTCGGCAGCTTCGGTGCCCAGCCCCCGCCACAGCCGGGACGGCACTACGACTTCGACGCAACTGCCGAAGAGGTGCCGACCAACGGCAACGGCGGGGACCGGCAGCTGCCGGGCTGAGGGCGCTATCGGTCAGCAGGCGTTCCCGCGCAAGGCTTCGCGGCTCTCGTTAACCCCCAGCCCGACAAGCAGCCCCGCCGACATATACGCGCAGAAGACGTTCTGCCGCCCTCGCTGACGGTGGCCGAGGAATGCAGCTCATCGCCGACGCCGGCCTTGGCCTTGGCGAGCATCGGCATCGTGGCCAGGGTACGGCGGCCAATCCGATCCCCACCCAGCTCGCCTCCGCGTGCGCACCGGCCAAGAGGGCGCGGACCAGCCTCTAAGTGCTGGGCGCGCCGCTCGGCCGCCTTGGAGTCCCGACGCGTCTCGGTGAAGCCCAGACGACGATCAGGCCAGCCACCGACTCGATCAGGCTGTCAGCGCCGAAGCCGATCAAGACATTCGAGGTCGTGGCCCGCCCGACGGCGAGCGCGATGGCCGCCTCGGCGACGTGCCAGCCGATCCCAAGCGAGGCGAGAAGCTTGGCGCGGCAGACAAGCAGGCCGTGGCGATCGCGCGAGATCGACGGAGCGGGAGAAGCCGCCGGGACAAGCGTCGGCAGCTCGACCGGGCTCAAGGGACGCCACCGCCGCCAGCAGGGCGCGGCCTCGCTCGGTCAGCTCATACATGACCATCTTTCCGTCGCGCCCCGAGCGAGCAATGCCTGACGCCTTCAGCTGACGCGCGTGGTGGGAAATAAGCCGCTCGTCGCGCCCGACGATCCAAGCCAGGTCACAGACACAGGCCGATCCGCCGGCGTCAAGGGCGAGCGCGACAGCGAGCCGGGTCGGATCGCCGAGCGCCTTCAGCCCGGCGGCCCAGAGCTCCAGTCCCTCGGCCGCCAGGAAGCCCTTACGGACCCGCTCGGCCTTAGGCAGGTCGAGACAGAGCAGATCGCGAGCATCCAGATCGTGGCCCACTGTCAGATCGAATGACCTTAGCGGCGGTCCAAAGTCGACCAGCCAGTCAGACTCGGTTTGAACGCTGACCTAACCTGGCATTGCGAGGCCGCTTCGGGCTGTGGTCGCCCTAAGCAATTGAACGGGTGCTCAGCGATCCACCTCAAGCGAATATCGAGGCCATGGGCCGTTGACTCGTATGTCAACGGTTCCCTTCGAATCGCGTCGTAAAAGCAGCGCGCAGTCACCCGGGCCGAGGGGGGCGTTGCGGAGCGCTCTAGCCACCGCGATCGTCAGAGGTATTGACGTACCCCTTTCGCCATCTCGACTTCCGCCGAATCGTCGGACTTCTCGTGCTCGGCTATCCGGCTTATGACCGCCTTTCTCGCGTTGCTGGGCCGGCTGCCGGCCAAGAGGGCAGCGACGCGTAGGACGGCCCCTTTTCGACCGATGTCGGTCACTTCCGACTCGAGGTCGAGCAGTGCCTTGACCAGCTCATGACGCTTCGCGGCACCGGCGACCCGAATGGCCCCGATCAGCGGGCCGACCGTTTCGGATGTCTCGCGGCGATCGACGACCATCTTGACCAACCCCGTCGCGATCCGTTCCACCACATCGACCGCCAAGCGCTCCTGGCGTTCGACGATGAACTTGATAAGCGCTTCATGCTGGTCGGCGGTCTCTGCGACTGCCTCAAGCCGGGTCGCGGCCGCCTCTACCACCTGCTCCTGGTAGCTGGGGTTCAGCCGGTTGAGAAGTGCCTCGGCGACCGAGAGGTGATCATTGGCGATCGCCTGTACAAGCGCGGCGGAGATGAGCTCCTGGCCCTCGTCGCCGGGGAAAGCCTCAGCGAGAGTCGTCCCTGCCGTGGCCATCTCGAGGTCGTTGTGATCGGAGATCTCCGATGCGATCCGTCCCTTGATGCCGGCGCGAAAGTGCCCTGGGAACTGTGCCTGGTTTGCCACTACCCACTGGGCGAGGCGTGGCTTCTCCGCGAGAGAGCACGCTTGCTGGCCAAAAGCGCCGCCGAGCTGCTGATCGACCTCCTCGCTCGCCTCGCAGAGCGCGAGTCCCAGATTGAGCGTGATCCAGCGCCTGTCCTCGTCGAGGGCATCCCAGGAGTTCGAGAGGTCGGTTGCGAGCTCAAGTGCCCCAGGCGTGGAGTTCAGGCGCGGGATCACCTCGTTGAGAGCCTGGGCGAGCTGTCCGTACTCGGCGGCACCGGAATCGCGGGAGGTGGCGAGGCTCTGCCTGCAGATCGCAAGGAAACGAGCAAGAACATCCTGGTCGGCCGCGGGGCCGGCGAGCGCGAGCGCCGCGAAGCGGAACGACGGCTCCTGGCCGGTCAACATGTTCCCGTCGATCTGGTCCAGCGCCTCGCGGATTGCCCGCGTCCCCGCCACTCCCGGCCAGGCCTCGACCAGCTGCAAGTAGGCGGCGAAATCGCCTCGCAGGCCATCCTCGGCGAATGCCGCGGCGATCCTTGCTTTGGCGAGTTCGTCGAGCAAGTCGATGATCGCCGCCAGGGCGGCGCTCAGCGACTCTCGGTAGGACTCGACATCACCATCGCGAGCGGTGCCGAGGAGCGCATCGAGCAGCAGCCGGAATCGCGGCGCCTGCAGGAGCCGGCGAGCGGAATCGAGGACCTGATTGGGGTCGAGCTGGGAGAGCCGCTCCTTGAGCTCGGTCTGAGAAATCGCCTCGTCGAGGACGTGAGCGGCCAGTTCTCCCTCGTCGCCTTGAAGTCTGGGTGTGGCAAGCACGGCGCGGGTTGTGTTGTGGGCCGTACTCCAAGCGTGATCGGTGACGGCGCGATCGAAGTAGTCCTTGGCAGCTGCCTGATAGTTGCCGAGATCCTCGGGAGTCGCGGCGTCGAGCATCTCCTCGGGTGCCGTCCCTTCTTCGAGCGATTCGGTGAACTCCGCGTAGCCGGGCAGGGCAAGCTCGTGGACCGTCTGCTTCTGAGTCAGGTAAGCAGCGATGTGCGTCGTGAGGATGTCGTCGGTGAAGCGCAGAAAACCGACCATCCGCTTGGGAAGGCCTCCCTGATTGCCCTCCATTTCGGCCGCCAGCGCGTGCCACTTGGCGAGCAGAGTGTGGTCTTCACGCAGTTCCTTAAAGTGAGGCCGGAACTCCTCTTCGAGAATGGCCAGCTTGGCGATTACGAGGATGTCGGGTTCGATCTGGATCCGCTTCGACTTGCGGCGGTCCTTGAACACCTGAAGGCGAAGCGTGAGGCCGTTGACAAACTGCTTGACCCGGCGGGGATTGCGCTTGAGTGCCTGCGCGGCCATCTCGACCAGCTTGTCGCCGGTGGGAGTCTCGAACAGTTCGTTGTTGAGGAGGAAATTGTGCAGCTCGCGGGCGGTAAAACCGCGCATGTCCTCGTCGAGGGCATCGGTGATCCGGACGCTCGCGTTGAAGAACTTGCGCAGGTATTCGTCGACCGCCTCCTCGACGGCGAGCCGCGCCTCCTCCTCTTCGCCTTGCCTGACCGGAACGCGGGAGGCCTCTTCAACGGCAAGATGACGGCGTAGGGCTTCGTCGTCGGCAGCGATCACGAAGCAGAGGCTCCGTAGGCCGTCCTCGCTTTCCTGGAGCGCCGGCTCGAGGAAGCCCTTCACGGTCGAGAGGATCTGGGTTACCCGCTGGGGTGAGCAGCGATCTAGATTGTCGATCCCGATCACCAGCCGGCCGACCTTGACGCTCTCGAGCAGTTTCCGAAAACTGGCGGCAAACTGATCGGGGAACTCAAGTCGCTGGCGCGTTTCCTGAATCTGGACCGGGGTCACGACGCGATTCGCGACGACGAGGACGAATGCCGCCAGAGACCCGATGATCGCCTTCTCGACATCGAGCACGGTGTTGTGGGAGGCACCGAGCCTGGGCAGCCCAAAGTAGGTCGCGAGGATGACACCCAGGGCAAGCGCGCCGGCCAAGAGGGCAGGGACCAGGGCTCCCCAGTCCATCGCCCAACCAGTCTTTCCCGGCTTGGTGAATGCGAAGTCGAATTGCCGGAGCTCGTCGCCGAGGTCATATTCGTCCTCGTCAATCGCACCGCTTTCGACTAGCTGGCTCCCGACTTCGCGGATGAACTCGCGGCGCAGCGAGTCGCCCTCGTAGCGCCAGGCGTCGAAGACCGCCATCGCTGAGTCGTCGCCCCCCTCGTCGTTGAGGCGCGAGCCAATGTCGCCGAGGATCGTCGACTTACCGGTACCCCAGGGTCCGAAGAGCCCCAGGGTGAACGGGCTGGGAAATGCCGGCAAAGCACCCAGAATCGCGTCGGCGTACTCGCGGTGACCGAACTGATCGGCGTTCTCTCCGTCAAGCTCCTGAATCTGGTCGGCGCGGTAAGGAGAGAGCGGGGTCGACGCCTCTTCGCCGTCCTCCTCGCCACCCGTACTGTCACCCTGCGTCTCAACCTCGAAGTCCGGGGGTGGGTCGGTCGAAAAGACCTCAGGCTCTTCGGGTTCGAGATTCAGCGTGCTCACGAAAGCGGGAGCCTCCATGTCCCCACCCACTGCAGCGTGTCATTGATCGCAACGTTCTCGTGCACTGCTTCGCCTCCCCAAGCCCAGAGTGTGCGGCTGACCTTAGCCTTTTCCGGAGCCGGAGGAGATGCGAAGTGTTACCCACGGTGGAGTGGCAAACGAAGCGCCGGCGATCTCACGAGGAACTCAGGGCCTCGCGGGCGATGCTCGAGTTCTACTTGCGCGAGTAGAACCTACGCATCACCTTCATGCCCGGTCATTCGCCGGCATCTCGTCAGCTCTTCGTGAAGTCGGCGCGACCGATAGCGATACGGACTATTTCTTTCGATGTTGCCCGACTGAAAGAGTCCGTGGGGTGCCATGGGACGAGTTCGGGACAAATCTGGCCCCCATGACTCCCGAATTCGTGCCTAGAAGCCGAGTGCGAACTTGGCGTCGTCGGTCATCATCTCTGGTGACCAGGCCGGGTCGAAAACCATCTTCGGGTGGACCGCCTCGACTCCCTCTAGGTCGCCGACGAACTCTTTCATCTGTTCGGAGACCTGGGGGCCGATTGGGCAGGCCGGGGTGGTGAGGGTGAAGGTGACGTAGACGTCGGTTCCCTCGATCTCGACGTCATAGACGAGGCCGAGGGAGACGAAGTCGAGCCCGAGCTCGGGATCGATGACCTCCTCGAGCGCCTCGATCACGTCGTCTTCGGTCAGCACGGCGGTTGTGTCCTCGGTCATTGGCCAATGGTAGCCGGGTGGCTGCGCCGCAACCATTTAGGGTTGCGGCCGTGCCCGCCCCTCCCTCGATAGTTCGCCGCTCGATTGGCATCGTCTTCGCCGACGGCGGCCTGCTGGCGCTGAGCGCGCTGCGGCCCTCCGGCGCGGGCGGGCACGGCGAGGAGGAGCTGACCGCGGTGCTCTGCGATCCCGACGGCGCCCCGGTCGAGGTGGCCGAGACGCTGCTCTCGACCGAGTACGGCAGCGACGGCGTCCAGCGGCGGGCGACGCTGGAGCTCTGGCCCGATGGCGACGGGCACCCGCTGCGCGGCGCCGGGACCCTGATCAGCGCCCACTCGGTGCGCCGCCCCGGCCTCAGCTCCGAGATCGCCTTCTTCCGCTGGTCGGTCGAGGGCCGCGAGGGCCTCGGCCACTACGAGATCGTGCGCGACGATGGCTGAGATCGAGGCGATCGTCTCCGACTTCGGCGGCGTCCTGACGACGCCGCTGCTCGGCTCCTTCATGGCCTTCCAGGACGAGACCGGGATCTCGACCGAAAATCTCGGCAAGGCGATGCAGGCGGCGACCGAGGCCGACGGCGAGAACCCGCTGTTTGTGATGGAGCGCGGCGAGATGACCGAGGAGGCATTCCTCGACCGCCTCGCCGGCGCGCTCGAGCCCTTCCTTGGCCACCGCCCCGCCCTGCACCGCTTCAAAGAGATCTACTTCGACGCCCTGCAGCCGAACGAGCCGATGATCAAGCTGATGCGCGAGCTGAAGGCGAGCGGCAAGCGGATGGCGATGCTGACCAACAACGTGCGCGAGTGGGAGCCGCTCTGGAAAGCGATGCTCCCCGTCGACGAGATCTTCGAGCTGGTCGTCGACTCGGCCTTCGTCGGCCTGCGCAAGCCCGAAGCCAAGATCTACACGCTGACCCTGGAGCGCTTCGGCATGCCGGCAGAGTCATGCCTCTTCGTCGACGACCTCGCCCACAACTGCGAGGGCGCCCGCGCCGCCGGCATGAGCGCGGTCCACTTCCGCGACAACGAGCAGGCGATCACAGAGATCCGCGCGGCGCTCGGCTAGCTTCAAGCAGCGGCGGGGCAGCGCCGGCGAGGACCCGAAGGCGATAGAGGACTCCGATGACGCTGGTCAGGGCAAGGCAGGTTGCGGAGCCGGCGTAGCCCCAAGGCTGCGCATACTTCGCGGTCAGGCAGACGAGCAGGATCGTGGCGAGCACGCAAAACGAAGTCAGGCCCATGAATACATAGCGTTCCCGCGACCCGTCCTTTCGTTTGGTGTCGCGCTCCGCGAGCTGCTGGGCAAGCAGTTGCCTCCTTTCTTCCCGGCGCTGGCTCTGATCGGCGAGATCCTCCGACCGGTGCTTTTTCTGATCGGAGATGTCCGCTTTGCGCCGCTTCTCCAGATCGTCAAGCTCGGCGTCGGTCAGCTCGCGGACGGCGCCCTTGACCATCTCCTTCACTTCATCCGCGCTGTACACCTCTTGCGCCAGTTCGGCCTGAAATTTGAGCAGCCGTCGCTGGTCCTTGGCGTCGAGTTCCTCGATGTGATCGACATCGGGATACAACACGGACGACACCGATGCCAAGACTTCAATCACCCGGCTGTCGCTCGGGCTTCTGTCCTTGATCGACCGAGAGACCAAACCGCGCGACTGGGAGGCCTCCTGGGCCTGTTTGCCGCGCTTGGTCTTGGCCTCAGTGCTCACAGCACCTTTCTCCGTTCGTCTACGTGACGACTTACGCTCTGCCTGAGCGGACGAGACGGAAAGACCGACCCTTCTAGCGGTTCAGGCAGAACTTATGTTGCGTGCCGTGTGACGGTTGACTCCTTGACGGCGTCAGCAAGCCTGCGTCTACACCCTGTTGCGGCAGCATCGAACTCACGCTGGAAGACTGGGGAATAATTTTTTGCCTCTCTAGCTCCCACCGGCAACCCAAGTGCCAGATTCCGTGACTTTATGCGCCGACACTAAAACTGTCAAGAACGGACCAGTTTTTCTGAGGAAAGGCGCTTAAACGCCGGGAAATGGCGTAAACGGGCTAGTTGTCGGAGCCGGCGCGGTCCCAGATGTAGAGCTCTACCGCCTCTACGGCAAGCTCCATCTGGCGCGGCGGGGAGAGCAGGCTGAGGACCAGCTCAAGGGCGTCTTCTTCGGTGACGCCGGCATCGACGGCCTCCTCGCCGCGGAAGCCGGCGGCGAGTTTCATCGCCTCGCGCCGGTTCTCGCCGAGCGAGCCGAAGGCGCCCATCAGGAAGTCGCGGTTGGGGACCGGGTGGCCGACCTCGAGCGAGCCGTGCCAGGCGGCCAGCATCGAGAGATCGTGCTCGTCCAGCTCGGCGAGCGCCTTGGCGTAGTGGGTCTCCAGCTCGTGGTCGGGGATCTCGTCGACCCAGGACCGGACCGCCTCGCCGAGCAGCTGCCGGCGGGCCTCACGGCCAACGGAGTCGGCGATCGCCCGGATCGCGTCGGCTGGGTCTACAAAGCAGAGCGCCATACGTGGGAGGCAATTTAGAGGGGGCGGAAGACGGCAAAGCGGTACTGCAATGCCGCATTTTGCGGCGCGGGCGCGCCGGGGCTGGCCATAGTCTGGGAGGGGTGCCACTGAACCTGATCCACGGGCCTCCGAACTCCGGTCGGGCGGGCCTGATCCGCCGTCAATTCGAGGCCGTGCTTGAGCGCGACCCGGTCCTGGTCGTGCCCAACATGGACGACGTCTTCAGCTTCGAGCGCGAGCTCTGCCGGAGCGGGGCCGCGCTCGGCGGCTCGGTGATGACCTTCGGGGCGCTGTTCCGGGCGGTGGCGACGGCGGGCGGCTCTCCCCCGGGGGCCGAGCTCTCGGCGGCGCAGCGCCTGCAGGTGGTCTCGACCGCGATCGCGGCGGGGCGGGGCGGCCTCGGGCTGCTGCGCCGCTCGGCCGAGCGGCCGGGGTTTGCGCTCGCCTTCGAGCGGCTGCTCGACGAGCTGCAGGCGGCGGGACTGACGGCGGAAGATGTCGAGGCAGGCGCCGGGACCCTGGAGGGCTCCGCCTACCTCAGCGATCTGACCACCCTCTTCGCCGGCTACGGCGAGGCCCGCAAACGCAGCGGCCGCATCGACGCCCACCAGATCGCCCGCGAGGCGATCGCGCTGCTGCGCGGCGACCCGGGCTTCTGGCGGCGGCCCGTCTTCCTCTACGGACTCGACGACCTGACCGGCAACCAGTTCGAGCTGATCGCGGCGTTGGCGGGGGCGGCCGAGGTGACGGTGGCGCTGCCCTTCGAACGGGACAACTCGGCCCTGACGGCGCGGGCCGCGATGCTGGAGCGGCTACGGGAGGGCATCGGGGCCGCTCACGAGACGGCGATCGAGGCCGACCCCGCCAACACGGACAGCGCCCTGCTCTTCCACCTCGAGCGCGGCTTCGGCGCCGCCGAGCCGGCCCGGCGGGCGCCAGACGGGGACCTGGCCCTGCTGCGTTCGGCCGGGGCCCGGGGCGAAGCCGAATCGATTGCCGCCGAAGTGGCCAAGCTGCTCCACGGCGGCGCCGATCCAGGTGAGATCGCGATCGCCCTGCGTGATCCGGTGCGCCGCGGCCCGCTGCTGGCCGCGGTGCTCGAGTCCTACGGCGTCGCCGTGGCGCTGGAGGCCGAGCTTCCCGTCGCCGGCACCGCCGTCGGCGGCTGCCTGATCGCCCTGCTCGAAGCCGAGTTCGGCGCCGGCCGGGCCAGCGACCTGCTGCGCTTCCTGCGCGGCCCCTCCGGCGTCTCCTCCCGGCAGGTCGACTGGCTGGAGCGCGCGATACGGCGGGGGCGAGTGCAGACCGCGAGCGATGGGCTCGACATCTGGCGTCGATGGGCCGCAAACGGGCCTATATCTCCCGTTTTAGGCCCGTCGGCGGATGGTGATGAGCTGCCGGATGACCTGGCGCGGGTTCGGGAGGCGGCGGGGCGCTCGCCCGTCGCGCTGCTGGAGGAGGTCGGGCGGCTGGCGGCGACGATGGCCTCGCGGCCGCTGCGCGGCAAGGGCGACGGGGCGCAGCCGCAGGCCGGCGAGGGGACCGAGCTGCGGGCCGCCGCCGCGATCTCGGCCGCGCTGGCAGACCTGGCCGAGCTTGGCGGCTCGGCGCCCGCCCCCGAGGAGCTGGCGGCGACGATCGAGGGAATCTCGTTTCGGGCCTGGAGCGGCCCGGTCGAGGGACGGGTGCGAATCGCCAGCCCCTACCGGCTGCGCGCCGGCCGCTTCGACCACCTCTTCGTCGGCGCGCTGCAGGACGGCGAGTTCCCGCGCCGCGACCGCGGCGGCGACCCCTTCCTCTCCGAGAGCCAGCGCGCGACCCTCGGCCTCGACCCGCGCCGCGACCGCGAAGCCGAGGAGCGCTACCTCTTCTACGTCTGCATCGGGCTGGCCCGCAAGCGGCTCTTCCTCTCCTATCGCGACTGCGACGAGAACGGCGCCGCCGAGTCGCCCTCGCCGCTGCTCGACGAGATTCGCGGCCTGCTCGACCCGCCGCCGGAGGGCGAGGGACCCGATCCGGTCGAGGCGGCGATCCTGCGCGGGCGTGACCTGGCCCAGGTCGTCCACCCGGTCGCCGAGGCGCCTTCGGAGAACGAGCTCGCGCGCGCCGTCGCCGCCGCGGGGGCGGCCGCCGACCCTTCCCTCCTCCTGGCCGCCGCCGCGGTCGACGAGGAGACCGGCGCCCGCATCACCGCGCGGGTCGCCGCCGCGCGGGTCGCCGAGGCCGCCAGCCGCGCCCCCGGGCCGCTGACAAACCCCGCCGCGCTCAAGTCCCTCGCCTCGGTCTATGCCTATGGCGGCACCACGCTGGAGGAGTTCGACCTCTGCTCCTACCGCTGGTTCGCCGGCCACGAGCTCAGGCCCGAGCCACTCGACCCCGTGCCCGAGCCGCTGATCCAGGGCGGCCTGATGCACGCCGCGCTCGACCGCCTCTACGGCGAGCGCCCCGGCGGCGACCCCCTCCCCCGCCCCAGCTCGCTCGGCGCCTGGATCGGGCGTGGCCGCGAGCTGGTCGCCGAGATCGCGCGGGAGCGGCAGCTGGGCGCACAGCCGGTCGAGCGGGCGATGGCGCGACGGGTCGAGCGCCTGCTGACCCGCTTCCTCGCCGAGGAGTCCGAGCGCGAGACCGGCGGCTTCGAGCCCTGGCTGCTGGAGGCGACCTTCGGCGAGCAGGAGGAGAGCGAACGCCCGGCGCTGGAGATCGACGGCTGGCGCCTGCACGGCGCGATCGACCGCGTCGACCGCGACCGCGAGGGGCGGGCGCTCGTCCTCGACTACAAGCTCTCCGGCTCGGTGACGCCGCGGGAGAAGTTTGAGGAGCGGGCCAAGCTCCAGCTCCAGCTCTACCTGATCGCCGTCGCCGAGCACTGGGGCGCGGTGCCGATCGGCGGCCTCTACCACCCGCTGCGGGGAACCTCGGGGCGGCGGCCGCGGGGAGCGGTGATCGACGAGGTCGGCGGCGAGCTGGCCTCCTACCGGCTCTACCGCAACGACATCGTCGACGAGGAGGGATTCGAGCAGATGCTGGCCGACGCCCGCCGGCGGGCGGGCGCGATCGTCGCCCGCATGCGCAGCGGCGAGATCCGCCGTGACCCCGGGCCGCGCGCCGGCATGCGCGGCCACGACATCTGCCCGACCTTCTGCGAATTCGCCCCGATCTGCCGCCGCGACCGCGCCCCGGCCAGTGAGGAGGACTTCGAGGTGGAGGACCGTTGAGCGGGCGCGCCCCAACCCCCGAGCAGGCGGCGGCGATCGTCGCCAGCCAGCGCGATGTCCTGCTTGAGGCGGGAGCGGGAACGGGCAAGACCGGGGTGATGGTCGACCGCTACTGCCGCCTCGTCTGCGATCAGGGCGTCTCGCCCGACGCGGTCCTCGCCTTCACCTTCACCGACAAGGCGGCGGCGGAGCTGCGCCAGCGGATCCGGGCCGAGCTGGGGCGGCGGGCCGAGGCCGGCTCTGAGCGCGCCCGCGAGCTGCTGGCGGGGATCGGCGGCGCCTGGGTGACGACGATCCACGGCTTCTGCAACCGGCTGCTGGCCGGGCACCCGGTCGCGGCCGGGGTCGACCCCGGCTTCCGCGTGCTCGACACGCCAGAGACGCAGCGGGCGGCGCAGGAGGCGTTCGACGCCGCCCTGGAGGAGTTCCTGGCGACGGGGGAGGAAGCGCGCGAAGACACCGTCGCGACCTTCGAGATCGACGGCCTGCGGGCGATCGTGGTCGGCGCCCACGCCGAGCTGCGCAGCCGCGGCATCGCCCAGCCACGGCTGCCGGAGCAGCCGGCGCCCGACGTCGAGGGCGCGCTGCGCCATGCCGCCACGGCCGCGGCCGAGTGCTTGGAGGAGTTGAAACCGAGCGACGCGCGGCGCGAGCTGCTGGAGCGCGCGATGGCGCGGCTCGGCGAAGCGGGCGCCGCCCCGCTCGACCTCGACGAGCTGACCTCGCTCCGGACAGACAGCAAGGCGAAAAGCGTCGGCCCTTACCGCGAGGCGATCGAGGCGGCGATCGCCCGCAGCGCGGAGGCGGGAGAGGGAGGCGAGGCCTACCGTCACATCGCTGTCCTGCTGGAGCTGTTCTCGGCCCGCTTCGAGGAGGCGAAGGGACGCCGGGCGGGAATCGACTTCGAGGATCTGCAGATCCTCGCCGCCCGCCTGCTCGAGCGCTCTGAGGTAGGCCAGGCCTACCTCTCGCGCTTCAGCCACCTGATGGTCGACGAGTTCCAGGACACCAACCGCCTGCAGCTGCGGCTCGTCCAGGCACTGCACGGGCCGCACAGCGAGCTGATGGTGGTCGGCGACGAGTTCCAGTCGATCTACGGCTTCCGCCACGCCGACCTCGAGGTCTTCCGCGAGCAGCGCAGCCTGGTCGAGGCCGCCACCGACGGGACGGCAATGGAGCTGAGCGGGAACTTCCGCTCCCGGCCCGAGCTGATCGGCGCCGTCAACTTGCTCGGGGCGAAGCTGCTGGGCGAGTCCTTCCGGCCGCTGCGGGTCGGGGCTGAGCCCGAGGCCCCGGCGCCGCCCGGCGCGGGGCCGGCGGTCGAGCTGCTGCTGACCGCCCGCGACGGCTGGGACGCCGAGGGGATCGACCTCGCGCCGCCGACCGACGGCACGACGCCGGCCAACTGCCTGGCCGAGGCGCGGCTGCTGGCGACGCGGCTGCGCGAGCTCGCCGATGGCGGGATCGACCGCGGCGAGATGGTCGTGCTGCTGCGCGCCTTCACCCACCTCGACGCCTACGAGGACTCGCTCGAACGCGCCGGCCTGCGCCCCTACGTGGTCGGCGGCCGCGGCTACTGGTCCCAGCAGCAGGTCTCCGACGTCTGCGCGCTGCTGGCGACGATCGCCAACCCGCTCGACGACCAGGCCCTGTTCGGCGCCCTCGCCTCCCCCGCCTGCGCCCTCGCGCCCGACACGCTCTGGCTGCTGCGCGCCGCCGCCGGCAGGCGCAGCCACGCCTGGCAGGCGATCGAAGCGGCGGCCGGCCTTGGCGAGCCGGAGCTGGCCGAGCCGGAGCGGCTGGGGCAGATCCCGGCCAGCGAGCTGGCGCTGCTGCGCCGCTTCGTGGCGACGGTCGAGGGCCTGCGCGAGCGCGGCAGCCGACTCTCGCTGGAAGGGCTGATCGAGGCGGCGGTGACCGAGACCGGCTACGACCTGGCGGTGCTGATGCGGCCCTCCGGCGAGGCCCGCTTCGCCAACGTCCGCAAGCTGATGCGCCTCGCCGCCGAGTTCGAGTCGCGCGAGGGCCGCGACCTGCGCGGCCTGCTCGACTTCCTCGCCTCGCGGGCCGAGGTCGACGCCGAGGCCCAGGCCGCGACCGCGGTCGAGGGCCACGACGGGGTGCGGATCATGACCGTCCACAACGCCAAGGGCCTCGAGTTCGGCGTCGTCGCCGTGCCCGACCTCTCGCGCAGCCTGCTGGCGGGCTCGCGGCCACCGCTGCTGACGATCGGCCGCGACGGCGAGGCGCCCCGGGTCGGCCTGCAGATGCGCAGGCTCGGCGCGGCCTCGATCAACCTCTACTCCTACGCCGAGCTCTGCGAGGAGGCGAAGGAGCGCGACGCCGAGGAGGGCCTGCGGCTCTTCTACGTCGCCGCCACCAGGGCGCGCCAGCGGCTGATCCTCAGCGGCGTCGTCAAGCCCGAGCCGGGCGCCGGCCTGAAGCCCTCGACCCCGGCGATCGAGCGCATCATCGATGGCTTCGAGATCAACCGCGAGGCCGATTCCGCCCTGCCGGTCCCGGCGCCGGAAGCGCGTGAGGGCCTCGACGCGGCCTTCCAGCCATCGGAGATCGCGATCCGGGTCAGCCTCCCCTCGCCCGAGCGAGCCGCCGAGTTGACGGCGAGCCGGCGCGACGCGGGCGCAGAGCGATCGCTCGGCGAGGGACCAGCGCCGCTGGTCAAGCGCCACCCCCCCGCAGCTCCGAGCCGACCGCTCTCCTACACCGCGATCTCCGCCTACGAGGAGTGCGGCTACCGCTTCTATACCGAGCGAGTTCTCGGTTTGGGAGAGCGCGTTCGAGGTTCTTCCCGCATACCGGGAATAAGTGCGAACGCGCTCTCTGGCGAAGCGGCAGTCTCGGCCTCTGCCCGCGAAGAGCGGACCGCCCATGGCGCTACCGTGCACGCGCTGCTGGAGTGGAGCCAGGCCAACGGCTGGAAAGAGCCCACGGAGGAGCTGGCGCTTCGCCACGCGGCCGCCGCCGGCCTCGATCCGGGTTCGACCGACCCGCAGAGCCTGCTGGCGCCGCTGCGCGGCTGGCTCGGGTCGAGCCTGCTCCGCGACCGAGTCGCCGCCGGCGCCACGGTCCGGGCCGAGGTGCCGCTGCTGCTCGGCCTCGGCGACACCGTCCTGCGCGGCTCGCTCGACCTCCTGGTCGAGCGCGAGGGCGAGGCGCCGCTGGTGATCGATTACAAGACCGACCGCCTCGGCGACTCCGAGCCGGCCGAGCTGGCGGCCCGCTACGCGACTCAGCGAGCGATCTACGCGCTTGCCGTCGCCCAGGCGCGGGGGGCGTCCGAGGTCGAGGTCGCCTACGTCTTCCTCGAACGGCCCGACCAGCCGGTCATCGACCGGCTCGGGACAGCGGAGATAGAGAAGGGACGCGAACAGCTCACGGCCACGATCGAGCGGATCGGCAGCGGCGAGTTTCCCGTCGCCGCAGTCGAGCAGCGCAGCTGGGCACTCTGCCGCGGCTGTCCCGCCCTCGGGCGGACCTGCTCAGGGCCGGCGCAGGCGGACTAGGACGCCGGCTCGGCCGGCGCCTCGAGCTTGGCCGCCAGCTCGTCGAGCTTCAACTCCTTCAGCCCCTCGCCGACGGCGTCGAGCTCGCCGGCGCAGTAGGTGACCAGCTCGCGTCCCTCGCTGCAGAGGTCAAGTGTCTCGCGCAGGCCAGCCTGGCCCGAATCGAGGCGGTCGATGATCTGCTCGAGCCGCTCGACCGCGACCTCGTAGCTCTCCGGCTTCTCACTCATCCTGGGCATCCTCCTCGATCTGGGCCCGCACCGGCCCATCGGCGAAGCGCAGCCTGACCTCCGCCGCCTCAAGCGCCGCCGCGGCGGCGGTCACCGGCTCGCCGTCAATGGTCTCGGCGAGCGCGTAGCCGCGCTCCAGGGTGCGCTCGGGATCGTGGGCGCGGAGGGCGACGCCGACCCGGCGCAAGACCTCTTCACCGCGCCTCAGGGTCGCTGCGGACGAGCGGTCGATGCCGGCCGCCCGCCGCCGGTTCTCAGCCGCGGCGGCCCCGACTTCCTCGAGCGCGCGGCGCTGGGCCCGGCCAAGGACGGTTAGGGCGAGGCGGCGCTGGAAGGCGACGCGCCCGGAGAGGCCTCGTTCGCTGGCGGCACGGATCTCCCTCGTTTTCTGGTTCAGCCTCCGGCGCTCGCGCTGCAGCGCCCGTGCCGGGCCGCGGGCCAGGGCCGCCAGGTGGCGGCCACGCGCGCCCACGGCGCCCTCGCGCGCCCGCTGCAGGGACGCGACCGAGCGGATCAGGCGCTGACGCGCCGCCAAGCAGTCGAGCGGCACCGCGGCCTCAGCCGCGTGGGTCGGGGTCGAGCAGGCAACGGCGGCGACATCGTCGATCAGGGTCGTGTCGCGCTCGTGGCCGACGGCGCTGACCACCGGCACCCGCAGCATCGCCACCGTGCGGCAGAGGGTCTCGTCGCAGAAGGCCCAGAGGTCGGCGAGGCTGCCGCCGCCCCGGGTGACGACGATCGCCTCGACCTCGGGGCGAGCGGCGAGGCCCTGGATCGCGGCGGTTATCGCCGGCGCGGCGCGGCGATCCTGGACCGGGGCGAAAGCCCAGACGACGTTGCCGGCCCAGCCGCGGCGAGCCAGCCCCGCCAGCAGATCGCGGCGGGCGGCGCCGGATTCGGCCGTCACCACCCCGATCGTCTTCGGCAAAAGCGGCCGCGCCAGCTGTTTCTGCAGCTCGAACAGCCCCTCGCCCTCGAGCTGGGCGCGCAGCGCCGCCAGGCGGGCGAGCAGGTCCCCCTCCCCCGCCAGCCGCACGTGCGTCGCCCGGAAGGCGAAGCTGGGTGAGGACTGGGCGCCGCCGGGGTAGTAGTCCGGGCCGCCGGCGATCACCACCTCGGCCCCGTCGCGCAGGGCGCCGTCGGGCAGCCCGGCCCGCTCGAGGTCGTTGAGCCAGATCGCGCAAGGCACCGCCCCCTCGCCGTCGCGCAGCTCGAAGTAGGCCTGGACCTTGCTGCGGCTGACTCCGGTCACCTCGCCGATCAGCAGCACCCTGGCCCGCCGCCGCAGCTCCTCCTGCAGCTTTTTGGCGTAGCGGCCGACGCCGAACGGGCCCGGCAGGTCAGGGCCCGGGGGCTTCGCCTCGGCACCGCCTCCCAGGGATATCGCTTCCTGCTCCACGCGAGGGAGAATGACACCTGCCGATGACCGCAATCGCCGTCTTTGCCTACGGATCGCTGGTCGACCCCCGCAGCGCAGCCCTGACCCTAGGCAGGGAGGTCGAGCCGATCCCCGCCCGGCTCGACGGCTGGCGGCGGCGCTGGTCCCAGGCCCGCGACAACCTCAGCGCTGAGAAGACCTTCGCGGCAGGGCCCAGCGGCGCCCTGCCGCCCTGGATCCTGGGACTGAACATCGAGCCCGACCAGAGCATCGCGGTGACCACAGGCCCCAACGGCGTTCTGATCGAGGTCGACGAGGCGGAGCTGGCAGCACTGGACCGGCGCGAGCTGCGCTATGACCGGGTCGAGGTCGAGATCCCCTCAGAGGCGGACCGCTTCGCGACGATCTTCTCCTACACCGCCAAGCCCGCGAACTTCGCGCCGCAGCCGCCGGCCGGCGCCGTGATCGTCGCCGCCTACGCCCAGACCGTCGAGCGCGCCTTCGCCGCGATCGGGCCAAGCGAGCTCGCGACCTACCTCGCCACCACCGGCCCGCCCCCGGTCGAACTGATCGACGCCCAACTCGTCGGCGGCGAGATCCCCGCCGGCAACCCGCGGCAGTGGTGAGCTAGCCCTCGTCCTTCCAGCGCCGCGCCCACTGGCGCAGCTCCTGAATCGCCGGTTCCAGCTCGGCGCCCTTCTCGGTCAGCGAGTAGGTGACGCGGACCGGGGTGCCCGCCTCGACCTCGCGGGCGACGACCCCCGCTTCCTCCAGCTCGCGCAGGCGCTGCGAGAGCAGGCGGTCGGAGAGCCCCGGAACCGCCTTCGCCAGTTCTCCGAAGCGGAGCGGCTGCTCGGTCAGGGCGCAGACGATCGCGCCGGTCCAGCGTTTGCCGATCAGCTCGATCGCCGCATGGAAAAGAGGGCAAACCCCAGCTGGAGCTTCGGTGGTCGATGCCTCCACGGTCATCTCAGCTTACTGAACGTAAGTAGTGGCCATTGCATCAACTCGCGCAGGGGCCGGTATCCACCGGGGCCGAAGCATCGGCGAGGGCCTCCCTGACGATGTCATCGGGAATCGCGAAGCCCCCCGGCTGGCCATCGGTGGTGGTGGCGAAGACGGTGCCGAGCACATGGCCCTGGGCGTCGACCAGCGGGCCGCCTGAGTTGCCGCTCCTGACCGAGCCGCGCAGCGAGGCGATTGTGCGGCGCAACGGGCCGTGGCCATAGGAGTCCTCGCTGATCACCTCGTTGGTCTCGCCGAGGCGGGCCGGGGAGAGCGCGTAGGGGCCGTTCTCGGGGTAGCCGAGCACCGCGCCGGCGCTGCCCTTCTGCGGATCGGGGGCAATCTGCAGCGACGGCAGCGAAGCATCGACCTGGAGCACCGCGATGTCGTTGCTGGGGTCGTAGTGGACCGCGGTCGCGTCGTAGGAGGCGCCAGACCTGGTCATCACCGTGGTGTCGCCCTCGCCGGCGATGACGTGGGCGTTGGTGACAACCAGCCCCTGCCCCGCTGCCCAGCCTGAGCCCTCGATCCCGAGCCCACAGGCCGACCCCAGCACCTTGACCACCGAGCGCCCCGCGGCCTGCACCCCGGCGCTCCGGGCGATAGCCGGGTCGGGAGGGTCGACCGGGGCCGCCGGCCCGGCGATCGACGGCGCCGGGTCGACCCGGTCGAGCGCGTTGAGCACCGGCCCCGACGGCGGCAGCACTTCGTTGAGGCTGCTGAGGATCAGCGAGCGCTGGACGTCGGCGCGCAGAGCCTCGGTGCCAGGGGCGTGCAGGGCAACCGCCCCGAAGATCCAGGCCAGGCCGAGGGCGACCGAGGCGACCAAGGCCGCGCCGCCGGCCCCATCGGCCAGGTGCAGGCGGTTGCGGCCGCGGATCATCCGCGCCCGCAGGCCGAGGGCGAGGCTCTCCAGCGTCACCGCGACCACGGCACCAACCAGCAGCGCGCCGACCGCGGCAAAGAGTGGCGCGTAGGCCGACTCCGAGCCGTCACGCAGCACCAGCGGCCCGATCCGGCTGCCGAGAAAAGCTCCGGCGCCGAACCCGATCAGGGTCAACACGCCGACGATCAAACCCTGCCGGTAGCCCCAGATGCCGAGGGCCAAGGTGAAGGCGATGATGCTCCAATCGAGAACAGTCACAAAGACAAATACAAGCAGGCCGACGTTCTCACCATTACCTTTCCCAACAGTGAATAACCTCCCTCCTGAGGTGGAGCGGCGTCGCCGTCTCATCACCCGCACGCTCCCCCTCGCCGCGATCGCTCTTATCTCGTTCATCGTCGGTGCCTCCGCCGGTGCTCCGGGGTCGCCTGAGAAGGACGCCGCCAAGCGCTTCACCGAAGCCTGGTCGCACCGCGATTACGCCGGCATGTACGCCGAGCTGAACCTGCCCTCGCAGGAAACTGTCACCACTGCCGACTTCGCCAAGGCGTACATCGACGCCGAAGCGATCGCCACCTTGCGCTCGATCGAACCCCACTCCCCCCGCGACGCCAGCTCGGTCGACGGCAAGGCAGCGGTGCCGGTTGAGCTCGACATCGGCACCGTCGCCTTCGGCAAAATCGAAGCCGACATCGACCTCCCCTACGCCGAAGGTGGGATCGCCTGGGACCCGAGCCTCGTCTTCCCCGGCCTGCGCCAGGGCGAGCACCTCGAAAACCGGATCGAACTGGCGCCGCGGGCGTCGATCCTCGCCGCCGACGGCTCGCCGCTGGCGGAGGGCCCGGCGGTCGCCCGCTCCCACCCGCTAGGCAGCGCAGCGATCGACGTCACAGGCGAAGTCGGGACCGCCGAAGAATCAGAAGTCGCCGCCCTCGCCCGTCAGGGGTTCGCAGCCGACACCCCGGTCGGGGTCAGCGGCCTCGAGCAGGCCTTCAACACCCGCCTCGCCGGCAAGCCCGGCGGCCAGCTGCTCGCCGTCCCCGCCTCAGGCGCCCCCCGCATCATCGCCAAGGGCACGCCGCAGCCAGGCGCGCCGGTGAAGACGACGATCGACCCCGAACTGCAGGAATCGGCGGTCTCGGCCCTGGCCGGCCGCTCCGGCGGGATCGCCGTCCTCGACGCCCGCAATGGCGACGTCCGCGCCCTCGCCGGCCAGGCCCTCTCCGCCCCCCAGCCCCCCGGCTCGACCTTCAAGATGATCACGACGACGGCGGCCCTGGAGAAGGGGGTCGTCTCGCTCGACGACTACTTCCCGGTCGTCAACGGGGTCAATGTCGGCGGCCGCTTCATCAACAACGCCAACGGCGAGTACTGCGGCGGCTCCTTCCGCGAAGCGTTCGCCGAGTCGTGCAACGCCGACTTCGCGCCGCTGGGGCCGAAGATCGGCAACGACATGCTGGTCGAAACGGCGGAACGGTTCGGCTTCAACGCCCTGCCCACCCTCTACAAGAAGCGGATCGCCCGCGAAGTCGACCTGCCGGAACCGAGCATCCCGACCGAAATCGGCGATGAACTCGACCTCGGGGTCAGCGCGATCGGCCAGGGCGAAGTGCTGGCGACGCCGCTGGAGATGGCAACCGTGGCGCAGACGATCGGCAATGGCGGCGTCCGCGAACCGACCTCGATCGTCGCCAACAAGAAGCTGCGCCCGGACGCCGATCCGGTGCGGGTGATGTCGCCCAAGATCGCCGGCGAGCTGACCGACCTGATGATCGGCGTCGTCACCAGCGGCACCGGCACCGCCGGCGCGATCCCCGAGGCCCAGGTCGCGGGCAAGACCGGCACCGCCGAGCTCGGCCCCGAGCCGGGCGAAGAGAACTCGCCGAACCCGGTCCAGATCAAGGACGCCTGGTTCTCAGCCTTCGCCCCCGCCGAGAAGGCGAAGCTGGCGATCGGGGTGCTGCTGATCGACGCCGGCGCGGCCGGTGGCGAAGTCGCGGCCCCGGCCGCGGCCCAGGTCCTCTCGACCGGGCTCTGAGCAACCCACGGATCGAGGGGAGACGGGGCTGGCCGCCCTCTGGCCGCATTGACTCGTCCGCCAGTCGCGGACTCGGATGTCGCAGCGCGGCTTCGCCGCGCAATCATCAGATTGCATATCGCGGCTTCGCCACATTCGTCCAGAGGGCGGCCAGCCCCGTCCCTCGAAACGCCCCCGGCGAACGCAAGCTTCAAAGCACGATGCCGGCTTCGGCGGAAAGCTTCTTTGACCCGGGGCGCTTGAAGCTCGGTGCGCTTTGAGGGCGGATGCCCGGGACCACCGTGGATCAGCCGTCCAGCGAGGGGCCTAGAGGTCGAGCGTTACTTTGGCGGGGCCTTCGGGCCCCGGGATGGAGAGGACCAGCGGCCGGTTGGAGGACGCTTCGGCCGGCAGCTCAAAGAGGACCATCGAGCCCTCGATCGGACCCTGCTGCGGAGTCGAGTCGAGCACCGGCACCTGTTCTTCGGGTTCGACTTCGCCGCCGAGCGGGAAGGCGTAGAGGCTTTCGCTGGGGAGGGCTTTGTATTCCCGCTCGGTTGCGTCGGTGATCGTCAGCGCCTGCGGCAGCGGCTGCGGGGTCGACTCGTTGTTCTGGACCTGGAAGAAGACGCCGAAGTAGCTGTGCCCATCGGGCAGCGGCGGCTGGCCGACCAGGTAGGCGGAGTCCTCGTTGTCACTGGGATTGAGGTAGCGGGAGAAGATGACGCTGTACTGGAGGTTGCCGAGCTCGACCGCCTCGCCCTCGGCCACGTCCTTGGAGTCGCTCGAGTAGCCACAGGAGCTGAAGGCGAAGGTCAGCGCGCCGAGCGCGAGCGCGGCGAGCAGCAGGGAGACGAGTCGGTGGTGGCGAGGCATCGGCGGCGAGAGTCTATAAAGCGGCCGCTAGGGGATGCCGGTCGCATGGCGGTTGCCGCCGGCGACGGCGACCCGATCATCGGCCCGCGCGCCCGCCTCAAGCTGGTCGCGGAGCCGGCGCAGAGCCTCGCGCCAGTCGCGTTCAAGCCAGATCGAGGAGGCGGTCAGGACCTCTTTGGCGCGGTCAAACGGGTTCGAGGGCTCGGTCCAAAACGAGGCGCGGACCTTGGTCAGCGATCCCGAGCCGCCGGTCAACTCCCAGAGCGTGGTCGAGGGAACCCGGTTGCTGCGCCCGCCGTGGCCGTGCTCGACGATCCGGTGCGGCGCGGCGACCTCGTCGATCGTCGTGTCGGCCCAGAACCCGCCCAGCGGCCCCTTGACGTGAAAGCGCGCCCCGGCGCCGATCCCGCGCGAATCGATCCGGGTCAGACGGTAGCCGGTGAGGAAATGGTCAGTGAAGGAGGGGCGGGCGGCGAGGTCGCTGAGCAGCTCGAAAACCTCCTCGCGCGGCAGATCGATCTCGACTTCGGCGCTGACTGGTCCCATGCCGGCCCGAGTCTATCTGCGGCGCGCTACGATGACCGAGGAGGCGCCGGGAAGGAGTTCTCATCTTCACCAGCGTTAGAAGCTCAATCGGTCCCGGCACATATTTCTGCCTGGGATGCGGCTCTCAGCTTGCGCTGAGGGAGACCGACCCGCTCCCGCAGTGCCCACGCTGCGGCAGCTCCGCCTTTCGCCGCGACTCGATCTTCCAATCCCGCCAGGAGCACGGCACCCTGACCAGGGAGTTTGCAATCGCCCCCGCGCAGACCGCCTCAGACTGGCTCCAGGAGGCGCGAGCCTCGCTGCCGGGACCGGGCCGCTATCTGGCGCTCAACGAGGATGAAGGCCCGATCCAGACCTTCCGCATCGAGGTGGGCTGGACCCGGATCGGGCGCAGCGCCAAGGCCGACATCCCCCTCGACGATCCCAGCGTCTCCCGCCGCCACGCCATCCTCGTCCACGAATCCGGCAAGCCGATCCGGGTGCTCGACGACCGCAGCCTCAACGGCGTCATCCTCAACGGCAAGGAAGTCGACTGGGGGCGGCTGACAGATGGGGACGAGCTGCGGATCGGCGCCCACTGCCTCTTCCTGCTCGAAAGCTGAGCGTAGCCGGGGTTCCGGCTGCCGCTCGCCGTAGCATGGGCGTCCCGCCAAGGTGGGACGAGAAGAGAACTGATGCCTGCCGAAGAGATCCCCCCCTCCGAGTGGCTGCGCCGCCTAGCCGAGCGCCGCGAGCGCGACGGCGTCGCCCCGATCCCGGTCGACTACACCGAGACCTCAGCCGCAGCTGAGCTGGTCCGGCGCCAGGTGCGCGACGACGTCGAGAAGGTCAAGGCCGATCTCGACGGCATGCTCGCCGCCGAGGCTGAGCCGGAGCCTGGCCCCCACCCCGCAACTGAGCCTGAGCCGAGAGAGAGCGCACCCGCTCCTCTGGCGCCCGAGGAGGCATTAGAGCCCGTTGCCCCACCTGAGCCCATCGAAACACTCGAGTCAGTGCGTGAGGAACTGCAGGCCGAGATCAAGCGACGCACAGGCAAGAGCGAACGCCGCCTGCGCAAAGCCCTGCGCAAGGAAGCCAAGGCGGCAGGCAAGCAGAGCGCCCGCGAGGCCGTCGACTCCGCCACCCGCACGCTCGAACTCCAGGTCCAGGCGGCGGAGGAGGAGCTGAGAGAGCACATCCACGCCCAGCTCACACTCGCCGTCCAGCAGGCCCGCAAACGGGGCGAGGCAGACGCCAAACGCGACCTGGAGCGAGTCCTAGACCGCGTCCTCTCCGAGCTGCGCTCCGAAGACGATCAGCCACCCAAGCGCTGACCCGAGCTAGGGCTGGCTTGGGAGGGCCGGGTGGCCCCGCCGACGTTTTGCACTTTTTCGGCGATCCGCCAACGGCCAGCCACCCACTCTCCACCGAAAGAAGTGAGTCGGCAGGGCCACCCGGCCCTCCCTCCCCGAGCCCTACTCGGTAGAGATGCTGGGGTCCGCCTGGACCTTGTGCGGGACGACCATGAGGAAGTTGCTGGCGGCATCGGCAGCGAGGCTGGCCATCCGCTCTGCCTCCTCGTCCTGATCGGTGGCCCGCAGTTCCGTCGCGTAGTGGCTGAGCAGGTCGTCGATGTCGAGCAGTCCCTCGGCGTCGAGGTCTTTGAGCTCGACTTTGGCGCCCTCGCCGAGGCGGTTCTGGATCGCCTCGCGGTCGATGCCGAACGAGTTGTGGCGGACGTAGACGCGGCCGCCGGTCATCCCGGCGCAGGCCCAGGGGCCGAGGTCGCCGAGCACGACCGCGCGGCCCGAGGTCATGTACTCGAAGGCGAAGCCCTTGGCGTTGGCGCGGTTGACGATGCAGCCGCGGCTGTCGTCGATGTCGTTAGCGGGCTCGCCGGCAAGCACCACGTCGGCGCCGGAGAGGCGGATGCAGAAGCGCGAGTCAGCCGAGCCCTGGACGTAGAGGCGGCCGCGCTGGGCGCCGTAGGCAAAGGACTTGCCGACCGAGCCGTTGACGCGCTTGCCCTTCGCCCCCTTGCCCTTGAGGATCGCGATCGAGCCGCCGAGCATGGTCTTGCCGACGCCGTCCTGGGCGCCGCCCTCGACCCGGATCGCGACGCCGTAGGCGTTGAAGGCGCCGAGGCCCTGGCCGGCGACCGAGCCGCCGTTGAACTCGAGGCTGGCGAGCACGTCGTCGTTTGACTCCGGCCCGTCTTCGAAGATGCGGGAGCGGGCGATCGAGCCGGCCAGCTCGGTGCCGAGCACGCGATCGTTGGCGTCGGTCGCGCGCGGGAACTCGTTGGTGATCGTGCGGCCGGGGCAGATGTCGCCGGCCAGGGCGCCGATCTGGGCCGAGGCCTGCTTGGCCTCCATCCGGATCGGCCGGGCGACGACCATCCCCGCCTCGGCGCGGACGTCTTCCTCGCCAGCGACCGGCAGGTCGATCGGCTCGAGGTCGAGGAACTCCTCCAGCGGCGTGATCAGCGGCGCCAGGTCGACCTTGTCCTTGGCCGCCACCTGCTCCAGCAGGTCGTAGCGGCCGACCAGGTCCTGGGCGCGTTCGTAGCCGAGCGAAGCGACAACCTCTTTGACCTCCTCGCCCATCGCCTGGAAGAAGCGGGCGCAGCTCTCGGCGGCAGTGCCGATCTCCTGCGGGGTGAACTTCTTCAGGCCGTGCTCCTGGGCCTGCTCGACGGTCTCGATCTGGGTCGCGATGCCGACGTGGCAGGTGTCGAGCTGGCAGCCGCGGCAGATCGTGCAGCCGAGGCTGACCATCGCCAGGGTGCCGAAGCCGACCCGGTTGGCGCCGAGGCAGTGCAGCTTGACGATGTCGTGGCCGTGGCGATAGCCACCGTCGGCCCAGATCTCGACCCGGTTGCGGATGCCAGCCTCCATCAGCGCCCGGTGCACGGCGCGGGTGCCGATGTCGGAGGGCAGGCCGACGTGGCGCAGCGCGTGCTGGCGAGCGGCGCCGGTGCCGCCCTCGAAGCCGGAGAGGGTGATGATGTCGGCACCCGCCTTGGCGATGCCGAGGCCGATCGTGCCGATGTTCGGCACCACCGGAACCTTGACCGAGACGCGCACGTCGGGGTTGACGGTCTTCAGCTCGTCGATCAGCTCCGCCAGGTCCTCGATCGAGTAGAGATCGTGGTTGTTGGAGGGCGAGATCAGGTCGGTGCCGGGGGCTGCGTTACGGGCGGCGGCTACCTTCTCGGAGACCTTCTTGCCGGGCAGGTGGCCACCCTCGCCGGGCTTCGCCCCCTGGCCGATCTTGATCTCGGCCAGGTAGGAGGAGTTGAGCATCTCGGCCGAGACGCCGAAGCGGCCTGAGGCGACCTGCTGGCCGCGCCACTTGCGGTAGTGGCCGTACATGTCGCGGATCTCGCCACCCTCGCCGTTGACGCAGAGGATGTTGATCGACTTCGCCGCCTCCGCGTAGGCGCGGAAGGCGGGCTCGGACTGCGAGCCGAAGCTCATCGAGGAGACGACGATCGGGTAGTCGTGGTGGCCGACGCCGGCGTCCACGGTCGAGGGATCGACCGGCGGGCGGTCGCCCTTCAAGCCCATGATGTGGCGCATCGAGATCGGGCTCTGCTGCTCGAGGTCGCGGACTTTCTCCGAGTAGTCGGCGTAGGAGCCGGTGCCGTTGGCGGTCGCGATCGCCGCCTTGTAGACCTTCGGGTAGAAGCGGAACGTCTTCGCCGGTTTCGAGTCTTCCTCGCCGGAGAGGGCGCGGGCGCGGGCGTTGGTGTCTTCGTCGAGGTTGGCGAAGCCGACTCCCCCGGTCTCAGATGCCGCGAAAGCGTCGGTCTGGAAGATCTCGGCCAGCTCCGGCTTGACCCCGATCGAGGAGAACTGGCGGGCGTAGCCGCGCACCTCGTGGATCCCGATCGTCGAGATCACTTTCTCGATCCCCTTCTTGAGCGCGTCGCAGAGATTGGAGACGTCGGTCTCGTAGTCCTCGACACAGATCACCTCGATCATCGTGTACGGGCAGACGCCGTTGGCGCCAAGTCCAAGGGCCAGCATCGTGTCGTGGACGTTGCGGATCGCGGCCGAGCGCAGGACCAGCCCGCAGCGGCGGCGCAGGTTCTCCTCGCCGGGCTCGACCCGGAACTGCTTCAGCGCCTGGTCGACGGCGGAGGTCGCCAGGTGCGGGTCGAGGTAACGGCGCTCGCCGTCATAGACGGTGCGGTCGGTGAGGACCAGCAGCTCGGCGCCGTCGCGGACCTTCTTCACCGCCTCCTGCTTGATCCGCTCGATCGCGCCCTTGGTCGTCTCCGACTCCAGCAGCGAGATGTCGACGGCGCCGGCGCGGCCGCGGAACTCCTCCCAGAGGTCTTCGAGCAGGTAGGTGCGGTGCTCGCGGGCGATCCGGCGGTAGGTCTTTTCCGAGAGCGGCGCCATCTCGTGATGGCCGCCGAGCAGGACCGGGAAGGCGGTCTCGACGGTGCCGGTGTCCTCGCCGGCGGCGTTGATCGAGGGGCGGCGGCCGAAGACGGTGCGGGTCGAGAAGTGCTCGATCTCGCGCTCGCGGTCGATCGCCGGGTTGGTGACGACGGCGACCGTCTCCTTGAAGTAGTCGGCCAGGTTCTGGCGCTCTGGCGAAAGCGCCGCCAGCGGGCCGTCGTAGCCGAGCGAGCCGACCGGCTCGGCCCCGTTGGAGGCCATCTGCTGGACCAGTTTGACGTCGTCGCGCTGCCAGCCGAAGCCGGCGAGGATGCGGTCGGCGACCTTGACCGGCTCCTCGGGGCCGGCATCGGAGTAGCCGGGGACGTCGCCGCCCTCGAGCGGGCCGCCGGTCTCCATCGCGCGGTCGTAGGGGCCGGCGTCCTCGGCGCCGTTGCGCGCCAGCCAGCTGTCGCGGACGATCCGCAGCATCTCGTCGTGGGGGTGCAGGGTCGAGCGCTTGGCCTTGCGGTCGATCAGGACCAGCGCCTTCTCGCCCGGGGCCAGGGGCAGCGGCTCGGCGACCATCTCGTGGACGGAGACGACGCCGGGCTCGGAGCTGAAGACGAAGTCGTTGGTCGTCTCCACCTGCCAGAGCGGGCGCAGGCCCATCGCGTCGGCGGAGAAAACGCACTCGTCGGCGTGGCGGGCGATCAGGGCAACCGGGCCCTGCGCGAACGGGCCCATCGCCTGGTGCAGGTACATGTAGAAGCGGTGCAGCTCCGCCGGCAACGAGCGGATCTCGGCGGCGATCGGCGGCACCACCATCTCCATCGCCTCGGCCAGGGTGAGGCCGTCGCGGCTGATCAGGGTGTCGATCGTGCGGTTGAGGTCCTGCGAGTCGGAGGAGCCGGGCTGGATCGGCACGCCCAGCATCCGCGCCTCCTGGCGCAGCTGCTCGATCGTGTTGATCTCGCCGTTGTGGCCGAGCACTGAGAAAGGCTGGACCCGCTTGAAGGAGGGCCAGGTGTTGGTCGAATAGCGGTTGTGGCCGAAGCTGCCGATCGTCTCGAAGCGCTCGTCGAGCAGGTCGGGGTAGTACTCGCCCAACACGGTCGGGGCGCCCATCACCTTGTAGACGCAGGTCGTTGCCGAGAACGAGGGGACGTGGACGCCGAGCCGCTGCTCAAGTTCGATCAGGAGGTCGAAGAGGACGCGGTCGCGTCGCGAAGCGTCGGCGACGAGGCCGGCGATCTGCCAGAAGTGGGGCTCCTCCTCGCGGGCGGTGGGGCCGAGCGCGGGCGAATTGACGACGCCGATCCGCTCGGCGAGGATGCGGAAGCCGCCCTGGCCGAGCAGCTCGCGGGCGTCGTGCTGGATCCGCTCCTTGTCCTGGGGGCGTTCGATGAAGATGTGGGCGACGGCGAAGGCGTCGTCGAGAGTCAGCGAGGGGTCGTGGCCGCCGGAGCGGACCTCCTCGGCCCAGATCTTGCGCGGGATGTCGAGCAGCAGGCCGCAGCCGTCGCCCTCGCCGTCGACGTTGCCGGCGCGGTGGAGCATCTTCTGCAGGGCCGGGATCGCCAGCGCAATCGGTTCGTGGCTGGGAGTTGCGTCCTTGCGCACAGACGCGTAGATCGCGCAGGCATCTTTGTCTTCAACGCTGGGCGGAGAGACAAGCGGCCGGTAGGCACGCTCGGGTGAGTAGCGGAAGACGCTCTCACCGTGAAGCTCACGGGACTGGGGTGCTGGCATTGCTGACCTCCCGGGTTCCGCACCTTCTTCGAGCGGGCGCGCGACGGGTTGACGAGTCGACGGATTATAGAGGCGGCCCGAGCCGGGTCAAGTCGATGCCGTTTCGAGGCTAGGCGAAGGAGGCCGGGGTGAAGTCGCCGGCCGGGTGGACGCCGATCAGGAGCGCCGTCACCGGCGCCTGGGAGCGGTTGAGGATGGTGCGGCTGGGCGGCGGCTCGATCGAGGCGAAGGTGCCGGCCGGCGCCGGATGCTCCTCGCCGTCGATCCGCAGGACCGCCTCGCCCTCGAGGATCGCGTAGAGCTCGACCTGGCCGCTGCCGGACTCGTCGTGCTCGGGGATCTGACCGCCCGGCTCGATTTCGACCAGGTTGAAGCCGAAGGCGGAGGTGCCGAGCGCCTTGCGGGCCAGGCGCCAGGTCGTGTCGCCGGATCCCTGCATCGACTCGAACTCGTCGCGATGCTTGATCGCGTAGCCAGCCGCCATCTAGCGGTTCCAGTCCGGTTCGGAGGCGTTGGCGGCGAGCGTCTTCGGCTTGCCCCCCGCGTAGGGGATCGTCACCACCTTGTGGCCGGGGCCCGGTTCGAAACCGCCGATGCTGCCCAGGACCGTGCTGCCGTCAGCGGAGAGGGCGGTGCCGACAAAGCCGGTCTCCCGTTCCTTGGTCAGCGTCTTTTCCGCTCCGGTTGCGGGGTTGACCGTGACCGCGTAGGTCGTGTCCTGGCCGCCGAACTCGGTCAGCAGCTGCTTGCCGCTGGCCGACCACTGGGTCGGCGAGAGGCCGAAGAGCAGCGGATCGACCTTGGTGTGGGTCAGGCGCTTGACTTCTCCGCCGCTCGTGTTCATCAGGAAGAGGTCGCTCTTGGGCCCGTACTTCCTGCTCTTTTCTCCCAGCAGCTTGACGAAAACGATCTGCCCGGCCGGCCCCCAGAGCGGGGTCTGCGAGCGCTTGTCGTGGGTCAGCTGAACGATCGTGCCGGTGGCAAGCTCCGCGTCGTAGACATCGCTGCGCGGCGGATAGTTTTCGCTGCCCGCCTTCGAGAAGGCGAGTTCTTTGCCGTCGGGCGAGAAGCTGACCCCGCTGAAGTAGCCCTTGGAGATCGTGCGCTGGGCCCCGGTGGCGACGTTGATCAGGACCAGGCGCTTCTTGCCCATTTCGGGGCCGGTGATCGCCGCGACCGTGGTCGAGTCGGGCGACCAGTCGAAGACATACGATTCGCTCCAGTTGGGGAGGAGCAGGCGCGGAGAGCCGCTGCCGTCGGCGGGGATGACCACCAGTTCGGCCCGGTAGCCGTGGGCCTTCTGGATCCGGTAGTAGGCGATCGTCTTGCCGTCAGGCGAGATCCGCGGGTTGGTCCCGTGCGCGATCACGCGCGCATGGGAGCCATTGTCGTTCGCCGACCAGATCACCGGGTTGAGGGTCTGGCGGGTGAAGACCAGCGTCGCCTGCGCGGCGGCGGGAAGCGCGAGAAGCGCGGCTGCGGCAGCAAGCGCCGCGATCCATTTCAAATTCAGCTTGTTTGGCATGCCGCGATCGTATCCCGGCCGGAGGCAATTCGGAAATGACGCTCAGGCCAACGCTCCATCGGGAACAAGCCAGCTATGGCGGAGCTCGGTGACGCCGGCAATCCGTTCGTAGTCACGGTCGTAATGGACGAGTGGCACGCCTGACTCCTCGGCCGCGCCCGCCAACAACAGATCCGTCGGGGGCACGCGGCGATGATCGCCCTCTGGCGCGAGCAAGATCTGTGCCTCACGGGCACGGCGCCAGATCGCGTCTGACATGGGAACGGAGTCAAAGGCCGCCAGTCTGCCCGCAACCTCTCGCGCCCGCGATGGGTTCGGGGCCAGGCGGGTCAGCTCGAGAGCAACCAGATCACAGACAAGGACATTTCCCGCTGCCACCTGCTCGTTGAACCACTCGGCCAGGCGTGGAAAGCGCCGGTCTCGAACCCAGGTCCAGACGCCTGTGTCGAAAAGGCACGGGCCGTCAAGAGAAATTGGCTCCACCGGCATGTTCATAGCCGCTCTCTCCCGGCTGCGACTTCCTCAGGCGTGCCGTCGATGTCTCGAAGGACGTCGAAATCCCGCAAGACACGCCGGCGCACAGCGTCCCGGAGCGCCGCGTTCACCGTCTCACTGAGGCCCTTGGTGCCCAGCTCGCGACGAGCCGCCTCAAGCGCCTGATCGTCTACATCAACTGTGGTGCGTGTCATATACATCATTTTAGTGCATCTTTATGGATAGCCAGAATCCAGCCCAACATGGCTCGCATACCCCTCCAAGACTTGAACCCGCCCAAACTCTCCCCCCTGGGGGCGGTTCAGCCGGGGCCGACTATCGCCGCCGCGACGAGGCCGCCGCTGACGCCGATGAAGGAGATGACCGAGAGCAGGCGGTACCAGGTCCGTTTCTCGACATCGGGATCGAAGGCGAGGGGGACGAAGAGAAAGGGGTTGACCGCGGTGCCGAAGACGAGGGTGGCGGCGATCGCGGTCGGCAGGTCGGGGACGGCGAGGCCGACGCCGATCAGGATCAGGCCCATCATCACGTAGTCGAGGTGGACCTGGCGGATCCGCTGCGGGGCGACGATGCCGATCTTTTTGATCCAGGCTGGCTTCTCCATGCGGGCAACCATCGCCCAGCCCAGCAAACCGCCGAGGGCGAGCTCGATCAGGCCGATCTGGACGACCCAATCCACTCGATCAGAGCTCAGGGACGTCGGCGCCGTGGGGCGAGAAGGGCAGGCGCTGGACCTCGGCCCAGCCGGCGCAGCGCTGTTCCAGCGCGGCGGTGACCTTGCCGGCGTCCTGCCAGGTGGTCCAGACCAGCACGGTCGGGCCGGCGCCGGAGATCGTCGCCCCCAGCGCTCCCAGCTCGACCGCGCCGTCGACCAGCTCCATCGAGCGCGGGTAGAGGTCGCGGCGGCGGTCCTGGTGGATGCTGTCGGCGAGGCCGCGGGCGACGAGGTCGAGGTCGGCGCGCTGCAGGCCGAGCACGAGCTGGGCGGCGGCGGCGACGTTGGCGACGGCATCGGCGAGCGGCAGCTCGGCCGGGATCGCCTTGCGGGCGAGCTCGGTCGAGACCTCCTCGGCCGGGATCACGACCACGCCCTCCAGGCCACCGGGCGGGTCGAAGCGGGCGGCGAGCGGAGTGCCCGCCTCGTCGCGGCCACAGATCACAAAGCCGCCGTAGATCGCGGCGGCGACGTTGTCAGGATGGCCCTCCAGCTCGGTCGCGCGGACCAGCATCTCCTCTTTGCTCAGGGCCAGCTCGAAGAGATGATCGGCAGCGAAGAGCCCGGAGACGATCGCGGCGGCGCTGGAGCCGAGGCCGCGAGCGAGCGGGATCTCGCTGCGCAGGCGAAAGGCGATCCCGTCGGCGGGTCGCAGCGTCTCAAAAGCCCGCACGACGAGGTTGTCACGCCCGGTGGAGACATCGAGCCCGCCGGGGTCAAGCGAGAACTCGCCGGCCTCCTCGACCTCCAGCTCCATAAAGGTCGAGACCGCCGCGGCCAGCACGTCATAGCCAGGGCCGAGGTTGGCCGAGGAGGCGGGAACACGAATCAGTCGGTGTCGAGTGGTCACCGGAGTCAGTGGGTTGTACACCGAGCGCCGATTAGGCGGCAGCGTGCTCGGCCACGTCCATGACGACAAGCCGGTCCGGTGCCGCGAGCGCCGCCTGGGCAGCCGCGATCAGAGCCGTGCCGTCCAAGTTGTAACGCTCGGCGGCAACCTCAAGTAGATCGAGGTGCCGCGCGGGGTAGAGCAACTCCACCTCGACGGCCCTCCCGCCGACGATTCCGACATTGCAGTAGTCGTCGTCGACCTGCTCCTGACGATCGAAGTGCCTGAACTGACGCAACTCGATCGAGAGTGCATCGGCCTCGCTGTCGTAGTCCGCTCGCATCAATGTCTCCTGTCATGAATTGTGACGATCAAGTCCGGCTCGTCAAGCGCAACAACAACACGAACACAAACACCCCGGATGAGCCCCTTGTAGCGGCGCCTCCCACCTAAGGATCTGACCGTCAAATCTCTCCCCCCTCGGGCCGGAGAAAGAAGCTCAGTCGAAGAGGACGCGCTCTACTGCGCTGAGGTCGTTGAGGCAGTTGATCACGGCGGGGGCCTTGCCGAGCGCGGTGTCGGGGTCCTTGAGGCCGTGGCCGGTGAGGACGCAGACGACCGACTCGGGCGCGGGGGCATCCTCGACGGTGGGCAGGCCGTGGGCGAGCAGGCCCGCCACTGACGCGGCCGAGGCGGGCTCGCAGAAGACCCCCTCGGTCGCGGCCAGCCAGCGGTAGGCGTCGAGGATCTGCTCGTCGGAGACGGCGGCGACGCGGCCGCGCGAGCCGGTGAAGGCGGTCATCGCCTCCTCCCAGCGAGCCGGGTTGCCGATCCGGATCGCCGAGGCGACGGTCTCGGGGTTGGCAACCGGCGAGCCGCTGACCAGCGGCGCCGCGCCCTCGGCCTGGAAGCCGTAGAGGATCGGCGCCGCCCCAACCTCCTGGAAGCCGCGCCAGTAGGCGGTGACGTTGCCGGCGTTGCCGACCGGGATCGCCAGCGCGCCCGGCGCCTCGCCCAGCTCCTCGACGACCTCGAAGGCCGCCGTCTTCTGCCCTTCGATCCGGTAGGGGTTGACCGAGTTGACGAGCTCGATCGGGTGCTTCTGCGCCAGCTCGCGGACGATCGTCAGGGCGTCGTCGAAGTTGCCCTGCAGGGCGATCACGCGGGCGCCGTGCATCAGCGCCTGGGCGAGCTTGCCGATCGCGATCTTGCCCTCCGGCACGATCACCGCGCCGCGCAGCCCGGCCCGCGCCGCGTAGGCGGCGGCGCTGGCGGCAGTGTTGCCGGTCGATGCGCAGATCACCGCCTCCGCCCCACGCCCCTTGGCGCGGGAGACGGCGACGGTCATGCCGCGGTCCTTGAAGGAGCCGGTCGGGTTCGCGCCCTCGAACTTGAGGTAGGCCTTGGCCCCGATCCGCTCGGAGAGCCGCGGCGCCTCGATCAGCGGCGTCGAGCCCTCGTTCAAGGTGACGATCGGGTCGCCCGGCTCAAGCGAGAGCCGGTCCCGATAGCGCTCGATCAGGGGGACGGTCACGGGAGCGGCTGTTCCTCGATGACCCGGATCGAGCGCGGGGCCGAGCGCATGTAGTCGAGGGCGGCGATCTGCTCGATCGCGGCCGCGAAGCGCGACTCGAGGCACTCGTGCAGGACCATCACCAGGCTGGCGTCGTCGTCGACGCCGCGCTGGACGACGCTCTTGACCGAGATCTCGTTGTCGCCGAGCAGGCGCGCGATCTCCGCCAGGACTCCTGGCTGGTCGGCGACCTCGAGGTGGAGGTAGAAGGAGGAGGGCACGTCGGTCACCATCGGCAGGTTCTCGCGGGTCTCGTGGACCGGCGCCTCGCCAGCGAGGATCGAGACGACGTCGCCGAGCACCGCCGAGGCGGTCTGCACGCCGCCGGCGCCCGGGCCCGACATCGTCACCTCGGTAATCGCCGGGGCCTCGACCATGACCGCGTTGAAGGGGCCGCCAACCGGCGAGAGCGGGTGGCCGCCGTAGAGGAAGCAGGGGAAGACGCGGACGCTGATCCCGCCATCGCGGCGCTCGGCCACACCGAGCAGCTTCAGCGAGAGGCCGAGGTCCTTGGCGTAGGCGAGGTCGTCGGGCTTGATCTGCTCGATCCCCTCGAAGGCAACCTCGTCGAAGGCGACCGGCGTGTGGAAGGCGAGCCGGGCGAGGATCGCCATCTTCGCCGCGGCGTCGGCGCCGTTGACGTCGTCGGTCGGATCCGCCTCGGCGTAGCCCAGCTCCTGGGCGCGGGAGAGGACGTCCTCGTAGGTGGCGCCGGTGGCCGCCATCTCGGTGAGGATGAAGTTGGTGGTGCCGTTGACGATGCCGAAGACGCGGGCGATGTCGGTGACGCCGAAGCTCTCCTGGATCGTGCGCACGATTGGGATCACGCCAGCGACGGCGGCCTCGAAGCGCAGCTGCACCCCGGCCTCACGGGCGACCGTGAACAGCTCTTCGCCGTGGGTGGCGAGCAGCTGCTTGTTGGCGGTGACGACCGGCCTGCCGGCCCGCAGCGCGTCGAGCACGAAGTCGCGGGCCGGGTCGGTCCCTCCCATCAGCTCGACGATCAAATCCGAGCGGCCGAGGATCTCGCCGAAATCGCCCTCCTCCCTGGTCAGGACGCCCGCGATCTCCGGCCTGCGCCCGGTCGCCGCCTCGACCGCGTCGGCGCGCTCGGCGAGCAGGTCGGCGAAGGCGCCGCCGACCGTGCCGCGCCCGAGCAGGCCGATGCGCACGGGTTTGGAGGAATCCTCAGACATCGCGGGAGGTGAGGTCCTCGTAGGTCTCGCGGCGGACGACGATGCGGGCCTCACCGTCGCGGCAGAAGATCACCGGCGGCCGCGGCACGCCGTTGTAGTTGCTGGCCATCGCGTAACCGTAGGCGCCCGTCGCCGGGGTGACGAGGACATCGCCGACCGCCGGGTCGGCGAGCATCGTGTCGCGGACGAGGATGTCGCCGGACTCGCAGTGCATGCCGGCGATCGTCGCCAGGCTCTGGGCGAGGGCGCCGGCGCGGTCGGCGATCAGCGCTTCGTAGCGCGACCCGTAGAGCATCGGCCGCATGTTGTCGGACATGCCGCCGTCGACGGCAACGTAGGTGCGGACTCCGGGGATCTCCTTGACGGTGCCGACCCGGTAGGCGGTGATCCCGGCGTTGCCGACCAGCGAGCGGCCGGGCTCGACCAGGATCCGCACGTCCTTGCCGAAGACCTCGGCGACGCCGCTGACCTTGACGTCGACGTAGGAGTCGATCGCTGGCGGCTCGTCCTCGCTGGTGTAGGCGATGCCGAGGCCGCCGCCGACGTTGACGATCCGGCACCACTCGCCGGCCAGCTCGCCCAGCGCGCGGATCGCCAGCCGGTAGGGCTCGAGCTCGAAGATCTGGGAGCCGATGTGGGCGTGCAGCCCGGTCAGGTTGAGCTTGTCGGAGGCCAGCACCCGCTCGATCGCCCGCGCCGCCAGGCCGTCCTCCAGCCCGAAGCCGAACTTGGAGTCGAGCTGGCCGGTCTGCACGTAGTCGTGGGTGGAGGGCTTGATCCCCGGCGTCACCCGGATCAGCACGTCCTGGGGCCCGTCGAGCAGCCGCTCGCAGCGTTCGATCTCGTCGAAGGAGTCGAGGATCAGGTGGGCGACGCCGGAGCGGGCGGCGAAGAGGATCTCCTCGTCGCTCTTGTTGTTGCCGTGCATGTGGATGCGGGCGGGGTCGAAGCCGGCCCGCAGCGCCATGTGCAGCTCGCCGCCGGAGGCGACGTCGACCGAGAGGCCCTCCTCGGAGATGAGCCGGTAGGCCGCGGTGCAGGGCAGCGACTTGGAGGCGAAGAGGATCTCGAAGTTCTCGGTGCGGCGGGCGAACGCCTCGCGATAGGCGCGGGCGCGGGCGCGAATGTCGTCCTCGGCGTAGATGTAGGCAGGCGTGCCGTGCTCGGCGGCCAGCTCGACCACGTCGCAGCCGGCGACCTCGAGCCGGCCGCTCTCGTTGATCCGGCTGCCCGCCGGGTAGACGGGTGAGCCCGCAATCGGGTCCACAACCGCACCTGCCTGTCCGCGCTCCTCCATGAGACGGGCATTGTGACGGTTAAGAGGGTGACGCCGACTAGTGATGCGGGTTGAGCAGGCCGCCGACCGTTTCCACGGTTTTGTCGACGGTCTGGCCGACCACCGATTCAGGGCCGGCGACGCTTTCGACAACGCCTTCGGTGGTTTTGGTGACACCGGTGCTTTCCAGTGTCCCGCCAAGCGTTTTGTCGACCCCTGAGACGGTGTTGTTGACGGTGTTCGTGACCCCGGAGCTGACGCTGCTGCCAGAGCCCGAGCTGGAACTGCTCGAACCTGAGCCGCCACCCGAGGATCCCGTTCCGGAGGCGCCGCCGCCGGCCGCGACCGGGGTTGAGGCGCCTTCCGAAGGCGACGTGTTGCCGCCGCCGGCTTCACTGCCGGTGGTCGGCGTAACGGCGGTGTCGGCCGCGTCCACGCCGTTCTGGGAGGCGACGGTGCCCTGCGCCTGCTTGGCGCCGCGCTTGGCCGCCGCGGCCTGGCCCCCCGCAGCCGCCGTGGTCGCAGCCGAAGCTGAGATGCCGTCCGCAGCCTCGGCAGCCGACTTGCTGGGAGTCGTCTTGGCGCTCTCGCTGCCTCCACCTCCCAGACCGGCCAGGGGCCAGTCCTTGAACGCCTGGGCGGAGACGAGCACGACAAAGACGACCACCGCGGCGGCGATCAGGGCGGTGCCGGATACCGCACCTACGAAATACGTTCGGGCCTGGCGAATCAAGCACGCCTCCGTTCGATCGAGATCCGAAAGGCTCCTACCCAGGGTAGGCGCGACCACTCGCCACGCCATACCCATTAATTGGATTTCCGAGGGATTTTCGGTAGTCCCGAATCTGGGTTAGAGATAGCCCATCGGGTCGGTGACTTCGCCGTTGATTCGGACCTCGAAGTGGACGTGGGGGCCGAAGCAGTAGCCGGTGCAATCGCTGAGCCCAATCACCTGGCCCTGGGCGACGTGCTCGCCCGCCGTCACCTCGAAGGTCTCCTGATGGGCGTAACAAGTGGAGAGCCCGCCGCCGTGATCGATGCAGGTGTAGTTGCCGTAGCCGCCACTGGAGGACTCGGGCTCGGTGAAGATGACCGTGCCGGCGGCCGCGGCCCGGATCGGGGTCCCACTCGGCACCGCGATGTCGATTCCCGGGTGGTACTCGTAGCTGCCGTTGATCGTGCGCGGGCCGAAGCCGGAGACGACCGGGCCGCTGACCGGCCAGATCAGGCCGCTGCCGTTGCCGGGCTGGATCGGCCCCGCCGCCAGCGGCGCCGAGGATGTGCCCATCAGCTGGGCCGCGATCTTGCCCTGGATCGCGGCAACCGAGCCGTCCAGCTCCTGCTCGTGCTTGCTGATCTGAGCCAGCGCCGCAACCCGCTTGCCGCGGGCCGCGACCAGCGCCGACTGCCGACTCTGCACGGCGGAGCGGGCGCTGGCGAGCGCCTGCTCTTCGGACGCGATCGCGTCGCGGGCCGACTGGATCTGGTTCTTGGCGCTGCGCAGGCGGGCGACGGTGCGCTTGACCTCGTCGCGCAGATCCTTGACCCGGCCGACGACCGCGTCGTCCATGCCGTGGATCCGGTTCAGGTATTCGGTGCGATCGATCAGGTCGCTGTAGCCGCCGGATTCGAGGATCACGTTGAGCACGTCGGGGCTGCCGGTTTCATAGATCGCGACAAGCCGTTCGCGCAGCGCCACCAGCGCCCGTTTGAGATGGGCGCGCATCTGCGCCAGCCGCTTCTTGGCGACGTCGAGCTGGGCGACGGCGTGGTCGAGTTCCCCCTGCTTGGCCGCGAGCCGGGCGCGAACGCCGGCCTCCTGGTTGCGGAGGGCAGCGACCTCGGTGGTGAGGCGGTCGATCTGATCCCCGTAGTGGGTGATCGTCGAGGTCAGCACGCCTTTCTTTTCGCGCACCTTGGAGAGCGTCGCTTCTTTGCTTTCAAGCTTGGACTGAAGATCCTTGGCGGGGGCGGCGGCCGGAACGAGCAGCGCGGCAAGCGCCGCCACCGTGGCGAAGCTCGCCACCGTGGCAAAGCGGGACTTGAGCATCGGCCGAGGCTAGCTGACGCCCCAACCGGCGCCCAAGGCGAGAAAAGCCCTGCAACCGGGCTTGCGCTCAGCCTTCGCCGGGCACATTCTCGACCCTGAGCAGGCCCTCGTCCGCTGCCTCCTCCATCTGCAGGGTGGTGTGCTCGATCTCGAAGCGCTCGCCAAGCAGGACCTCCAGCCGGCGGCGGATCAGATCGCGGTCGGAGTCCTGGGCGACGACGACGTGGGCGGAGAGGGCATCGAAGCCGGAGGTCACCGTCCAGACGTGGAGGTCGTGGACCGAGCGGACGCCGTCGACGGCGCAGAAGGCGGCGCCGACGCTCTCGACGTCGACATCAGCCGGCGCGGTCTCCATCAGGACTTCGAGCGGCTCCTTGATCAGGCGCCAGGACGAGCCGAGGACAAGAACCGAGATCAGGAGGCCGACGATCGGGTCGACGATCGCCGAGCCGCCGGCGAGGACGAAGGCGCCGGCAATGAGCACTCCAAGGGAACCGAGCGCGTCGGCAGCGCTGTGGCGGAGCACCCCCTCGAGGTTGATGTCCTCGCGCTGGCCGCGGGCGAGGACGAAGGTGGCGGCGAGGTTGCCGGCGAGGCCGACCGCGCCCAGCGCCAGCACCCCGGCGCCGTCGATCGCGGGCGGGTCCCCCAGGCGCCCGATCGAGGCGATCGCAACACCGAGCCCGACCGCAACCAGCAACAGCCCGTTGACCAGCGCCGCCAGCACCTCCGAGCGCTGGTAGCCAAAGGTCCGGCGCCCGCCCGCGGGCCGCGAGGCGAGGCTGGCAGCGACCAGCGCCAGCAGGATCGAGCCGACATCGGAGAGCAGGTGCCCGGCGTCGGCCAAGACCGCCAGCGAGCCGGTGAGAACCCCACCGACCGCCTCGACGACCAGCATCGCGACGTTGATCGCCAGCGCAATCCGCATCCGGCCACGGCTGTCGCCGCGCCGGGCGTCGAGCGTGTGCGAGTGCCCATGGGAATGCATACCCACGAGCTTAAACGCGGCCGACGGGCCTAAAAGTCACCTATATGGCTACTTTGAGGCCCGTCGGCGCTGCAGTTCAGGCGGGGACTGGCTCCTTGGCGGCCTCGGCTGCGGTGCCGTTCATCGCTTTGGCGGCTACTTCGGCGCCGAAGCCGAGGCGCTCGGCGTACTCGCGGGCCTGCATCCGCGAGATCACCATGCGCTGGATCTCGGCCGTGCCCTCGAACAGCTGGTAGATCTTGGCGTCGCGGAAGAACTTCTCCAGCGGGCAGTCGGCGTTCCAGGCGTAGGGCCCGACCAGGTCCATCAGGGTCGTCGTCGCCCACATCGTCACGTCGCCGGCCTTGAGCTTCGACATCGAGCCCTGGCCGCCGGTCATCGGGACGCCGTTGCGGCCCATCCAGGCTGCCCGCTGGACCAGCAGGCGAGCCGACTCGATCTCAGTCGCGACATCGGCCAGCGTCTGCTGGATCCGCTGCGCTTTCAGCATCGGCACGCCGCCTTCGGACTGGCCGTCGAGGTACTCGAGCGTCCACTCATAGGCGGCCTGGGCGATGCCGAGCGCCGAGGCGCCGACCAGCGGCCGGGTCACCTCAAAGGTCGCCAGAGCGTCGGCGCCGCGGGATTTTTTCCCTTCGCGGCCACGCTGCAGCTTCTTGGTCAACTTCTCCTCGCCACCGAGCAGGTTCTCCATCGGGATGCGGCAATCGTCGAGCACGACCTCGGCCGTGTGCGAGGCGCGGATCCCGAGCTTGCTCTCCTTCTTCCCCTGGCTCAGGCCGGGGGTGCCTTTGTCGATCACGAAGGAAGCCTGGCCACGGGTGCCGAGCTCGGGGTCGACGGTGGCGACGACGACGTGGACGTCAGCGATGCCGCCGTTGGTGATGAAGACCTTGGTCCCGTTCAGGACCCACTCGTCACCATCGCGCTTGGCGGTCGTCTTCAGGCTCTTGACGTCGGAGCCGGCCTGCGGCTCGGTCACGGCGTAGGCGCCGAGCTTGATCTCCTCGCCGCTGCCGAAGCACTCGGGCACCCAGCGCATGACCTGCTCGGGAGTGCCTGAAGCCGCGATCCCGGCGGCGGCCAGCCCGGAGCCCTGGATCGCCAGCGCGGTGCCGGCGCACCCCCAGTGGAACTCTTCGGCGGTGATCACCTGCATCTGGCCCTCGGGGTCGCTGGCCGAGTGCTGGATCGCCTCGAGGCCACCAAAGCCGTGGTTGCGAGCCTCCTTGATCACCTCCCAGGGAATGCTCTCCTCTTCGTCGTGCTTGCGGGCGGCCGGGCGAATCACCTCGCGGGCGAACTTCCGACAGCGCTCCTTGTACTCCAGCTGCTCATCGTTAAGTGAGAAATCCATGCGGTCCCTTCCTCGACAAAAACCGATTGACTGGTCAGTCAACCAGTCCTCCTAAAGAGTATCTGACCAGCCAGCGGGCGGGGCGCGTGTAGCGTTGCGGCCGTGGCACGGCGAAAGCGACCGATCAACGCCGGGGTGCCGGCGCCAAAACCGGAGGAGGCCGGGGAGAAGGCCGCCGCGCAGGCGCCGGAGAACGCTGCTCCGCTGGGAGCGGAGAAACCGGCGCCGGCGACGCCGGTCCTGCCGAAAAAAGCGGTCGAGGAGCCGGTCACCGAGACGCTCGCCCCAATTGCCCCCGAGGCGCCCAAGCGCAGGCGCAAACCGATCCCCCTCGCTCTGAAACTGATCGCGGGGACGGTCGTGTTGGCGATCATCTTCATCGTCGCCGCCATCCTCGGCGGCGGTGGCGCCCATCACGGCGAAGCCAAGCCCGGCGCGGCGGCGCCGGCCACCGGCAAGGGTCCCACGCAGGCCAATGCGCCCGCCGAAGAAGCCTCGGCCGAACTCGGCTATCCCGCCTTCGCGACCAAAAACACGACCCGCATCGGCGGCGAAGACTCCGCCGCCAACGCCGCTGGCGCCGCCCTCGCCACCTTCCCATCCGCCACCCGGCGCGAGCGCCCGATCGCGGTCAGCCTGGTCGACGAAGACGACTGGCAGGGAGCGATTGCCGCCTCGGCCCTGATGGCGTTGCCGGTGCGGGCGCCGGTGCTGCTCTCGACCGGTGGCGGCCTCCCCGACCCGACCGCCAAGGCCTTCGATGCGCTCGAACCGCTGGGCAGCGGCGCGACGCTGGGGACGCAGGCATTCGTCGTCGGCGACGTGGCGACGCCGAGCGGCCTGCTCCATGTCAAACACATCAAGGCGGGCGCGCCGGCGGACACCGCCGCCGCGATCGAGCGGGTCCGCGACGAACTCTTCGGCGAACCCAAGCATGTGGTCATCGCCTCTGCCGACAAGCCGGGCTTCGCGATGCCGGCCGCGGCCTGGGCGGCGCGCTCCGGCGATCCCGTCCTCTTCAGTGCCTCCGACAAATTGCCCGCCGCCACCGCCAAAGCCATTGCCCTGCACCCCGAAGTCCCGATCTACATCCTCGGCCCGACCTCGGCGATCTCCTCCGACGTGGAAGCCGAAATCGCCGCAATCGACCCCAGCGTGCACCGCGTCTCCGGCGAAGACCCGGTCAGCAACGCGATCGCCCTCGCCCGTTACTCCGATGGCGACTTCGGCTGGAACGTCAACGATCCCGGCCACGGCTTCGTCATCGCCCGCAGCGACGCGCCGCTCGACGCCGCCGCCGCGGCGCCGCTCTCGGCGGCGGGCACCTGGGGGCCGCTGCTGCTCACCGACAGCGCCGATACCCTCCCTGACGCGCTGCGCGGGTACCTGCTCGACGTCAAGCCGGGCTACACGACGGACCCGACGCGCGCCTTCTACAACCACGTGTGGGTAATTGGAGACCAGGAAGCGATCGACGTGAACCAGCAGGCCGAAATCGACCACCTGGCGGAGCTAACCAAAATCGGAGGCCAGCCATGAGCGAGGCAGAGAACCCGGAGCTGCTGACCCGCTCCAACGAGGTGACGGCAGAGGACATCCGTGCCCTGGCCGGCGCCTCCACCCCCCACTTTGCGCTGCAGGTGCGCAACCGCATCCGCCGCCTGATCGAGCCGCTGCCGGCCGACCACCCCGCCCGGCTCGAAGGCGAGCGCAAGATCGCCAAGCTCGAAGAGCTGGCCGAGCACAGCGGCGACCCGCGCGGCACCCTCGGCATCGCCCACTGATGAAGAACATGGCCCCCGGCGTCTGGCGCCTGAAGGAGTTCCCGGCGCCAAGCATCAACGTCTACCTGATCGAGGATGTCCTGATCGACGCCGGCCGGCGCTGGGACCGGGGCCGGATCTTCAGCGAGATCGAGAGCCGTGAGATCTCGATGCTCGCCCTCACCCACGCCCATCCCGACCACCAGGGCGTCGCCAAAGAGGTCTGCGAAGCGCGCAACATCCCACTCGCCTGCCACGCCGACGACGTCGAGGCGATGGAGGGCCGCCGGCCGCTGCAGGAAGCAGCGATGAGCAACCCGATCAACAAAACGATCAAGGCGATCTGGGAGGGCCCGCCGCACAAGGTCGACCGCGTCCTCAACGAGGGCGACGAGGTCGCCGGCTTCCGCGTCGTCCATGCCCCGGGCCACGCCCGCGGCGAGGTGATCTTCTTCCGCGACTCCGACCGAGTCGCGATCTGCGGCGACGTGATCCGCAACATGAGCTATGCGACGGCGCTGCCGGGGATCAAGGAGCCGCCGAAGATCTTCACCTACGACCCGGCCGAGAACCGCCGCTCGATCCGCAAGCTGGCCGACCTCAACCCGGCGCTGATCCTCGCTGGCCATGGCCCTGCCGTGACGGACATGGCGGCCTTCGAGCGCTTCGCAGCCGCCCTCCCCGCCTGAGGTTAACCACCCCTATCCCGGGGTAAAGGTCGGGCACGTCCTCCACGCACGAAGGGAGCCCGATGAACACGCTCAAGAAGCGAAGCCCCTCGCCGGCCATGGTGGTTGCGGTGATCGCCTTGGTCGTCGCCCTGGCGGGCACCGCCTACGCGGCGCAGACGATCAACGGCGGCTCGATCAAGAAGCAGACGATCGGCGCCGGCAAGCTCAAGCACAAGACCCTGACCGGGTACCAGATCAACACCAACAAGCTCGGAGTCGTGCCCTTGGCCCAGCGCGCCTCGCACACCTACTGGGCAGTGGTCAACAACCCGGCCGGCGCCGGCAACGCCACCCTCGCCCGCGCCAGCGACGCCACGATCACGGCGACCGAGGGCGGCGGCGCCGTCAGCGTCGCCTTCCCGCTCAACGTCAGCGGCTGCGCCGACGTGGCGGGACGCGACAACGCCGGGACCACGGTTCCGGGCGCCGGCACCGCCCAGACCAACGCCTCGGCCGCCAACCCCAATGCGATCGAAGTCCATACCCGTGACGAAAAAGGCGCCGACACCGACGCCGACTTCCACCTGATTGTGGTCTGCCCCTAGCGATCAGAGGACACGCGCGCCAGCTGCATCTCGACGCGCTCGCCGCGAAAAGGGACGCCCTCAGCGACCAAGAGCTGGCGCTGGCGGGTGCCCTTGGCCAGCGAGCCGTCGGCGCGGACCACCCGCCACCAGGGCAAGTCGGGCTCGTCAACCCCGAAGAGGACCGACCCGGCGAAGCGCGGCGCGCCCGGGGAGACGTCGCCGTAGGTGCTGACGAACCCCTCGGGGATCGCGCGCACGCGGTCGAGAACTTCGAGCAGGCGAGATTCCGGGGCCGCGGTCAGAGGCCGGGGCCGAAGGCGTCGATGATCCGGTTCTGGAACTCGCTCAGCTCTTCCGGTGAGATGAAGTAAGTCGGCGGGGTGAGGAAGAGGCCGTCGGCGCGCTCAGCCGTCTGCTCAACCCGGGCCCGGACCTTGTCGAGCGGGCCGGCGGCGCAGTAGGTGTCGACCATCTCGTCGCTGATCGCGGCCGGGACGGCGGCGAGGTCGCCTCGGCGGAAGGCGTCGCCGGCGGCGACGGCATTGTCGGCGAAGCCATGCAGCTCCCAGAGCGGCATGTAGGTCTTGACCGTGGCATAGAAGGAGATCGTGCGCCGGGCCATCTCGATCGCCCGCCCCTCGTCGTCGTCGATCGCGCAGCAGACCGTCGGCAGGTAGTCGAAGTCTTTGCGTTCGCGGCCAGAGCGCGCCAAGCCGGTCTCGAAGGCATCGACGACGACCTCATCGATCCAGCGCAGGCTCTGGATCGGATGCCCGATCAGCCCGTCGGCGACGTCGCCCGCCATCCGCGCCATCCCACCCTGGACGGCGGCGGTGTAGATCGGCACCGACTCGCGCGGCGCCGGGTGCGGCCGGATCCAGCCCTTGATGTCGATGTCGTAGTAGTCGCCCTCGTAGCGGATCGGCTCGCCCAGGCTCGCCTGCTGCATGATCAGCCGCGTCGCCTCGATCGCCTCGCGCAGGTGCGGCGCGGGTTTGCCGTAGTCGGCGTTGTGCCAGGTCTCGTTCAGGCGTTTGACGCCAGCGCCCATCCCAAGCCGGAAGCGCCCACCGGCCATCTCGTCGATGTCGAGCGCGGTGACGGCGTGGATGAAGGGGCTGCGGGTGAAGGCCCAGACGATGCCGGTGGCGACGTCGATCCGCTCGGTCTTGGCGGCCAGGTAGGCGGCCTGGGTGGCGGCGCTGCGGAAGAGCTCAGGCGCCCAGACGCACTCGACCCCGGCTGCCTCGGCCCGCAGCGTCTCGGCCTCGAGGTCGGCGACCGTGGTGCCGATCGCGGCGACGGAAATCCGATCCAGCGCTCCCATCAGCCCAGCCCCCTCTTAAGCCAGGGCCGGCTCGGCGGCCCTGGCGAGAACCGCGTCGGCGACCCGCTCGCGGTGCCACTTGGCATCGCCGAAGAGGGAGGCATTGGCGCGGCCGCGCTTGAGGAAGAAGTGGAGGTCGTGCTCCCAGGTGAAGCCGATGCCGCCGTGGACCTGGATCGAGGCGTCCGGGACGCGCCAGCCGGCGTCGGAGGCGTAGGCCTTGGCCATCGAGGCCGCCAGCGGCAGCGACTCGGGCTCGGCATCGGCCGCCCAGGCAGCGCCGTAGACGGCGGAGCGGGCGTTCTCGGTCTCCAGCAGCATCTGCGCGCAACGGTGGGAGACGGCCTGGTAGGAGCCGATCTGGCGGTCGAACTGCTTGCGGTCTTTGGCGTACTCAACCGCCATCTCCATCGTCCGCTGGGCAACCCCGGTCGACTCGGCGGCGAGGGCGACGCAGAGGCGGAAGAAGACGGGGTAGTACTCGGGGCCCTCGGCCGGCATCGAGTCGGCGGCAGCGACGCGGACGCCCTCGAAGCTGACGGTCGAGAGGCGGCGGGTGATGTCCAGCGAAGTTTCCGGTGTGACCGAGACGCCAGCGGCGCCGCGCTCGACGATGTGGCGCCTGCCGTCGGCGGTGGCGACGACGAAGAAGTCAGCGCTGGCCGCGTCGGCGACCAGCACCTTCTTGCCGTCGAGGACGATGCCGTCGCCATCGGCCTTGGCCTCCATCGTGAAGACGCCGATGGTCGCCGGCGAGCCCGCGTCCCAGAGCGCCGGGACGCCGCGCAGCTCGCCGCCCGCCAGCGGCCGCAGGAAGCGCTCGCGCTGGTCGTCGGAGCCGCAGAGGCTGAGGGCGATGCTGACGATCGCGTTGGAGAAGAGCGGTGAGGGAGCGAGCGCGTAGCCCATCTCCTCGAAGAGGACCGCGAGGTCGACAATGCCAAGGCCCTGTCCGCCCCACTCCTCCGGCACCGCCAGCCCGGTCCAGCCGAGCTCGGCCATCTCGGTCCAGTCGGCGGGATCGAAGCCGTCGTCGCTCGCTGCCAGCTCGCGGATGCGCTCGGATTTGTAGCGCGCCGCGAGAAACTCGCGCGCGGTCGAGCGGATCGCCTGCTGCTCGTCTGTGAGGTCGAAGTACATAGTCAGGACAGGATCGCGCTCAGCGCATCCTCGGCAGGCCGAGCACGCGCTCGGCGATGATGTTCTTGAGGATGTCGGTGGTGCCGCCCTCGATCGAGTTGGCCCGCGAGCGCAGGAACCCGTACTGCCAGGCGCCGTTGGCGATCGCCTCGGCAGAGCCCCGCGTCAGCGGCGCGTAGGCGCCCTCGATGTCGAGCGCGAGCTCGGTCAGGTCCTGGTTGATGTCGGCCCACTGCCACTTGCCGAGCGAGCCCTCGGGGCCGGGGATGCCGGACTCCATCGTCTTGGTCAGGCCGCGGTAGGCATTGAGCCGCATCGTCTCGGCCTCGATGTAGAGCTGGGCGATGCGCTGGCGGTAGTAGGAGTCGTCGGCCGCGCTGCCGCCGTTGACCCGGACCTCCTGGGCCAGCCGCGCCAAGCGGTCGAGGCTGTTGTGGATCTGGGCGATCGCGCCGAAGGCAAGGCCGGCGCGCTCGTTCATCAGCGTCGTGATCGCCACCGACCAGCCGTTGCCGACACCGCCGACGACGTTGGCGTCGGGGATCCGCGCTTCGTCCATGAAGACCTCGTTGAACTCGCCCTCGCCGGTGATCTGGACCAGCGGCTTGGCTTCGACCCCCTCCTGCTCCATGTCCATCAGGAAGTAGGTCAGCCCCTTGTGCTTGGGGGCGTCGGGGTCGGTGCGGGCGACCAGCATGCACCACTTCGCGTACTGGGCAAACGTGGTCCAGACCTTCTGCCCGCTGACCACCCATTCGTCGCCGTCCTTGACCGCGCGGGTCTTCAGCGAGGCGAGATCGGAGCCGGACTCGGGCTCGGAGAAGCCCTGGCACCAGATCTCCTCGCCGGTCAAGATCGGCTCCAGGTAGCGCTGCTTCTGCTCGTCGCTGCCGTGGGCGATGACGACCGGGCCGCCCATCGCCAAGCCGAGCACGTTGGCGGGGCTCGGCGCCTCCTGCCGGGCCGCCTCGCCGACGAAGATCGCCTGCTCGATCATCGTCGCGCCGCGGCCGCCGTACTCCTTCGGCCAGGAGATCCCGGCCCAACCGGCGGCGTGCAGCTTCAGCTGCCACTCGCGGCGGAAGGCCATCACCTCGTCGAGCCCCGCCTCGGGCTCGGGACCTGGGTGGTTCTCTTCCAGCCAGGTGCGAACCTCGTCGCGGAACTCGGTCTCAGATGGCGACAGCGTCAGGTCCATCGGCGCGGAGCATATAGGGAGTTGGCCAGGCAGCCAGGGTGTCGGCTCGGCTCAGTTTGTGACACAGACCTTGAAGCCGAATTTTTCCGCTGAGTTATTGGCCTTCTCAATGCCAGCGGGAGTTTCTTTCCCGAGCTTGGCCGAGTTGTTTTCGAGTTCTTCAATTCCTTCTTCGAGTGGGTCGAGAATCGCGTTGACTTCTTCCTCTTCTCCACTCGGGGCGCCAAGAGCTCTGAGTTCTTCTGCCTCGGAGCTGAATACTGGAGCGAGCTTGGTCTGCGCGAATTCGCTCAAGGCATCCGCCGATTCGATGCCTTTATTGGCTCCGCTCTTCTTTAAAAACGCTCGTAACTCATTTTCGAAAGTTTCGTGATGTTTGGTGCATATGACATCGCCCTGCTTGATGAATTCCGCTTTCGTCAGCGAACTGGTGCTGCTGTCGTCGCTGCTGCTCCCGCACCCCGCGATCAAACCGACCGCGAGAGCGCCAACGATCAATGCGATCAGTCGCTTGCTCACAATCTCTCCTCTACATCGTTTCCCGGAGAGTTAAAAACTACATATTTCTTTAGTAGTTTGCATTCACAGATGATTTCTCAAGCGCTTCGACAAAAAGGGCGCCCCGGGGGGCGCCCTTTTCACATCAACTTCTGCAGCTAGACCTATTCTTCGCCGCAGGTCGTCAACCCGTATTCGCGGGAGAGTTCATTGGCTTCGCCAAAGGCGTTTTCGCCGTTGGAGCTGAATAGGGCGTTCGGATCTTCTTCGGCCTTTTCGACCCCTTCTTCGGCTGCTTCGAGGATCGCGTTGACCTGATCTTCTTCGCCGCTGGGCGCGCCCAGGGCACGGATGCCTTCGATCTGGGTCGTCACCGCCGGGACCAGGACCGTTTCGGCGAGTTCGGCAGCCTGGGCTTCGGTCGGCTGCGTGTTTTCGCTGAGGTGGTGTTCCTTGCCGAAAGATTCGAAGCCGGCTTCGATCTGCTTATTGCCCGTGGCGCAGATCGCGTTGCCCTGCTTGACGAATTCAGCCTTGGTCAGTGAGGCGGTGCTATCGGTGCTGTTGTCGCTGCTGCTGCCGCATCCGGCCGCGATCAGTGCGATCGCGAGGACGCCGGCAGCTGTTGCGATAAGTCGCTTGCTCATTTTCTCCCCTTGGATTGGGTGGCGGGAATAGGCAGTTTTACAGTGAAGGGACTTAGATCCGCTCGATCAAGGTGCCGGTGCCGAGTCCGCCCCCACAACACATCGTGACCAGGCCCATCTCCTTGTCGGTCCGCTCCATCTCGTGCAGGAGGGTGGTGATCAGGCGGGCGCCGGTCGAGCCGAGCGGATGGCCGAGGGCGATCGCGCCACCGTTGACGTTGACCCGGTCCATGTCGGGGTCGAGCTCGCGGCGCCAGGCGCCGACGACCGAGGCGAAGGCCTCGTTAATCTCGACCAGGTCGATGTCGTCCATCTTCATCCCGTTGCGCTCGAGCAGCTTCCGGGTCGCCGGGATCGGGCCGGTCAGCATGATCACCGGGTCGACGCCGACCGTGGTCTGGTCGTAGATCCGCGCCCGCGGCGTCAGCCCCAGGGCGTCGGCCTTCTCCCGCGCCATCAACAGCACCGCGGCGGCGCCGTCGGAGACCTGGGAGGAGTTGCCGGCGGTGATCTTGCCGTCCTCCTTGAAGGCGGGCTTGAGGTTGGCGAGTCCCTCCAGGGTGGTCTCGCGCAGGCCCTGGTCGGTCGTGTAGGTGTCGCCGTTGACGCTGAAGGGGACGATCTCACGCTCGAAGCGCCCCTCCTCGGTCGCCTGGGCGGCGAGCTGCTGCGAGCGCAGGCCGAGCTCGTCCAGCTCCGAGCGGGGGATCTCCCACTGGTCGGCGATCATCTCCGCCGAGAGGCCCTGCGGGATCAGGTTGTAGCGCTCCAGCAGCGCCGGCGAGAAGGGGTTGCCGTGCTCTTTCATCACCTCGTAGCCGTCGGCAAAAGAGATGTGGCCCATGTGCTCGACTCCGGAGCCGATCGCGACGTCGTGGACGCCGGTGGCGATCAGCGCTGCGGCGAAGTTGACCGCCTGCTGGGCGGAGCCGCACTGGCGGTCGATCGTGGTCGCCGGCGTCTCGATCGGCAGCCCGGCCTCAAGCCAGGCGTTGCGGCCGATGTTGACCCCCTGCTCGCCGAACTGCTGGGCGCAGCCGGTGACGACGTCGCCGGTCTCGGCCGGGTCGACGCCGGAGCGCTCGAAGAGCTCGCCGTAGACCTTGGCCAGCAGGTTCGAGGGATGGAGGTCCTTGTAGTAGCCCTTCTCGGGGTGGCCGCGGCCGATCGGAGTCCGAACCGCCTCGACGATGACGACCTCGCGGCCGCCGAAACTGCCTTTGCCGTTGTCTGCCATGGAAGTCTCCGTTCCTCTCAAAGTTCCGCGGGCGCAAGCTCGCCCCGTATACATAACGATACCGATTGACTGGTCAGTCAACCAGGACTGGCCCGGGGGTCGGGCGGCATCGAGCTTCTGCGGATTGATAGGAACCCGGGCATATGACTACGAACCAGGGGTACGAGAGTCCGGGGATCGCGGGGAGCGGGGCAATTGCCACCGGTCTGGCTGCCGTCTCGACAACCACAGCCGACACGATCCTGCTGGCGCGGAGCGAGGCCTCGGCCTGGCGCGCCGAGGAGAAGATCGTCGCCGCCTGCGCCAAGATCGAGGGCGCTGAGCCGTCACGCCTGCGGGTCACGACCGACCCGGCCGACCTCGCCCACTGCGACGTCATCGTCGAGGCGATAGTCGAGGAGGTCGAGCCCAAGGGCGAGCTGCTCAAGACCGTCGCCGTCGCTGTCCCGGGCGCGGACCTCGCCACCACCACCTCGTCGCTCAGCATCGCCGCGATCGCCGCCGCCAGCGGCACCGAGAGCCGGCTCTTCGGCCTCCACGTCTTCAACCCGGTGCCGCGGATGAAGCTGATCGAGGTCTGCTTCCCTGAGGGCGTTGGCGCCCGCGAGCAGGCGCTCGCCTGGTGCGCGGCCCTGGGCAAGACCGCGGTCGAGGTCCCCGACCAGGCCGGCTTCGTCGTCAACCGCCTGCTCTTCCCCTACCTCTTCGACGCCGTGCGGCTGCTCGAGCGCACCGGCATGGAGGCGGGAGAGGTCGACTCCTGCATGAAGCTCGGCGCCGGCCACCCGATGGGCCCGCTCGCCCTGCTCGACTTCGTCGGCCTAGACGTGGCCGAGGCGATCGGCGACGCCCTCTACGCCGACTCCAGCGAGGCCGCCCACAAGCCCCCGGGGCTGATCGTCGAGATGATCGGCGAGGGCAAGCTCGGCCGCAAGAGCGGCGCCGGGTTCTACGAGTACGACTGAGCCGTTCGCACCGCCTCGCTTGAGCCCACGTAGGGCGCCAGGACCAGATAGACGAGCTGGGGCTCAAGGCCCGCCAGCGATTCGCCGCGCAGGAGCAGCCAGTTGATCACGGAGAAGACTCCTCCGACCAGGGCCATCTCGACTACGCCGGGAAGCCCCGGCACGTCCGGGCCAGGCGTCCCGCGCACGACGTAGAGCATTTCGGCGAGCCGCTCCTTGGCGGCGAGGCTCTGGCAGGTTGCGTTGCCCGTGGCCGTCACGTCAAGGCTGAGCAGGCGGGTCTCGTTGGGAAAGCTATCCGCGAATTCGATGGCGACGCCGATCGAGCCCGCGACCTTGTCCACCCAGGCCTTCTCCCCGGCACAGGCTTCATGGATACAGGCGACCAGGCGCTCGAAGATTTCTTTGTGGGCCGCCGCGAGGCACTCGCCGCGGTTGGCAAAGTGCTCGTAGAAGGTGCCGCGGGAGACACCTGCCCCGTTGATGATCCACTCGACGGTGGTGGCCGTGTAGCCGCGGACGGCCACCGAGTCGGCCAGGGCCACGATCAGCCGCTGCCGTTGGTTCTCGACAACCTCCGCGGGCGTGAGCCGGTGGCGGCCGCGCGGCAACGAAGGCCGGCCGAACTCCCCCCACTCCCCCTGACTGGATTTTTCCCCTTTCAAGCCCTAGCCTGCCCTTCTGGACACAAACGCCCCGGGCGCCAGTAAAAGGGATCGACGCCCGGGGTCGTCTGCTTGATCGTGATGCCGCCGCCGGGAAAGTTGGGGGCGACATCAATCTCGGCGTCTGCTGCCACGAGCGACGCCTCAAGCTCTTGACAGTTCCCTGCCCGCAATGCGGACCGGAGGAAGAATAAACAGTGCGCGACTTAAATGTCAAGTTGCGTACCTAAGTAAGCATCTCGTGTTTAAGCGAATGCGGGAACGGCAAAACGACCCGAGCAGTGCCGGGTCGTTTTGCTCCCCAATTTTCCCCTGCTACTGAAGCGCTGCGCCGCTGCTCAGCGCTTGAGGCGGGGGTGCTTCTTCGCCTTGCCCTGCTTCCCGCACTGCGCCTTGAGCACCGGGAACTGATTGGCGTGCCTGCCGTTCTGGCCTTCGAACCTCACCGTCGCCCGGTGGGGCGCGCGACAGAGGTCCCTGCTGTTGACCAGCAGGCTTTTGCTGCCGCCTTTCATGATCAGTTCGAACTTGCTCACCGGGGCGTCGGGGACCGCTTCGAAGGTGCTGCGGATCCCCCCTTTGACCGAGTCGATCCGGCCTTCGAGGTCGACGTCGACCTGCCCGTGCAGAGCCGCCACCAGATCCGGCAGGCGGTGGCTGCTGGACTTGAGGTAGACCGGCCCTTCCAGCGGCTGGTCGAGCAGAGGAGAGAACGCCTTTGCGTAACCGTAGATCGAGCCTTCCGGGCACCCGTCCGCCGCGAACTGCGGCCTCGTGCAGACCGTGTTGATGTGGTTCTGGGCGAGGAACTCCGAGTGCGGCAAGGCCACCGAGACGTTGCCGATGTTGGCATCGCCGGCGCGAGCGGTGACGGTGGCCTGCAGCGACGGGTAGTCGTTTCGCTTGGTGCCCCCCACCAGCTTCAGGCCGATTTTCGGCTCGAAGCCGAGGGCGGCACAGCCGGACACCTGGTAGGGCGAGGAACGATGAGCGGTCAGGCCCGCCGCCGCGCTGATGCCGACACCGGCGGCATCGACGGTGAGGGGCCCACCAATCTGGGCGCCCTTGATCTCGGCGCCGACCGTGGAGGGGTTGCAGTTGGTCGGATTCTGGACGAACCCTGGGCGGTCGATCTCGACATGGACCTTCTGGTATTCGATCCGGATGCCCTGGAGGATCTGGGGCAGCGGATCCGAGCTGACCGTGACCTGCGTGGTCTGGGGATCGATCGCGATCCCCGACCGCACGGCAACCGTGCCGAGGTCGAAAGGCCCGGCCTGGGCGGGGACTTTGACGACCAGCGAGTAGGGGTCGCCCTTATATGGACCGGCGAGGTAGACCGCAGTCGGCTCCTTGCCGGCCTGCGGGACCCAGAGCGAGGAGCCGCCGGCACCCACAGCCACGGTCGTGGACCCGATCCGTGAGCCCGACGGGCAGGCGCCAGTGGCGGCAGCCGCGTCGGCACAGAGGGGCACGCCGGCCAGTTTCGCGAGCTGGCCGTGGGGCAGGGACACGTCGATCTGAGACAGGTTCTGCTGCCCGCTTTCGCGACCGACGTTCATCGCGAAGGTGGACGGGGCACCTGCCGTCGCTCCGGTCACCCCAGCGTCGAAGGAGGGCGTGAACTGGGTTGCCCGATCGCAACCCTGGTTGATCGCGAACGACGATTTGACGATCACCGGCGAATCGTTTGACCAAGGCGTCAGTTCGGCCCGGGCCGCCTCGGTGCCACAGGTCGGCGGCATCGCCAGCACCCCGCGCGACCCTCCCTTGAGGTGCAGATGGAAGGAGGAGAACGGCAGCTGCGGGGTTTCTTCGAAGGTGGTGCTGATCTGCCCGGTGGCGGGATCAAGCGTGACCTTGCCGGCCAGCTTGACCGTGATGCCATGGCCCTGAAGCACCACGTACATCGCCAGCAGCGAATTGAACGGATTGTCATTCTGCTTCGCGAGGTAGACGGTTCCCTGCAGCGGATCGGCCAGCAACGGCGTCTCGACTTCCGCCGTGCCGATTTTTGAGGCGTCGGGACAGGCGGGGTCTTCGTTGTCGAAGTGGATCGGGCTCGTGCTGGTCAGGCCGATCTCCTGCGGTGAGCAGGAGGCGAGCCCGTCGGCGGCTCCCGAGTTGACCGAGATGCCCTCGGGCAGCGTCACATGCGCCGTGCGCAGGTCGGAGGTGGCGATTCCGTTGGGGTTTTCGCTCTGAGGCACGTTGAGCGTGAAGTCGAGCCCGCTGGCTCCGCCAGCGACCTGACTGGTCGGCTGGGCGTCGATCGAGGGCGTGAACGGCACCGCCGAGCAGCCGGTCGGCGTCGGTTCGGTCGATTCGGCTTTGTAGTGCTGATCGAGGTTTTCGTAGTAGGTGAGGTCCAGCTTTATAGGCTTCGGCCCGTCGCACACGGTCGGATTGCGCATGAACGATTTCTGCTGCGCAAGCGGCAGGGCGGGGACGAAGGGAATCGGCCCGATCAGGCAGTTCGAAGCGCTGCCTTCTGGGATGATGCAGCCGCCGCCGCGATCATGGGCCGCCGGATCGCCCCAGATCGTCACCTTGACAAAGCTGATCGGCGACTCGGTGGGGATCTCCGGCGTCAGGGCCTCGAGCCCGAAATCGGAGGTCGTGCGCGGATTGATGTTGATCGGAACCAGCGGAGCGCCATTGACGGCGATCGCGACCGTTCCCGGCGCGCCAGGGGGCGGGACGATGTTGTACAGATAGCCATGAAGCGGCAGTCCCGGCGCGGACAACGAGTGGATGGCTTCGACGCTGCCGACGATCGACGTCGCCGGACAGTTGAGCATTGCCTGCTGTCCGGTAATTGCCGCCGCTTCCTGAGTACAGGTGGGATAGGAGGCGGGCGTCCCGATGACTCCAGGAGGAAGGTTCAGGTCAATGGACTGGGGAATGCCGTCCGGTTTCGGACTGGTGGGGCTGAGGGTCTTGAGGCTGAGGGTGGTGGTGACGTCGGCGTGGGCCCCAGCCTGGTTGGTGGTGGATGAGGTCGAGAAAAGTTCGATTTTCGGTTCGGCCTGAGCGATCGAGGCGCCCAGCGCCATCGTCGTGAGGATGACGAGCGTCGCGACAATGGCAGCGCCCTTCCTGGCAAAGGTGAGGTCGAGTGCAGTCATGCGATCCTTTCGGTCGGAGGTAGGTCCGGTGGTGGCTGGGTGCGCGTTCACGACCCACCTCCATGGCCGCCGGCCGACGGTCGCTTCAGAATCAGGCTCCTCCGGATCGGAGCGGGCGCCTCCGAGTAGACGATCCTCAACGAGATTTTCAGCTGAGCGCCCGCCTCAAGCGCTTTGCGCCCAGCTGCGGTAAGAGCGACCGGGACCTTGACCGCCCCCGGCAAGGAGGCCTCCTTTTCCCCGGCCAGAACGGTTCCGGGCTGGCCGTCCACCCTGGCACGCCCACTCACCTTGACCAGGCCCGACCGGTTCACCGTCACCGAGACCGCGACCGTCCGCCCCTTCGCGAGCGCGACACGCTGCTTATGGGTGAGCGACTTGACGCTGAAGGCGCCGCTCGGCTCATCCACTTCGTTGCCGACACCGGACGACCTGAGGCTCTGCCCCGAGGTCAGGGATGGCGGGCTGGCCGACGGAGGCTGGCAGGTTTCCGCCAGCGGGTCGCATGGCGGTGCGGCCGACTCGAGCGGCGGAAGAATCGACCCTACGCGTGCGTCATAGACGTCAATGTGGCCTTCGTCGGTGTCGCGGGAGGGATCCAGCGTTTCCTTCGTCGAGAAGAAGACATCGTTGCCGGACACGCTGTTGTCGATGAAATTGGCGTCCGCCTGCGCCCCGCCCGGTGGCGTGACCAGCGAGACATCGCCCGTCGCCGTGTCGATCGAGTAGATGTCTGCCCGACCGCCATCCGTGTCTTCGGACGAGAGAGAGTCCACCATCTGAGAAAACAGGCGAGAGCCGTCGGGCGTGATGCCCCGGCACAGCGGGATCGAACCCGAGATCGTTCCAGCTCCGCTCCCTCTCTCACAACCCAGACTCGGTTCGTTGGCGGTGTTGTCGTCGGCCAGGAGGCCCTGCCGAATCCGGCGCACCCCCTGACCCTGGCGCCAGACGAAGAGGTCACGGGCACCGTCGGCGTCCACCCCACCCCGACCCGCTGGCAGAGAGTAGTTGGTGGCGAGCAGGAACGCGATGGTCTTTCCATCGGTACTCATGTCGGGCCACATGCGAGCGCCGCTCGTGTTGGTCAAGCTGCCGGCGGCGGTTCCGGCGTCGGTGCCGTTCGTCGCCGAGGTGACTCCAGCTCCGGCTGGAGCCAGATAGGTCGTCGTCCCGGCCGTCAGATCGCGCACATAGAGGCTCTGCTGACCGTCGGTGTCGTTGGGGTTGAGAACGTCGCCGCTGACAAAGACGACGTGGCTGCCGTCGTCGGAGACGTTGGAGAACTTCGCGGCGCTCGGGCTGGTGCCCGCGTTGCTGGCATTGTCGTTGCACACACCTGGGCTGGAGGCACAACTCGGGTCGCTGACCGTGACGCGGCTCAGCTCCTGGCCCGGGACCGCGTTCTCGTCGTAGACGTAGATGTCGCTGACCGTGTCGAGGTCGCCGGTCGAGACGCCGTCGCCCACCATCTTCTGCGCGGTGCTGAAGAACACCTTGCTCCCGTTCGCGGAAGCTCCCTCGAACAGCTTGTTCGCGGCCGTCTGCGGGGTGCCGGTGAAGGCGGTTTTCGAGGCCCAGACCACCTGGTCGCCGGCCGGGGTCATGCGGACCTGGTAGACGTCGATGGTGGCGTCGGTATCGCCGCTGACCATCTGCGCGCTTCCCGGCGCTCCGAACGTCACCGCGGTGCCGTCGCTGGAGATTGCGTTCGACCGGCTGAGCGGGGACGGGGCCGGGGTCGCCGGAACCCCGAAGGCGGATCCGTTGGGAAGTTTCGTGACCAGGGTCGGCGCGCCGCCCGCCGAGGTAACTCGATAGATCGCTTCACCGCCTGGACTTGAGATTCCCGGCACCAATATTGCCTTGGTCGCGAAATACGTGATCGAGCCGTCGGGCGCGCTCCCCAGATATTCGTTTTCGGAGGTGTCCGTGCGGATTTTGGGCCCGGCGAGATCGAACGCTCCCGATAGATAATCAACAGTGTCGTCTGCCGGATCGACACTGTAGAGACCACCGCGCGTCGAAGACAGATCGGGCTGCTGGTCGAGCGGCGTGTTGGTGACTGGATCCAACGGGCTAATCGCCGTCCGGTCGCGCTGACACTGGAAGCTCAGCACCGGGTTACCTTCTGCCGGAAGGTCGAAGAGGTACACGCCCCTGGCGGAGATCTTGGCGCAGTCGGTGCGATCGGCAAGCGGCGTCTTCTCTTCCCAGCCGTGGCTGGTTCGGGTCGCGATCAGCGGGTCCGCTCCCCCGCCGTCCCTCACCATGCCGGGAAGGGTCGAGTTGGGTCCGCCGAGGCTCAGGGCGATCCGGCTGCCGTCCGGGGCGGACTGTTCGAGTCTGCGGGCGACTGAGTGGGGAGCGGTGCTGGGACCGGTGCTGCCCCATACGCCACCATCAATAAAATCGTAGTTAAGACCATCCGCCGGGCTGACCAGCTCGTAGCCGCTGATCCCAGGCGGCGGAGGCGTCGCGGTAGTAGTGAACGACTGGTCCACGCTGGCCGGTTCGCCGGTGGTGTTCTTCGCCACCAGGCGGAAGTGGTAGGTCGAGGCCGGTCCCAGGCCGGTGATCGTCTGACTGACGACGGTGCTGCCCGCACTTGCCGAGATCGTGCCGTCGGGAATCGGCGTCGAGGTGCCGTAGCTCGCCGTCGGACCGTATTCGAAGCGGTAGGTGGTGTTCTGGTTCTGGGGGTTGATCCTGGCGACCAGCTTCGCGGTGGTTTCGCCGACGTGCTCGGCCGCGACCCCGGAGAGGCCGGGAGCCGCCGCTTCGGTCGTGAACGTGGTTTCGCCCGACGTGGCGACGCCACCCCCGAACGCCTTGATCGCGGCCAGGCGCACGTGGTAGAGCGTCGACGCCTGTAGGCCGGTCACGGCCTGGGTCACGGGGACTTCGACCGCACCGCTGCCGGCGGCGGCGTCGGCGAGCGGCGCTTTCGTCCAGGTGGTGCCGTTGATCGAGTATTCGAAGTGGTACCCGGTCGACATCCCGGTCGGGTTGACGCCCCCGTTCAGCGTCGCCGTCGAAGCCGTGACCGCGCTCGCCGCGGCGATCGTCGCCGTCGGCGCCGGCACCGCGTTGTTGGTCAGGGCCAGCACCTGGCTGGCGCCGGTGGTGGTCGAGAGGTAGATCGGGCTGCCGCCGGACTTGACGGCAAGGCCGTTGACGACGGCGATCCCGGCCCCGGAGGCATGGGTTTCGACCAGCGTCGCGGAGTTGTCGAACTCCAGCACCCGCCGCTCCGCCGGCGTTTCGTTCGTCTTGACCACGTAGACGTGTTCGTTGCTGGGATCAACGGCGACGTCGGTCGGGGTGGCGGTTTCCGTGCCCGCTATCTGACCGGGCGCGTAGACCGAGGGCGAGGTGGCGGAGGGGTTGAACTTCTGCACGCGGAAGTTGCTCGCCGACTCGACGGTGTAGATCGATCCACCGCCGTCGACTGCGACCCGGGTGGGACCGCCGTTGCCGAATTCGCCCCCGAACTGCCCCGCTGCCGACCCGGTGGCGCCGATCTTGCAGGTGTCGGCTGCCGGGCAGATCTCATAGCCGGTGCCGGGCGTGGTGGCGTCGACGTCGAAGCCGAAGGTGCTGACGAAGGCGCCGGCACTGCTGAATTTCTGGATGCGCAGGTTGGTGGTGTCGGCGACGTAGACGTTGCCGCTGACCGGGTCGACGGCCGGGTAGCCGACGGCGGCGGCGAACTGGCCGCCGCCAGCACCGGCCGCGACTGCCGTTTTGCAGTTGGCGGCGACGGCGCAGGTCTCGAAGGTCGTTACCCCGCCGGTGGTCACGTCCCAGCCCGCGGCCCAGGTGAATTCGCCGCTGGCGGTGTACTTCTGAATCCTGCGGTTGCCCTGGTCGGTGACGTAGACGGCGCCGGTCGACTGGTCGATGGCGATGCCCTGGGGGGCGTTGAGGTCGCCGCCGTTGGCCGTCGTCGCGGTTGTGATGCCCGCCTTGCAGGTATCCAGTGAGGCGGCCGTGCAGACCTCGAAGCCGGTGCCGACCGTGGTCGAGTCGACGTCCTGGCCCCAGGCGGCGATGAACGCCCCCGCCGAGCTGAACCGCTCGATCCGGTTGTTGCCGGAGTCGACGACATAGATGTCGCCGCTGGCCTGGTTGACGGCGACGCCACGCGGGGTCGTCAGCTGACCGCCGGCGGTACCGGTGGTTCCGATCGCTCCGGTCACCGTCTTGGGCGCGGCGCTTGCGACGGCCGTGAGCAGGCAGAAGCAGACGCCCAACGCAACCAGAAGTGCCGCGGGCCGACGGCTGTCGCCGATGCCAAAAATCGATCCCGCGGACGGTGCCTTCGCGTGGCGTCTCACTTGATATCTCTCCTGTCTCAGTGACCCTGGCCCTTAGTGCGCCGCCTGTGCGGTGCGCTCCCCTGGCCTGCCAGGTCCGTGTGTTCTTTTCCCATTCGCACTCGTTCCCAAATCGAGCGCGAGAGAAGGATAAACACAGCGCGTCTTAAATGTCAAGTGCAGTACCTAGAAGACGTCCAGGTGTTCCAAAACGGCCCACCAGGGAGCCGAATGCAGGCCAATTGGCAGGAAAAATCGGAGTGCTAAAAAGGCAGCACGGCGAGGCGCTCTGCCTCGGCGACACCGACGTACGGCGCCAGTGCCGCCTTCGTCACATCCGGCAGCAGCTCCTCGAGCCGCTCTGTTTCGCCAGCGACGATCCGCCTCGTGATCAGCGACGCCACACCGGCGACGACCGCCTGGTCGGTGTCCTCTCGAGGCGGCCTCCCCGACGGAGGAGGACCGGCGCCCTCTCGAAGCAGCGGCGCGAGCGTCTCGATCACCTTGCGGTGGTGATCGGCGATCGGCGGCCCCGCGGCCAAGGACTCGACCATGCCGAGGCGGGCGAGTTCGGGCTCCGAGGCGAGGAAGCGAAGCAGCACCGCCAAGGCCACGCGAACTCGCTCTGCCGCCACCTTCACCGGCTCGATCGCCGCCACCATTTCGGCCCGCAGATGAGCGGCGACGAGGTCGTAGGTGGCGAGGAAGCAGTCCTCCTTGCTCTCGAAGTGCTCGTAGAAGGTGCGTCTGGAGACGGCCGCGGCTTTGATCACGTGGGCAACGGTGGTGTCGGCGTAGCCACGCTCGTTGATCACCAAGACGAAGGCGGCGATCAATCGTTCACGATGATTGGCGGCGACGAACTCGCGCGGGAGGCCGTGCCGGCCGGCGGGCAGGCGCGCCAGTCGGAGGGCAAGCGGGTCGTCTGGTCCACCCCCCTTTTCGGCCATTGATGAACAGTATCGTCACCAAAGAACGATGATGTCGAAGCCGGCCTATCTGGGCGGCCGCTGGAGCTCGGCCATCGCCACCTGAAGGCCGAGATAGGGCCGCAGGACCATGAACATGATCTGGGGCAGCAGCTCGGTCAGGTCATCCTCGGCGCCGCGGAGCAGCCGTCCGACCACCTGCTCGAAGACAGCGCCGGCAAGGCCTTCGGCTGTGGCCCGGGAGAGCGACTCGGGATCGTCCAACTCCTGGCGACCCATATCGACAAGCTCGACGAAAGCGTCCGCGGTCGCATCGAATCGCTTCTGAAGCGCCTCGCTGCCGACATCGCGGCCACCCCCATGCACGCGTCCCCGGGCCGGGTTTTCCTGCCAGAAGTCGAGGATCGCGTAGCCGACCGCGCGTATCCGGTCCGCCCATGCCTCCTCACTGGCGAAGGCGGCAAGGGCGACGCCCATGTATTCCTCGTCGATGGCTTCCCAGGCCGCCAGGAAGCAGGCGTCCAGATCGGCGAAGTGGCGGGCGAAAATCACACGATCGATGCCGGCTCGATCGACGATGGCCTCAAGCCGGGCCCGCTTGTAGCCCACCTCCCCGACCACCTCGATGCAGGCCTCGACGATTCGCGTCCGCTCGTCGACGAGCGGCGCGTGGCCGGTCATCGCGACCCACCACGACGGACGGTGTGGGTGCCAGCGTTTAGTTCTTCTGGGCGGCGGTCATCGTCTCGGCCGCGGCGACATGCTTGGCCGCCGCCTCCCCCATGTAGGGGGTCAGGGCGAACTCGACGATGGCCGGAAGAGAGCTCTCTATGCGATCGCCCTCGCCGTGGAGCAGGCTCTTGTTGATCATCCAGACGATGCCGCCGACGACGATGTCCTCCATCGACTCGGGCAGGTCGGCGCCCATCGGGGAGTTCCGCCGGCCGAGGCGGAACAGCGGGTCGAAGCGACGCAGCGCCAGCTCGTAGTGATCGAGGGCAACCGGGCCCGCGCTCTGCGATTCGCAGAGGCAGACCCGGGCGAGGGGCGGATTCTCGGCGACGTAGCCGAGGAAGGCGGCAAGGCCGACGCGCACCTTTGCCTCCCAGGCGCCGGTCTCGGCTTCGGTTGTCTCGAGAACCCTGCGCACAGCCTCGTCGGCGGCCTCGTCGAGAATCGCGACGAAGAGCGCTTCCTTGCTCTCGAAGTGCTCGTAGAAGGTATGCCGGGCGACACCCGCGGTCTTCACAATCTGGGTGAGAGAGGTGGCGGCAAAGCCGCGCCCGACGACCAGCCCCGTCATCGCCACCATCAGGCGATCGCGCTGGTGCCGGGCGACGAAATCGCGGGGCAGATGATGCCGACCCGGCGGCATGCGCGTCAAATGCGAGAGCTCTTCGGGCGCCAACTCCACGACCGAAGGGTAGCGATCGGCGTAGAGGCCACCCACTTTCCGGCGCAAAGCCGGTGCCGACTGACCGTTTAGGCACCACCCTGTACCCAAGACTACAGGGATCGTTCCTATTAATTGTGGTTGGTGCCTGTGATGCCAGCTGTCTTCCCTCCAGCGGCACCTCCAATCTCCACGATAGAGGAACAACGTCGTTTCAGCTTGGTTTTCGACGAAATCGGAGGCCGTCAGCTGACTGCGCCGCGGCGCTTGCCGCTCAGATCCCAGATCACGTCCGCTTCGGAGATCTGCTGGCGGCTGGCCGAGGCGGCGACCTCGTCCCAGGGCAGCTCGGCCTCTGGGAGGTCGTCCCAGCGGGCCAGGTCGAGGGCCTCCAGCGAGCCCTGAAGCGCTGGGCCAAGATGCTCCTCGGAGCGCAGCAGGGCTCTCATCACCTCAAGCTGCTTGTCGCTCAAACGGACAACCAGGGACGGCCTCGATCCGGTTCTCGCGAACCGACTCGACCCGGATCGTGTAGCCGTTGGAGGTGGTCGTGTCGCCGCGCTTGGGCAGCCGCCCGAGCTCGCTCTGCCCGTACGTAAAGATTCGTACACGAACCGCCTTGTTCTTTAGAGTCGCCGCGCCTCAAGCAGAGTGGCAACGTCCTCCAAATCGCGGCTGCGTCCAGACTCCCGCTTCAGCCGGATCAAGTCGTCGAACCCGATGGCGCGCACCGAGACGCCCTCGACGATCGCCTCCACACCGCGCGGCCGCATCTCTTCATAAGGGCGCCCGCCGGGGATCTCGCTCGGATCGAACAGGTCGAGGCCGCCCGCAGTCGTGCGCAGGGTGAAGTTGCCGCCTTTGAATAGATCCTCCGGGTCGCGCGGATCGACGTCCAGCAGGTCCGCATCGACCCCGAAGAGAGTTGCGCCCAGATCTCGAAGCGCCCCGGCTAGGCGCTTCATGTTGTCGCGAGTCCACTCGACGAGGATGTCCACGTCGCGGGTATTGCGCACGTGGCCGTGCACATTGACCGCGACCCCGCCGATCGTCAGGTACTCCACCTCGTGGCGCTCCAGCGCCTCAAAGATCCGGACTGGATCCAATGGCCCCCGATCGAGCTCCGACGGCAGGTCTTCAAGCATCTTCAATCCTGCGCTCGCCCAGTGGCTGCAGAGCGGTTCGTGCCAGCCGGTCGCCGAACCGCATCCACGCGAACAGGCTCGCCAAGCGCTCTGAAGGTGTAAGCAGAGCCTCGGCCGCGAGATGGGTGGGATCGGCCTCGCTGCCGCCTAGCGCTCGCAGCTCGATGGCAGGTTCAAAGCCCAGAGCCGTCAAGCAGGCCGCAAAGCGCTCGAAAGAGGGCGACTCGTGGCCATTCTCGATGCGGCTGATGGCCGGCGCGGCAATTCCCGTCCTGATCGCGAGCTGGCGCTGGGAGACGCCGGCGGCATGGCGGGCATCCCGCAAGGCCTTGCCAAGAGCCGGGGGCGGAGGGGCAGATCTGGTCTCCTGAAGAGAAGGCATAACGGATACGTTAACGCTGAATGCGCTAGCTGTCGAGCCCAGGAATCGGCTCGACCGGCAACTCGCCATAGATCGCCTCGAGCTCGCTCAGGTCCATCTTGTCCTGGGGCCTGCCCGCGAGGCGCTTGAAGCCGACGATGGTCGGCAAGGCGGCGAGGCGCACCGTCTGCCCCTCCCAATCGGTCGTATCCGCTCGTCGGGAAACGGTCTCGTAATCGAGCGGCGCCAAGCCCCCTCGCATGATGTCGATGATGCCGTGGCGGCTGTTGACGCGCAGGGTCTCGGCCCCGGCGATGTCCTCAATCGTGAGGATCTTGTCGTCGCGAAAGCGCCTGCCGTCAATGCGCTGCAGGAAGCGAAGCACCGCGGCGTCGGCGTCCGGGCCGTCGGGCACGAGCAGGTCGGAGTCCTTCGTCGCGCGCACGTAGCCGTGGAAGATGACGCTGAAGCCACCGATCACGACGTGATCCAAGCCGGCCGCCGTAGCGTCGGCAACTACACCGGCGAGGTCAGGTCCAGAGGGCTCGCTTGGGGGCATGGCCAGACTTCACGGACGCGGCGAGCAGCGACATCGCCTGCTGGGAAAGCCTCTGGCCCTGCTCAAGCCGCTGGGCCGGAGTAAGTGCCATGTTGGAGGCGCGCAGCTGCTCCGCCTCTTCGCGATTGATCGCAGCCCACTCGGCCTCGTTGCCGGGCGCGAGAAGAGGGCCGGTGCGGATTCGGGAACTCATCGACACAGATAGTAGCCCTGCAGGCGTTTTTAGCGGACAACTCCGCGGCGCTTGCCGCTCAGATCCCAGATCACGTCGGCCTCGGAGATCTGCTGGCGGCGGGCCGATGCCTCGACCTCGTCCCAGGGCAGCTCGGCCTCTGGGAGGTCGTCCCAGCGGGCCAGGTCGAGGGCCTCCAGCGAGCCCTGAAGCGCTGGGCCAAGATGCTCCTCGGAGCGCAGCAGGGCCCTCATCACCTCAAGCTGCTTGTCGCTCAAACGGACAACCCACATGCTGTACCTCCAGGGATTCGGCGGGGCGCGGGTTGCCCGGAAAAGCTAGGCGTCGCTACGGACGGAACCGCTGATGCGAACGGCCTCGATCCGGTTCTCGCGAACCGACTCGACCCGGATCGTGTAGCCGTTGGAGGTGATCGTGTCGCCGCGCTTGGGCAGCCGCCCGAGCTCGCCGAAGACGTAGCCGCCGACCGAGTTGTAGGCGTCGCTGTCGACCGGCAGCTCGATCCCGGCGTCGGCGAGGTCGCCGAGCGAGACGTGGCCGCGGACGAACCAGTCGCCGCTGGTCAGCTTGCGCAGGGCGGCGGCGCGGGGGTCGGTCTCATCCTCGATCTCCCCCACCACCTCCTCGAGGATGTCCTCGACGGTGACGATCCCGACCGTGCGGCCGTACTCGTCGACGACGACCGAGAGCGAGGTGCGCTGGACCTGGAGGTCGTGCAGGAGGTCGTCGAGCGGGCGCGTCTCCGGCACGATCACGGCGTCGCGGATGACCGACTCGATCGGCGCCTCCGCCCCGTCGCTCATATAGAGGCGGGCGAGGCTGTTGTTGTGGACGATGCCCTTGACCTTGTCGGGGTTGTCGTCTTCGATCACGACCAGGCGGGTGTGGCCGGAGGTGACGCAGCGGCGCAGCGCCCCCTCGGCGCTCTCGGTCACGTCGACCGTGACCACGGCCGGGATCGGCGTCATCACCTCGCGCGCCTCCTGCTCGTGCAGGTGGAAGACGCCGCCGAGCATCCCCGCCTCGCCGGGGTCGAGCGTCCCCCCCAGCTTCGAGCGGTCGATGATCTGCTTCAGGTCCTCGGAGGTGTGGTGCTCCTCGATGTCGGTCGGGTTGACGCCGAAGAGGCGGATGATCGCGTTGGAGAAGCGGCTGAGGGCGAAGACGACCGGGGCCGAGAGCAGGCGGAAGAGGTTGAGTGGGCGGGAGACGCGGCGCGCGGTCCGCTCCGGATTGGCGATCGCCAGCATCTTCGGCACCTGCTCGCCGATGCTGATGTGGATCGCGGTGACGAGGGCGAAGGCGATCGCGACCGAGAGGCCGACGGCGACACCGTGCGAGAGGCCGCCGAAGATCGGTTCGATCAGGACCGCCAGCGAGGGCTCGCCGAGGAAGCCGATCCCGATCGAGGCGACGGTGATCCCGACCTGGCAGGCCGAGAGCGACTCGTCGATCTTGTCGAGCTGCTCGACGACGGCGTCGGCGCCGCTCTCCCCCTCCTCGGCAAGCTGCTCGATCTTGCCGCGGCGGCTGCGGACCAAGGCGAACTCGGCGGCGACGAAAAAGCCGTTGATCGCGATCAACAGCAGCAGGAGCGCAAGCAGCAGGATGCTCATCGCTTATGTGCCCGGGTACTTCGGGGGAGGTCGTCTTCGGCCATGCGGCTGACGAAATATAGCTTTCCGCCCTGCCGGCGCCGCGAGAAGTGCCATATTGAGCGGCGAATGCGCATCGCGAGCCTGGTCCCATCGGCAACGGAGATGCTGTTCGCCCTCGGCCTGGGTGACAGTGTCGTCGCAGTCACGCACGAGTGCGACTACCCGGCGCAGGCCCGCTCACTCCCCCACCTGACCAGCACGGTGCTGCCGGAGGGACTGGGCGCGGCGGAGATCGACGCCACCGTGAAGGCGATCGTCGCCGAGGGCCGGGCGCTCTATGAGCTTGATGAGGAGCGGCTGGCCGAGCTTGAGCCCGACCTGATCGTCACCCAGGCGATCTGCGCCGTCTGCGCCGTCTCTTACGAGGACGTGCTCGAGGTCGCCGCACGGCTGCCGGGCAAGCCGCGGGTGATCCAGCAGGACCCCAACAACCTGACCGAAGTGCTCGAAGACGTGGTCCGCCTGGGCGAGGCCGCCGGGGTCCCCGAGGCCGGCCACGAACTGCGCGGTGAGCTCGAGGGCCGGCTCTCGGCGGTGCACGCCGCCGTCGCCGGCGCCCCCAACCCGCGGGTGATCGCCCTGGAGTGGCTCGACCCGCCCTACGTCGGCGGCCACTGGGTGCCGGAGATGATCTCGATCGCCGGCGGCGACGACGTCGCCGGGCCGCCCGGGCTGAAGTCGCCCGAGGTCAGCTGGGGCGAGCTCTCGGGCCTCAACCCCGACGTGACGATCGCGATGCCCTGCGGCTGGTACGTCGACGCCTCGCGGGCGCAGGCGATGGAGCACTGGGAGCGGATCGAGGCGCTCGGCGCCGAACGCGTCTTCGCCGTCGACGCCGCCTCGACCTTCTCCCGCCCGGGCCCAAGGCTGGTCGACGGGGTCGAGCTGCTCGGCCATCTCTTCCACCCCGACCGGGTCGACGCTCCCGGCAACATCGGCTTCGCCAAACTGGCCCCGGCCTAGCCGAACTGCATCAACTTCTCTACCCAGCAGATCGAAAAGTTGATGCAGTTCGTCAGGCGATCGCCAGGGCGCCGAGAATCGAGACGACGCCGAGCGCGGCGATCGCGATCAGCTCGGCTGGGAAGTGACGCGGGCCCAGCTTCCCCCGCTCGCCAGCGAGGATGATGAAGGCGGAGATGACGCCGACGACGAGGCCGCCGAGGTGGCCACCGAGGCTGATGTCGGGATTGCTGACGCTGATCACCAGGTTGAGGACGAGGATGATCCCGATCGACCGCGCGACCGCATCGAACCCGCGGCCGCGGGCGATCACGAAGGCGGCGCCGAATATGCCGAACACCGCTCCCGAGGCGCCGACCGTCAACGCGTCGGGCGAGAGCAGCAGCGCGCCAAAGGCGCCTCCAAACAACGAGGCGAAGTAGAGGACGACAAAGCGCGGAGTCCCGATCGCCGGCTCCAGCAGCCTGCCCAGAAAGTAGAGGGCGAACATGTTGAAGCCGATGTGCAGGAGGCCGTCGTGGAGAAAGCCCCCGGTGAGCAGCCGATACGTCTCACCGGCAGCGACGGATGGGCCAAAGAGGCCAAATTCGCTCACCACAGGCGCGTAGGTAGTGGTGAGGCCGCCAGGGCCCGAAGCCACCTCGGCAAAGAAGGCAATGACGTTGATCACGATCAGGACGATCGTCGCCGGGAACTGGATGCCGCCCGGAGTGAAGGCAGCGGACCCGCTCCGCACCTTGGTCCGTTCGCGCATGCACTCGGGACAGCGCATCCCGACCGGCGACGGGGTCATGCACTCGGGGCAGATCGGCCGCCCGCAGGAGGAGCAGGAGACCGCCGTCTCGCGCTTCGGGTGTCGGTAACAGGTCTCTGCCATCGGGCAGCGGAGCCTACAATCGTCGCCGAATGGCAGGCCCGAGCCCCGCACGGCTGTACGCGACCCTGGTCGGCGGAGTCCTCGTCGTCGCCGGGCTGGTCGGCTTCTTCTACAGCTCCTCGTTCGGCAGCCCGGGGAGTGTCGACGACGCGCTCGGCGTCTTCAGCGTCAACGGCTGGCACAACCTCTTCCAGATCGCCACCGGCGGCCTCGGCCTCTTCCTCGCCAACCGGGCGGCGCGCGGCTACGCGCTCTGGCTCGGACTCGCCTACCTGGCGCTGGCGATCTGGGGCCTCGTCCTCGGCGGCGACGCCACGATCCTCGGCTTCTTCCCGGTCAACGGCGGCGACGACACCCTCCACCTGATCCTGGGAGGGCTCGGGGTCGCGGCGGCGCTGGCTACCGCGAGAGCCGGGCGCGCCCGCGGCGGCGCAGCTCGACCAGGACGAGGGCGCCGGCGGCGACGCCCCCGGCGCTGACCGCGACCACCGGCCGAACCCAGTTGCGGGGATCGCGCAGCGACCGCAGCTCGCTCTCGGAGAGCTCCTCAGCCCAGTCGGAGAGCTCCTCGGCCGCCGCCTGAGTCACCGCGGTCAGCGTTTCCTCGAACCGGCCCGCCAGCCGCTCCGGCGGCTCGATCGGGCGCAGCGCGTCGGCCAGCAGATTCTCGACGTCCCAGGTGCTGCCGGTCAGCCGCTCGCTCGCTTCACTCATCGGCCATCTCCTCCTGCAGCTGCTTGATCGCGCGATGGATCAGGACCTTGGTCGCGCCGTCGCTGCGGCCGAGGGCGCGGGCGATTTCGCGGTTGTCCATGCCGAGGGCGAAGCGCATGATCAGCGCCTCGCGGCGGTCGGCCGGCAGGTGCTCGAGGTTCTCCATCACCAGGCGCAACTCCTCGCGCCCCTCGGCAATCGCCTCGGTGCCGTGCTGGGCGGCGATCGGGTCGGCGTGTTCGAGCGGCGTCTGCGGCCGCCGCGAGCGGTCGCGGTAGTAGTTCGAGGCGAGGTTGTGCGCGATCCGGATCAGCCAAGGGCGCAGCGGCCGCCCGTCGGACTCGCGCCGGGCGCGATCGAAGTGGCGATAGGCCTGGAGAAAGGCCTGCTCGGTCAGGTCCTCGGCGTCGTGGTGGTTCCCGATCCGGTAGTAGGCGTAGGAGTAAACGTCGCGCAGGTGGTCCCGGTAGAGCTTTTCGAAGGCCCGGTCCAGCTCCGCCTTCGCAGCCGGGTCGAGCCCGGCGGGCTCGACGTTTTGCTCGGGGCCGCTCACGCGGCAAGCCTAGCCCCATCAGGCGGCCTTTCTCGTGCGCTCGACCTTGCGCAAGCCGGCCACCCACTGCTCGGGGTCGATCTCGCCGCGGATCAGCGCCGCCAGCCCGGTCAGGGCCGCGGCCGGGACGCCGGCGGCAGTGATCGCTTCCGCCAGCAGCGGCGTCGTGTCGAGGCCCTCCGAGGCCTGGCCGATCTTCTTCGGGATCTCCTCGGCCGGGGTGCCGCCGCCGAGCAGCTCGCCGGCGCGACGGTTGCGGCCGGTCGGGGCCATCATCGTCGCGGTCAGGTCGCCGACGCCGGCCAGGCCGGAGAAGGTCTCCAGTTCGGCCCCCCGCCCGATCGCGTACTCGATGCACTCCTGCCAGATCGCGGCGGCGGCGATGCCGGCGGCGTTGAGCCCGTGCGGCTCGGCCGCGGCGGCGGCCAGGGCGGCGGCGTTCTTGGCGGCGCCGGCCATCTCGACCCCGACCACGTCGCGGGAGCGCTCGCAGACAAGGCCGGCGCGGTCGAAGACCTCGCCGATCTGATTGCGCAGGTCGGCGTCAGCGGAGCCGAGCACCAGCGCGGCTGAGCCGGAGACGGCCTCGCGGGCGTGGGCGGGGCCGCCGAGGCAGGCGATTGCCCGCGCTCGCACCCTCTCCCCCACGTACTCGGCCGGGAGCTGGGCCTGCGGCGCGATCAGGCCCTTGGTCAGCAGCAGCACCGCGGATCGCCCGCCGACCCGGTCGGCAATCGCCCCGACCGCCTGCGGCAGCGATTTCGAGGGGATCGCCAGGCAGACCAGGTCGAGGCCGGCAAGCTCGATATCGGAGGCGGCGCGGACGTCGATCGAGTCCGGCAGGCTGACGCCCTCGAGGTAGCGCCGGTTTTCGCGGGCCTCGTCCATCTCGGCGGCGCGGGCGGCGTTGCGGGCGCCGAGCTGAACGTCGAGGCCGCCGCGGGCGAGCAGCACCGCGACCGCCGTGCCCCAGCTGCCGGCGCCGATCACGGCGGCCCGGCGCATCGGCGGCAGGCCGCCCATGTCCTCCCACTGCAGCTGCACGTTGGGCCAGATCCGCGCGGTCACGGTTTCGGCCAGGGCGGGCGAGGGCTCCTCGGCGACGGGGAAGGTCATCGCCTTGCCGAGCCTGATCTTGACCTTGCGCGGCCGGATCCGCCAGCCGCGGCGGACGTGTTCGCTGCCAATCACGGCGACCGGGACGACCCGGGCGCCGGTCTGCAGGGCAAGGCGGCCGACGCCGCGCTTGGGCGAGGCGAGGGCGCCGCTGCGGATCCGCGTGCCCTCGGGGAAGATGCAGACAGTGCCGCCGCGTTCGACCACCTTGCGGGCGGTCTCGACCGAGTCCTCGTCGGATTCGCCGCGGCGGATCGGGAAGGCGCCGAGGCGGGAGAGCACCCAGCCCTGCCAGGGCCGCTCGAACAGCTCGACCTTGGCGACGTAGTTGAGCGGCTTCATCCAGGGCAGGCAGGCGCCGATCACGAACGGGTCGAGGAAGCTGCGGTGGTTGGAGGCGACGATCAGGCCGCCCTTGACCCGGGCGTGCTCGCGGCCGTTGCGGGAGAGGCGGAAGTAGGCGAGGAAAAACGGCAGCAGGAAGAGGCGGGCCAGGTGGTAGAGCGGCCAGTTGACGCCGTGCTTGCGCGTGTACTCGTGGTACGCCAGAAGGCGCTCTTCAGTCACGAAGAGCGCTACACGGGCGAGCGGCTGCGGTTACCCGCTACCAGGCACTCTCGATCAGTTCCCTCAGCTCCTTACCGCTTGGCGGGCTGGGGGTGAAAGAGAGCTCGGTGCGGTTGAGGATCGCCTCGATCGCCTCGTCGAGCTTGGCCTCGTCGGCGCCGGCCGATCCCAGGCCGGGCGGATCGCCCCCCATCGCCTGGATGCGCAGCTCGATGTGGTCGGTGTCGGTTTCCAGGACCGCCGCCAGGGCGATCAGGTGATTCGGGGCCCGGGGCACCATGAAGGCCATTGCCCGCGGCAGGATTGCCGCGTTCGTCAGCGCATGAGGCGTGCCGCAAACGCGGACCAGGGTCTGGCAGATCACGTGGTGGAGGGCGAACATTCCCGAGTCGATCGCGTAGCCGCTGAGGACCGAGCCGAGGGCCAGCATGCCGCGGTCGCGGGACCCTGGGTCCTGGTCGAGGGCTTTGGCGATCGCGCCCGCGCCCTGCAGGGCGGTCATCTGCGAGACCGGGTTGGCGTATGGCGTGTAGAGCGAGTCGGCGGCGTGGGCGAGGGCGTTCATCGAGCTCATCCGCAGCTCGGCCTCAGGCTGGCTCGTCATCAGCTCGGGGTCGGCGATCACCAGCGCCGGGCGGACCAAGCCGCTGACCCGGTCCTCCGCCCCCTCTGGCAGGCGGTGGATCCCGGTCATCTCCGCTCCCGACATCGTCGTCGGGATCGCGGCGACGCGAGCGCCGGTGACGGAGGCAACCGCCTTCGCGGTGTCGATCGTGCGGCCACCGCCGAGGGCGACGAGGCGCTGCGAGCGGACCTTGTCGAGCAACGCCGCAGCAGCCTTGGGCACGCCTCCCGGATCGACCTCGTGGATCTCCTCGGCGGCAACTGCCAGCTCACCGGCCCCAGCCAGCGCCCGCGGCGTGCTCAGCAGCTCGAACGGGGCAAAGCCGTTCTCGCGCAGCAGCGGCAATGCCGCGTCGAGGCCGTCCTGGCGGAAGACGACGTCGCGCCCGGCGTCGCGCCAGATGAAGTCGCCGCTCACTCCGAAGCGGAGGTCCGCGGGTTGACCACCGGCCGCAGCTTCGGCTCGACCTCCGCCCGCAGGTGCTCGTAGTCGGGCGGCAGCGAGAGCTTCTCGCCCAGGTGCTCAAGCGGCTCGTCGACGGTGAAGCCGGGTCCAAGGGTGGCGATCTCGAAGAGGACGCCGCTCGGCTCGCGGAAGTAGATCGAGCGGAAGTAGAAGCGGTCGATCACCGGAGTCGGCTGGGCGCCGCCGGAGATCGCGCGCTCGCGCCACTGCTCGTGCTCGTCCATGTTCGAGGCCCAGGCGACGTGGTGGACGCTGCCGGCGCCCTGCAACGCCCGTTCGGCTGGCGGCTCGTCATATATGTAGAAGCCGCCGCGCTTCTCGCCGCGCGCCTCCCAACCCTCCTCCGACGGCTCGAACTCAAGCGCCTGGAAGAGCGGGCTGCTGGCCTCCGGCGCAGCGCTGTAGGCGCGGACCGCGTGGAAGCCCTGCAGGGCCAGCTCGGCCGGGACCTCAGGGTGGTCGGCGATCAGCAGCTCATCGCCGGTGTCGACCACGAGCAGCTCATGGTCGAGCCCCTCTGGGTCGGAGAAGCGCAGGCTGCCCTCGCCGCGCTCGGACTCGATGCCGTTGGCGGCGAGGCGCCCCGCCCAGAAGTCGAGTGAGCCCTCCGAGCCGACGCGCCAGACGATCCGGTGCACGGCGCCGGCGCCGGCGCGGCCTTTCGGCACGCCCGGGAACTCGAAGAAGGTCAGATCAGAGCCGGCGCTGCCTTTCTCGTCGGCATAAAAGAGGTGGTAGACGGTCGGCTGATCCTGGTTGACCGTTTTCTTCACCAGCCGCAGGCCGAGCACCCCGGCGTAGAAGTCGACGTTGCGCTGGGCGTCCTCGGTGATCGCGGTGATGTGGTGAATTCCCTCAAGCTTCATGACTTCACGTATAGCATCCTCTCGATGAGCCGCGGGCGACGACGACTGACCAAGGCACTTGTTGTCCTCGGCTCGGTGCTCGCCTTCCTCAGCGTCTTCGCGATCTGGATCGAGCGCCAGGCGCTCAACACCAGCGACTGGGTCACCACCAGCGACAAGCTGCTGCAGAACGAAACGGTCCGCAAGGCGGTCGGCAACTTCCTCGTCGACCAGCTCTACGAAAACGTCAACGTCAACCAGGAACTGAAAAGCCTGCTGCCGGGCGAAACCAAGCAGCTCTCCGGGCCGATCTCGGGCGGCCTGCGCCAGGTGGCCGGCAGCGGCGCCGATCAGCTGCTGCAGAGCTCGACCGCGCAGGAACTCTGGGAGGACGCCAACCGCAGCGCCCATGAACAGCTGGTCAGCGTGCTCGAAGACAAGGGCGACGCCGTCTCCACCAGCGAAGGGAACGTCAGCCTCAACCTCGGCAGCCTCGTCACCAACCTCGCCAACCAGGTTGGCTTCGGCGCCGACCTGGCGGAAAAGCTGCCGCCCGACGCGGGTCAGATCGAGATCCTCCGCTCCGACCAGCTGAAGACCGCGCAGAACATCGCGGTCGCGATCAAGGGCCTGGCGCTGCTGCTCTCGATCCTCACCTTCGCCGCCTTCGGCCTCGCGATCTACCTCTCGCGCGACCAGCGCTGGGTCACGATCCTCTTCTGCGGAATAGGCCTGATTGCAGCGGGTTTTGCCGTGATCGTCGCCCGCCACATCGCCGGCGGGATCGTCGTCGACCAGCTCGTCGTCGACGAAAGCGCGAAGCCGGCGGGCGAAGCAACCTGGTCGATCGCGACCTCGCTGATGACCAGCATCGCGACCACCGTGATCGTCGTCGGGGCCCTCTTCTCGGTCGCCGGCTGGCTCGGTTCGCCGACCGGCTCGGCCAAAGCAAGCCGCAAAGCGATGGCCCCGATCCTCAGCGACTACGCCCCCTTCGTCTACACCGGCCTCGCCCTGATCGTCTGCTTCTACTTCCTCTCCGCCCCGACCCAGGGGCTGCGCTCCTTCGTCACCACCCTGATCGTCGCCGGCATGGCCGCCTTCGGCATCCACGAGCTGCGTAAACAGACCGCCGGTGAGTACCCGGACGCCCATTTCCACGAGGCCTTCGGACGCACCAAAGACCGCGTCGTCGATGCCGTCAAAGGCGCCAACATCGGCGAGCACGCCTCGAAACTGCGCCTGCCGGAGATGCGGAAGTCCGATGGTGGCGAGGGCGCGGCGTCGGAGGCGCCGACGGCGACGACGCCCGGCAACGACGAAGACGCCCGCCTCGCCCGGCTGGAGCGAATCGGCGATCTGCACAAAAAAGGCGTGCTGACTGACGACGAGTTCGCGGCAGAGAAGTCGCGGGTGCTGGGCAGCGACACCTCGGCCTCCTGACCCTCGAAGCCCGCCTCCGGAATCGAACCGGAAACCTCCTGATTACAAATCAGGTGCTCTACCAATTGAGCTAGGCGGGCAGCTTGACGAATATAGAGCGAATGGACGTGAATTTCCGACTGCTGGCGCCCGACGAGGGCGGAGTGTTGAGCGCGGCGATCGTCGCTGCCTACGGCGACACATATGACGTGCGCTGGGTCTATGACGCCGGCGAGGTGTCGTCGCGGCTCGCCGATGGGACCTACGTCTCCTGGGTCGCCGAGAGCGCGGGCGGCGATCTGCTCTGCCACACCGGCTTGAGCCGGACCGACCCCGGCGACGCCGTCGGCCACTCCGGGCAGGCGGTGACGATGCCGGCGGCACGGGGGCAGCACCTCTTCACCCAGACCAAACAGCGCCTGATGGACTGGGCCCAGGCAGAGGGAATGGCGGGAATGTTCAGCGAGGCGACCGCTGCCCATCCCTACAGCCAGCGCGCGATCTGCGAGCTGGGCGGGCACGAGACCGGGTTCCTGTTGGGCTGGATCCCGGCGACGGTCGCCAACGACGCCGTCGCCGATGCGCCGCGCCGGCGGCAGTCGGCGGCGCTCTTCTACACGAAGCTGAACGATGGCCATGAGCGCCAGGTCTACGCGCCCGAGCGCCATCGCGGGATCGTCGCCAAGACCCTGGAGCTGTGCGAGCTGCGGGGCACGCTTGCCGACCCGCCGACCAATGCCGAGCTGCCCGCGCGCAGCGTCCTGCACGTCGAGGTCGACGCCGATCACAATCTGGCCCTGATCACGGTCACCGTCCCGGGCGCCGATCTGGAGGAGGCGATCGCCGCCGAGCGCCACCATCTCTTCCACCGCGCCAAGCTCGACGCCGTCTACGTCGACCTGCCCCTGGAGACGCCGTCGACAGCCCTGGTCGCCGACCACCTGGAGCGGCTCGGGGTCTCCTATTCCGGCGTCTTCCCCAACACGCGCACGGACGGGGACGTCCTGCGGATGCAGTCGCTGCACCGGGTCCGCGTCAGCGAGGAGGACGTCGTCGTCGCCTCAGATCACGGCCGCGAACTGCTCGAGTACGTGCTGGCGGATCTGCCCTAAAGCGGAACCTCACGGGAGTCTAAGTGGGCACCGACCTTGCGCTTGACGCGCTGCAGGGCGTTGTCGACGGTCTTGGTGTCGCACTCCAGGCGCTCGGCCACGGCCTCGTATGAGTGGCCGTCGAGGTAGAGCGAGAGGACGCGGCTCTCGAGATCGGAGAGGACGCCCGAGACACCGGAGAGGCAGGCGACGAGGCTGGCCAGCTCCTCGGCTGCGATCACCTGGTTGACCGGATCGAAAACCGTCGGCCCGGGCAGGATCTCGTCCAGCGTCGTGTCGGAATCGCCCGCCGCGGCCGGCGTCTGGCTGAAGGAGACGTACTGGTTGAGGGGAGTGTGCTTGTTGCGGGTCGCCGTCTTCACGGCGGTGATGATCTGGCGGGTGATGCAGAGCTCGGCGAAATTGCGAAAGCTCGACTCACGGTCGGTGCGGTAATCGCGAATCGCCTTGTAGAGGCCGAGCAGGCCCTCCTGGATCAGGTCGTCGGCCTCTCCCCCAAGCAGGAAGTAGGACGAGGCCTTGAGGCGGACGAAGCCGCGATAACGGCGGACGATCGCGTCGTAGGCGTCGGTTTTGCCTTCCTTGGCAAGCGCGACCAGATAATGATCATCAAGCTCAGGCTGAGCGTTAGTCTGATGGGCGCGAGCGGCACCGGGACGACGCCCCGATGGGAGTCGCATTTCCTGCGTAGGCGTAGATAGAGCCACAGATCCTTCTCCTTATGAAGGGTCGTGGCGCCGTTTACCTCCCCTGAGGCGCCCTATGAACTGGATGACCTCAGACTCAAGCTGAGGTTCAACCTTATGTGGGCATAAGTCTACGTCCGCGCGGAGTTCTGTCAACCCCTGGCGGACATTCGTGCAAAACGAATTGCAACCGCCGCTGCATATGCACCCTGCCTAAGTTCGCTGGCGAACTGCCTCGAAGAGGAGCGCTGCTGCTGCGGCGGAGACGTTCAGCGAGTCGGTGCGGCCGTGCTGGGGGAAGGCGACCAGGCCATCGCAGGCCGCGGCTACTCGAGGGCGGATTCCTTTGCCCTCGCCGCCGAGGACCAGGACGGTTGGGCCTTTCAGGTCGGTGTCCCAAGGCGCCTGCTTCGCTTCGGCGTCGGCGCCCCAGATCCAGAAGCCTGCCTCCTTTGCCTCGGCCAGCCAGTCGGCGATGTTGCGGACGTGGGCTATTTCGAGGTGCTCGACCGCTCCCGCCGAGGCCTTGCAGACAACGGCGGTGACCATCGCCGCCCGACGCTCGGGGATCACGACCCCGGCCGCCCCCGCAAACTCAGCCGAGCGGCAGACCGCGCCGAGGTTGTGGGGGTCCTGGACCTGGTCGAGGACGATGATCAGGCCATCCTCCTGGCGCAGCATCTGGCCGGCGTCGCCGTAGGGGTAGGAATCGACCTCGGCCACGACCCCCTGGTGGTCGGGCGAGCCGCAGATGTGCTCCAGCTCCTCAGCTGAGGTCTCCGGCGCGCGCCAGACGCGATTTACGCCCCGCTTGCCCCGTTCGGCCTCGGCAACCGGCCTGCGCCCATAGATCGTGTTGCTCATGACTTGCGCACCAGCCGCGCGCCCCCAGCCGAATCCCGCACTTCCCAGCCCAGCGCCGCAAGCTGATCCCGAATCTGATCAGCCCGCCCAAAGTCCTTGGCCCCCCGAGCCTCCTCCCGCTCAGCGAGCAACCCCTCGGCCTCATCATCAGCCCCCACCTCAACCTCAGCGAGAGACCCAAGCCCAACGAGCCCAAGCATCTCGCGCAACGCCTCCGAAGCCCCGGGCACGTCATCGCGGTTAGCTTCAGCGACGAGCTCAAAGGCCTCGGCCATGGCCCGTGGCGTATTGAAGTCATCAGCCAACGCCTCGCGAAACGCCTCCAACCGCCCCGCTGGGGGGGAGTTCCCCACCGGGTGCTCCCGGAAGAAGTTCCGCAGCCGCTCAACTCTTCTTGCGGCCTCCTCCATCTGCTCAGACCCAAAAGCCAACGGCTGCCGGTAGTGGCCGGAGACCAGATAGGCGACCACCGCCTCCCGCCCATAGCGATCGAGCGCCTGCGAAAGCTGGAAGATGTTGCCCTCCGATTTCGACATCTTCTCGGCCCCGGTCTCGATCATCCCGTTGTGCATCCAGACCCTGGCGAAGCCGCGGCCGGCGGCCTCGGACTGGGCGATCTCGTTCTCGTGATGGGGGAAGACGAGGTCGGCGCCGCCGCCGTGGATCGCGAAGGAGCCGCCCAGCTCCTGCTCCGCCATCACCGAGCACTCGATGTGCCAGGCCGGCCGGCCGGCGCCCCAGGGCGAGTCCCAGGAGGTGTCCTCCCCCTCCTTGTGCGCCTTCCAGAGCGCGAAGTCGAGCTGGCTCTCCTTCAGCGAGGCCGAGCCCGCCTCCTCGCCCTGGTCCATGTCCTCGGGACGGCGGTTGGAGAGCTTGCCGTAGGGCTCGAAGCTGCGGACCCGGAAGTAGACGTCGCCACCGGACTCGTAAGCGTGCCCGGACTCGACCAGCTCGGCGATCAAGGCGACGATCCCGTCGACGGTCTCGGTCGCCAGCGGCTCGGCATCGGGACGGCCAAGGCCCAACCGCGAGGTGTCCTCGAAGTAGGCGTCCCGCATCCGCTCGGCGAGAACCTGGGAGGGCTCGCCCGCCTCGCCCGCGGCGGCGTAGATCTTGTCGTTGATGTCGGTGACGTTGATCACGAGCTTGGTCGCGTAGCCCTCGGAGCGGAGGAAGCGCGCCAGCAGCGAGAAGACGACGAATGGCCGCGCGTTGCCGATGTGGATGCGGCTGTAGACGGTGGGCCCGCAGGCGTAGATCCCGACCTCTCGATCGCGATCGAGAGCAACAGGCTCCCCACTCAGTGTGTCCTTGATTCGAACCTCGCGCATAGCGAGGCTGAGACTACCCGCGCCTAGAAGGTGCGGTAGCCCGAGCCGGTGGGCGCGGCCGCCTGCTCGGCGCGAGCCCAGGCCGGAGCGGTCTCGTCGGCGGCGGCGAGCGCCTCGCGGCGGGCGCGGTTGGCCGTCGCCTTGACCTCCTCCTCGGCCGAGCGGCGGGCGCGCTCCTCGCGGCGGTCGGCCTGGGTGCGGATCCGGTCCGATTCGTCGCGCAGCTGATGCTCGGCCCGCGCCCGGGCCAGCTCCTCGGCCTCGCGCTCGACTTTCTCGACCAGCTTCTGGACCCGTTCGGCCGCCTCGCGGCGCACCTCTTCGGTCCCCTCCATCACCCGCTGGTCGATCTCGGTCTCGATCTTGACCGCAAGCTCATGGGCCTCGGCCGCGGCGGCCTCGGCATCGGCGGCGCGCTGCTCGGCGGCGGCGACACGGCGGTCGGCGTCGAGGCGGACCTCCTCGCGACCCTCCCGCACCTGCAGATCGATCTTCGACTCAAGCTGGGAAACCGTCTGAGCGAGGGTCCGCTCGGCCTCGGCGCGAGCGCTGGCAAGCTCGGCCGCAAGTGCCTCACGTTCGGCCTGGGCGCTCACCTGCAGCTGCTCGAAAGCTTTCTCGGCCCGGTCACGGGCCTCCTCGGCGCGAGTGGCGTGGGCCTCGGCCTCGTGCCGGGCCTGGCGCTCTTTGGCGACCCGCTCGCGGCCCTCGGCGGCGATCGTGCGCACCGTCGCCATCGCCTTCTCTTTGAGCTCAGCCCGGACTGCCTCGGACTGGGCCTGGACCTCGGCCAGCCGTGCCTCACCCGCATTTGCGCGTTCCTCGCCGGCCTTGGCCAGGCGCAGCGCCTGCTTGGCGACGCCGTGCATCGTCTCGGTGGCCTCGCCGACCGCTCGCAGGTGCACAGCAGGTTCGCTCATTGACGCAGGAACTTACTACGGGCGGCGGAGGCGACGCCACCCCCGTCGCTTCCGAAAAACCCGCAAGTAGCGATCAGGCCGATTTCTGCGGCTCGCGCTCGCTCAGCTCGCGCTTGAGGATCTTGCCGCTGGCATTGCGCGGCAGCTCGGCCAGGAACTCGATCTCGCGCGGCGCCTTGTAGGAGGCAAGGTTCGCCTTCACGTGCGCCTTCAGCTCGTCTTCGTGGACCTCCCCGTCCCCGGTCGCGACGACGAAGGCCTTCAGCCGCTGCCCGAACTCGTCGTCGGGGACGCCGATCACCGCCACCTCGACCACTGCCTTGTGGTCGGAGAGCAGATCCTCGACCTCGCGGGGGAAGACGTTCTCGCCACCGGAGACGATCATCTCGTCGTCGCGGCCGTCGACGAAGAGCCGGCCGGCCGAGTCGAAGTGGCCGACGTCGCCGCTGGAGAGCAGGCCGTCGACGATCTCTTTGCCGCCGCCGCCGGTGTAGCCCTCGAAGGACATTTCGTTGCCGACGAAGATCCGGCCGACCTCGCCTTGCGGCAGCTCGTGCCCGTGCTCGTCGCAGATCCGGACGACGGTGCCCCGTGGCGGGCTGCCGGCGGTGCCGGGCGCGGCCCGCAGATCCTTGGGAGTGGCGACCGTCGCGTAGGCGACCTCGGTCGAGCCGTAGAGGTTGTAGATCGTGTCGCCGAAGCGGTCCATCCACTCGATCGCCAGCTCGCCGGGCAAGGCCGAGCCGGAGAGCGAGGTGATTCGCAGCGAGGAGAGGTCGTACTTGTCGAGCGTCTCCGGCGGCAGGCGCAGGATCCGCTGGATCATCACCGGCACCGCCGCCAGCACCTGGGCGCGGCTCTTCTGCACCGCCCGCAGCGTGTCCTCGGGGTCGAAGCGGCGGCGCAGGATCATGGTCGAGGAGGTCGGCAGGCTCATGATGAAGTGGAAGAAGCCCCAGGAGTGAAAGAGCGGCGCCGCGATCATCATCGTCTCGCGCGAGCGGAAGGGGATCTTGTCGAGCAGGGCGGCGATCGCCAAGAGGCCGTCGGGGCTCGAGCGCTGGGCGCCCTTCGGCGTCCCGGTCGTGCCCGAGGTGAGGACGATGAAGCGCGGCTTGTCGGGGGGCGGCTTCAGGTCGGACTCCTCGCCACCGGCGATCAGCTGCTCCAGCGTCAGCTCGTCGCTGTCGCCGTCGCTCCAGCCGACGACACGGGTGACGCTGTCGTCGACCCCCTCAAGCAGATCGGCGAACTCTTCGTCGTAGACAAGGACCTTGGGACCCTCGCGGCGGGTGACCTCGACCAGCTGCGGGCCGGCGAACATCGTGTTCAGGTAGAGCGTGCTGGCGCCGAGCTTGGCGGCGGCCAGCGTCGTCTCGACGAAGCCGCGGTGGTTGCGGCACATGACCCCGATGCCGTCGCCGTGCTCGATCCCCATCTCGGCGAAGGCACGGGCGAGGGCGTTGGAGCGGCGGTGCATGCGCCCGAAGGTGAGCGGGCCGCGCTCGTCGACCAGGGCGATCTCGTGGGGATGGTGAATGGCAGCGGTGGTTGCCCCGAGTGCCGGAGAGGCCCCCCAGCGGACAAACGCGGAGCCGATCTTCATCGCCTTGTCGGGGCGGATCAGGCCGACGATCCCGGCTTCGTGCAAGACCTTCATCTCGAAGGCGGCGTCGGCGAGCGACGAGCGCAAGCTCGCGAGCGGGGTTGAAGAACCTCCCGTCTCCATCGGCGAATCCTATTCGAGTGCGGCTTACTCGTCGGCAATCGATGCAACGGCGATGCAGGCGATCCCCTCGCCGCGGCCGACCCAGCCCATGCCCTCGTTGGTCGTCGCCTTGACGCTGACCCGGGCCGAGGTGGCGTCGGCGATCGTCCGCTCCATCTCGCTGCGGTACGGCGCCAGCTTCGGCTGCTCGCAGACGAGGGTGGCGTCGATGTTGACGATGCGGCCGCCGATCGTGCCGATCGCGGTGTGGAGCATGTCGATCGAGTCGGCGTCGCGCCAGCGCTCGTCGTCGTCGGGGAAGAGGGCGCCGATGTCGCCGGCGCCGGCGGCGCCGAGGATGGCGTCGATCACCGCGTGGGTGAGGACATCGGCGTCGGAGTGGCCGGCGAGCCCGCGCTCGTGCTCGATCTCGACCCCGCCGAGGACGAGGCGGCGGCCCTCGGCGAAGCGGTGGCTGTCGTAGCCGATGCCGACGCTCATCGGCTAATCCTTGCCGACCGGGGCGCCGAGCGGCTCGAGCCTGCGGGCGCGGCGCTCGAAGACGCTGATCTCGGTGACGCCGAGGCCGTCGAGGAACTCCGCCGCCTGTGGGTAGCCAAAACCGACCTGCTCGGGCAGGTGGGCGTCGGAGGAGAGGGCGAAGGGGGCGCCGGCCTCGACGCACATCTCGGCGAAAGCCTGCGACGGATAGAGCTCGCCGACCGGCTTGCGCAAGCCGGCGGTCGAGACCTCGACCGCGATCCCGGACTCGGCGATCGCCTCGATCGCCGGCTCGTAGTAGAAGCGGGGATCGCGCTCGGGCAGGGGACGGCTGCCGCCCCAGACCTTGACCAGGTCGGGGTGGGCGAGAATGTCGAAGAGCCCGGAGCGGGCGCACTCGGCGAGCGACTCGAAGTAGCGCCGCCAGACCTCGTCGGGGCTACCGTTGCGGTCCCAGACGTCCCAGCCCTCGTGGTCGACCGCCTCGTCGCCGATGAAGTGGACCGAGCCGACCACGTAGTCGAAGTCGCGGGCCTCCAGCAGCGTCGCGGTGCGGTCCTCGGCCCCGGGCACGAAGTCGCACTCGATCCCGAGCCGCAATGGCGTGCTGCGGACGAACTCGCAGTAGGCGTCGAGGTCGTCGTGGGCGTTTTCCTCCCAGAGCGGGTGGCGCCAGAGCTCGAGCGCCTGGGTGAAGCGGTAGACGTGCTCGGAGACCCCCAGCTCCTCGATCCCGGCCTCCGCGGCTGCCGCCAGGTAGCGATCGACGTTCTCGCCGGTGAAATAGCGAGCGGCGATGGTGCCCTCCTCGTCGGGGCGCAGGTGCAGGTGGTAGTCGGTCAGCACGGGCCGGTGAGGATACCCTGGGCGCTCATGGTCCACCTGCGGATCGTCGTCCCGTCGGATCGGTCCGGGAAGGTCGCTGACCTGCTCGGGGCCTCTACCTCGGCCTGCAACCTGATCTTCCTCAAGGGCGCGGCCCGGCAGCCGGAGGGCGACGTGATCCTCTGCGACATCGCCCGCGAGGACGCCAGCGTGCTGATCGGCGACCTGAAGGAGCTGGGCGTCGCCCGCGACGGTTCGATCTCGCTTGAGCAGATCGACTCCCAGATCTCCGACGCCGCCGACCGGGCCGAGCAGGCCGCCCACGGCACCGCCTCCAACGCCGTCGTCTGGGAGGAGGTCGAGGCGCGCACCTCAGAGAACATCGAGCTCGGCGGCAACTTCCTCATCTTCATGGTCCTCGCCTGCCTGATCGCCTCGGTTGGCATCTACCTCGGCTCGCCGATCCTGATCGTCGGCGCGATGGTCGTCGGGCCTGAGTTCGGGCCCCTGGCCGGCCTCTGCGTGGCGATCGTCGAGCGCCGCCTCGACGCCGCCCGGCGCTCCCTCACGGCGCTCGCGATCGGCTTCCCGGTCGGGATCACCGCGGCCTGGCTGTTCACCCTGGCCTCGAAGGCGACCGGCCTGCTCGATGCCGACTTCACCAGCGCCCAGCATCCGCTGACCCAGTTCATCTCCCACCCCGACGGCTTCTCCTTCATCGTCGCCGCCCTCGCCGGCGCGGCCGGGATGCTGTCGCTGACCTCGGCCAAGTCGGGCGCCTTGATCGGCGTCCTGATCTCGGTGACGACGATCCCCGCCGCCGCCAACATCGGCGTCGCCGCCGCGGGCGCCGACTGGTCGGAGTGGCGCGGGGCGATGGCCCAGCTCGCCGTCAACCTGGCCGCGATCGTCCTCGCCGGCGTCTTCACCCTCTCCCTGCAGCGACGCCTCTACAAGCGGCGCCGACGGCGCCACATGGCTGACGGCGCACGCGCCGCCGCCGGCCTGCCAAGCGACGCCTAGACTGCGCGCGATGCCGCGCCAGCTCCTCCTCCTGCTGCTCGCCTTCGCTGGCGGGACGGCGCTCGCCGGCCTGCTCGGCGCGATCAACCTCGGCGTCGCCTTCGGGGTCGGCCAGCTCTGCTTCGCGGCGACCCTGGTCTGGATCCTGCTGCGCGATTGATCCGAACTGCATCAACTTCTCGATCTGGCAGGTAGAGAAGTTGATGCAGTTCGGCGTTAGCCGCGGAGGAGGAGGTCGGCGACGCGGATGTCGAGCGCCGTCGTCACCTTGAAGTTCGCGGCCTCGGTCGGGTGGATCAGCACCGTTCCCCCGGCGGCCTCGATCAGCATTGCCTCGTCCGTGGCCGTAGCGACCCGCTCCGGATCGCCCGCCAGCGCCGCCCGCAGCGCATCTGTGCGGAAGACCTGAGGCGTCTGCGCCGCCCACAACCGCCCTCGATCCAGCGTTTCTTCAATCATGAGACCCACATTTCCCATCTCATGGAATGGAAATGTGGGTTTCGACCTGCCATCCGTCAACTCCCCGGCTTGCTTGATCGTGTCGGTGACCTGGGTGGCGGCGATTACGCCTGCGGCGTCGGGAGCATCGGTCAACCGGGCGACCAAGGCTTCGATCAGCTCCGGGGTGACGAGTGGCCTGGCCGCGTCGTGGATCGCGACCAACTCGGTCTCGACCGCCGCCAGCGCGTTGGAGACCGAGTGCGCCCGGGTCTCGCCGCCGTCGACAACAACGAGATCGCTCTGATCGAGATTGTGGGCGTGCCCCGGCGGGCAGGCGACGACGATCGAGCGCACGGGCTCGGCCGCCCGGAAGGCCGCGATCGACCACTCGACCATCGGCCTTCCGGCGACCGGCACGAAAGCCTTCGGGCTGCCGGCTCCGAGCCTCTGCCCGGAGCCGGCGGCCGCGATGACCGCTGTGACGGCGACTGCGCTAAGCGGTCGCTGTGGTGGCGAAGCGCTCCTCCAGCAGGCCGTCGAGGTATTCCTCGGCGCCGTCCTCGTCCTTGTCGAGCGCGTACATGAACTCGGAGGAGAGGATCTTCTTGGCCCGGGTGTACATCTGCTTCTCCCCGGTCGAGAGGCCCTTCTCCATCTCGCGGATCGCGAGGTTGCGGACGACCTCGGCCAGCTCGAACACGTCGCCGGTCTTGATCTTCTCGCGGTTGTACTTGAAACGCCGGTTCCAGTTCTTCGGCATCTCGGAGACGTCGTCGGTGAGGACGTCGGTGACTTTTTTGATCTCGACCTCGTCGATGACGCGGCGCAGGCCAGCGACGCCGGCGTTTTCACACGGGACCATGACGGTGAGTTCGTTGTGGAGGATCTTGATCGTGAGGTATTCACGCTCCTCCCCCATCAGCTCCCGAGACTCTTTTTTCAACACCAGGCCTGCTCCGTGGTGGGGGTAGACGACCTTGTCCCCCTCCTCGAAGTCACAGACATAGATGATGTCCTCCTCAAGGCCGGGCTCCATCACATCCTCTAGCTCGGGAATCGCTTGCTCCTTTCGTTTCGCGACGACGACGATCGCCGTCAACTCTGTAAGTACCGGTCGACCAGGTCGACCTCCTGAAGCCTCCGCAGGCCCTCGCGGATGTCTTTGGCCCGGGTCGGGCCGACACCTTCGACGGCCTCGAGATCGGCATCGGAGGCCGCCAGGACCTCCTCCAAACCGCCGAGCTCGTGGATGATCTTCTGGACGACAAGCTTGGGGACGCGGGGGACGCGGCCAAGGACGCGGTATCCGCGCGGCGCGACCGGGAAGTCGAGGGTGTTCATCTTGCGGTCGTAGCCGAGCATCTCGGCGAGGCGGCCGAAATCGAGCACGTCCTGGTGCGGCATCCGGCTCATCGACTGCAGCACGGTCGCCAGGCTCTGCTCGGAATCCTCGACTGAGTAGTCGCGGATCAAGGCCGTCTTGTCGGCGGCGACGCCGACCATCGTCTCCTCCAGCTGCATCTCGATCAGGCGCCCCTCGGTGCCAAGCTCGACGATGTAGCGCTCGACCTCGACCGCCATCCGCGTCACCAGCTCGGCCCGCTGCAGGACCGAGAGCACGTCGTAGAGGACGCCGCCGCCCTCGAACTCGAGCACGGTCAGGCGCGAGGAGACCTGATCGAGGCGGTCGCGGTACTTGTCCAGGGTCGCCAGCCCCTGGTTCGCCTTGGCGAGCACGGCGGGGATGTCCTGCAGGATGTACTTGGTCCCCTCGATGTAGAGGGAGACGACGTCGCGGCGCTGGGAGATCGCGATCACCAGCGCATCGGTCTGTTTGGAGACGCGCTCGGCCGTGCGGTGGCGGGTGCCGGTCTCCGAGGAGAGGATCGTCGGGTCCGGCATCAGCTGGACGTTGGCCCAGGCGATGTTGGTCGCCTCGGCGTTGAGGACGATGGCGCCGTCCATCTTTGCCACCTGGTAGAGCATCGCCGGCGTGTAATCGACGTCAAGATTGATCCCGCCCGAGAGCAGGTGGGAGATATCTCCGAGGTCGCCGACCACTATGAGCCCACCGGTGCGGGAGTGGACGATGTTGTCGATCCCCTCGCGCAGGGCGCTGCCGGGCGCAACGACATCCAGGGCTCTCAGTAGCCGGGGATCCTGTCGTTCGGATAGCTCGTGAAGCTCATCCCCAGGCATAGGTGACATCGCTCTCTAGGATGGCAGAAATGGCTCTGGAATGCGGTCTGGTCAATCCCTAGTGGACAGGTCGGATTGGCCTTTGTCAAGGCCTTTGGTCAAAAAACTTGGTATTCGCTCAAGCTGGAGCGCCAGCGAGGTCTTTTTCGGGGTCGATGCCCCAGCGGCCGCCGACCGCGAGCAGCTCCTCGTTGAGCGCCCAGCGGTCCGGCTTCTCCTCCCCCTCATGCCCGGGATTGGCCCCCTTCAGGGCCATCGAGCCGGTGTTGTCGCCGATCGCCCGGATCGCCGCCACGTCCTCGACGCTGAGCCGCTGCTCGGCGGGCAGCGCCCCCAGCTCGACCTTCTTCTGCTCGATCGAGCGCGCCTCCGGCCCCGTCTCCTGGATCAGGGTCGGCGCCACGCACGCGACCGCCGGGTGGGCGAGGTTCCACTGGCAGGCGAGCTGGATCGGCGTCAGCCCGGCGCGCTCGGCGAAAGGCAGCACCTGCTCCAGCTTCTCGAGCCCGGCCTCGATCCACCCGGCCGGGCGGAAGGCGCGATGGTCGCCTTTGGCCAGCTCCATGCCGGGCTCGAGGTCGCCCCAGAAGAGGCCGCCGTAGTCGACGACGCGGGTCAGGACCTTGACCTCGTGGCGGGCGGCGGCATCGAGGCAGAGCTCGCCGGGCCAGGGCTCGAACGGGTTGAGGATGATCATCGCCCAATCAATCCGATCGCCGAAGCGCTCGAGGCAGTCGATCAGGTCAAGGGTGAAGCCGTTGGCGGGCCCGGGGGCGACGCCGATCCGCCCTGCCAGCCCCGCCTCGCGCAGAGCAGCCATCCCGTCCCAGACCGCCTCGCTGGAGTAGCCGATGCGATCGGGGTTGTGGAGCAGCAGGAGGTCGAAGCTGTCGACGCCGATCCGCTCCAGGCTGCGCTCGGCCGCCATCCGCAGGTAGCCGGCGTAGCCGCCCGCCGCCCTTAGCCGCGGGTCGGTGAAGCGTGGGAAGCCACGCGGGCCGTCGCGCTCGCCCTCGTAGAAGTCGTGGCCGACGGCGCCGACCAGGCAGTACTCGTCGCGCGCCACACCGGCCAGCGACCGTCCCAGCACCCGATCGGCCTCTCCCTGGCCATAGGCATCGGCAGTGAGGATCGTCTCGATGCCGTCGCCGGGGCGCAGCAGCGCTTCCAGCCGTGGCTCGTCGATCGCTTCGCCGAAGTGCAGGAACCGGCCTCCGCTCCAGGTGCCGATCGCGCTGCGGCCAGGCTCGCTCACGCTACGGCGAAAGGCTCAGGCGTCGACGTCGGCGGAGGGCTGCTCGTCGCCCTCGTCCGGCTCGGGCTCGTCGCCCTCGCTCTTCTTGGCGCCGACCCCGACCTTCTCGGGCTCGGGCTTGGCCGGCTTCTTGACAGCTTTCTTCGGCTTCACGATCGTCAGTTTCAGCGGCAGGTCAGCCTCGTCGCCGGCGGCGTCGCGGGAGACCATCACGGTCGAGCCAGGGACCATCTCGCCCTGTTTGAGCACCTCGTCGGCAAGCGGGTCCTCGATGTAGCGCTGGATCGCGCGGCGCAGCGGCCGGGCGCCCATCGAGGGATCCCAGCCTTTCTCGACCAGCAGGTCCTTGGCCTCGTTGCTCAGCTCCAGCTGCAGCTCGTGCTCGGCAACCTGGACCGCGACGCGGGCGATCATCAGGTCGACGATGTGGCGGACCTCCTCCTTGGCCAGCTTGTGGAAGACGATCACCTCGTCGATCCGGTTGAGGAACTCGGGCCGGAAGACTTTCTTCAGGTCGCTCATGATCCGGTTCTTCATGTCGCCGTAGGACATCCCCGTCTCGTCGTTGACGGTGAAGCCGATCGAGGTGTTCTTGGCGATCTCGGAGGCGCCGATGTTCGAGGTCATGATCACGATCGCGTTGCGGAAGTCGACGGTGCGGCCCTGGGCGTCGGTCAGCCTCCCGTCCTCCAGAATCTGGAGCAGGATGTTGAAGACGTCGGGGTGGGCCTTCTCGATCTCGTCGAGCAGCAGCACCGCGTAGGGCTTGCGCCGCACAGCCTCGGTCAGCTGGCCGCCCTCGTCATAGCCGATGTAGCCCGGGGGCGAGCCGACCAGGCGGCTGACCGCGTGCTTCTCCATGTACTCGGACATGTCGATCCGGATCAGCGCCTCCTCGTCGCCGAAGAGGAACTCGGCCAGGGTGCGGGCGAGCTCGGTCTTGCCGACGCCGGAGGGGCCGAGGAAGATGAAGGAGCCGGCCGGGCGCTTGGGATCCTTGATCCCAGCGCGCGAGCGGCGGATCGCTTTCGAGACAGCGGTGATCGCGACCTCCTGGCCGATCACGCGCTTGTGCAGCTCCTCCTCCATGCGGATCAGCTTTTTGGTCTCGGCCTCGGTCAGCTTGAAGACCGGGATCCCGGTCCACATCGAGACGATGTCGGCGATCTCCTCCTCGCCGACGTCAGGCCGCTCGCCGTTCTCACCCTCCGCCCACTCGTCCTCGAGCTGGCGTTTACGGGTCGTCAGCTGGCGCTCTGAGTCGCGCAGGTTGGCGGCTTTCTCGAACTCCTGGGCTTCGATCGCCGACTCCTTGTCGCGCCGCGTCGTCTCGATTTCCTCCTCGAGATCGCGGTAGACGGGGGGAGCGCTCATCGACTTGATCCGCAGCCGCGAGGCGGCCTCGTCGATCAGGTCGATCGCCTTGTCGGGCAGGAAGCGGTCGGAGATGTAGCGGTCAGCAAGTTCGGCGGCAGCTTCCAGCGCTTCGTCGGTGATGTTGACGCGGTGGTGCTGCTCGTAGCGCTCGCGCAGCCCTTCGAGGATCTTCACCGTGTCGGAGACCGAAGGCTGGTCGACCCGGATCTGGGCGAAGCGGCGCTCCAGCGCCGAGTCGCGCTCCAGGTACTTGCGGTACTCGTCGAGCGTGGTCGCGCCGATCGTCTGCAGCTCGCCGCGGGCCAGGGCCGGCTTGAGGATCGAGGCGGCGTCGATCGCGCCCTCGGCGGCGCCGGCGCCAACCAGGTTGTGGAGCTCGTCAATGAAAAGGATGATGTCGCCGCGCTGGGTGATCTCTTTCATCACCTTCTTCAGCCGCTCCTCGAACTCGCCGCGGTACTTCGAGCCGGCGACCAGCGCCGCCAGGTCGAGCGTGTAGATCTGTTTGTTCTTGAGCAGCTCCGGCACCTCGCCTTTGTTGATGCGGGCGGCGAGGCCCTCGACCACGGCGGTCTTGCCGACGCCGGGCTCACCGAGCAGCACCGGGTTGTTCTTGGTCCGGCGGGAGAGGATCTGCATGATCCGCTCGATCTCGGTCTCACGGCCGATCACGGGGTCGAGCTTGCCCTCCTCGGCGAGCTTGGTCAGATTGCGGCCGAACTGGTCGAGCAGCTTCGAAGACTTCTTGCCCTCACCCTGGCCGCTGCCGCCGCCGGAGCCCTGGCGACGGCCGCCGGGGCCGGACAGCATCCGGATCACCTCGTTGCGGATCTTGTCGGAGTCGGCGTCGAAGTCGAGCAGGATGCGGGCGGCGACGCCCTCGTTCTCGCGCACCAGGCCGAGCAGGATGTGCTCGGTGCCGATGTAGTTGTGGCCGAGGGAGAGCGCCTCGCGCAGGGCCAGCTCAAGCACCTTCTTGGCCCGCGGCGTGAACGGGATCTGGCCGGAGGTGACTTCCTCACCGGAGCCGACGATCCGCACGACCTGCGAGCGGACGCGTTCGACGGTGATGTCGAGGGACTCGAGGACGCGGGCCGCCAGGCCCTCCTCCTCGCGCAGCAATCCGAGCAGGATGTGCTCGGTGCCGATGTAGTTGTGCTTGAGCGTGCGCGCCTCTTCCTGGGCTAGGACAACAACCTGGCGGGCTCGCTCTGTGAATCGCTCGAACAAAGATCTATCCCTAGTTAGACAAACTCAGATTGGCTGAGTAAGTAGCGGCAGACACCCATCGGTTATCGGAAGGCGCCCATGTGTTCATTAAACGATACCGAGAGCGCCCACCCGGCCTTTGGCCCCAAATATCCGCTAACAGCGGGATTTCAGGCGATTCCGAGCAAGATTTGGCGGCAGAAGGGGCCTTGCCGACTAGGATCGCCGCGATGACAGAGGCTCAGCCAAGCGACCCGCTGGAGCAGTTCGCCCAGCTTCACGGCCTCAAGTACTCGACCTCGGCCTCGCTGCCGAACCAGGGAGGCACGCTGGGCACGGGCGGCACGGTCGAGGATGGGGCCGTCGGCAAACTCCCCGGCGACCTCGACGCCACCCTCGCTCGCTACTCCTACGTCCACACCACCACCGACGCCGACAATCACACCCACTCCGAGACCCGCCACTTCACCTTCGTCGTCACCGAGCTCCCCGAGAGCATCGGCTTCATCCCCTACCTCGGCTTCTCCGGGCCCTCGAGCCAGTTCAGCCCCTTCGCCGGCAGCAACGAGACCGAGGGCATCGACCTCGGCGAAGACAAGGCCCTCGACAGCTACAACGCCTGCGCCTACAAGGGCGCCAGCAAAAGCTGGCTGAAGCAGCTCTTCTCGCCCTCGCTGCTCGACTGGCTGGCACGCAGCGACGACGACTTCGGCTTCGAGCTGGCCAACGGGGTCCTCTGCGTCGGCCACAGCAGCAGGCTGACCGACGCCAGCCAGCTGGAGGCGGTCTGGGAGGACGGCGGCCACCTGGCGGGCGCGATCCGCAAAGAGTGCATGGAGGAGGTCGAAAGCGGCGACGCCGCGGCCGACTCGGCAAAAGAAGTGGGCGCCGACGACCCCCGCATGGAGGCGGCGCTGGCGAAGGCCAAGGTGCCCTCGCCCTCATCGGTCGGCAGCGCCGCCGACGCCTTCGGCAGCGACCTCCTGCAGGCGCCGTCGACCTATCTCTCGGCGCTCGGGCGGGCGGTCCTGATCTGGCTGGTCATCAACCTCTTTGCCTCCGCCCTGACGATCAACGTCCTCGTCCAGGCCAACGACTCGGCGAAGACCGTGACGTACGTGATCGAGGCGGCGCTGCTGCTCCTGCTCTTCGCCTTCGGCCTGCGCCGCGTCGTCCGCGTCCGCTCGGACAAGTACGCGGTCGAGGCCTTCTACCGGGCCTACGCGGCCGACCGCAACCTCAAGCTCGAACCGCCGCTGCAGTTCGCCGCCACCCACGCCGAGGCGAAACTGCCCTTCAAGCCCGAGCGGGTGCTGAGCGGCAACCTTCCGGGCGGCCTCGAAGGCTCACTGGTCCTGACCGGCGACGGGTCCAAGCGCTCCGGGCGGATCGCGATGGTCGCCGGGCCGCGCGGGCCCTACGCCGACGCCGAGCTCAAGGCCGAAGCCTCCGGCATCACCGCCAAGCTGCTCGACGGCTACGTCGAACGCCTCGAGGAGGCGGTCACCGCTCCGCAGAAAGCCTGAGCGCCGCCGCGCTCAGGTCCGCATCGCCGGGAACAGCACCACCTCGCGCAGCGAGTTCGCCCCGGTCAGCATCATCACCAGGCGGTCGATCCCGAGGCCGACGCCGCCGGTCGGCGGCATCCCCTGTTCGAGCGCTTCGACGAACGCCTCGTCGTAGGGCTGGGCCTCTTCGTCGCCGCGCTCGATCTCGGCCGCCTGCTGCTCGAAGCGGCGGCGCTGCTCGTCGGGATCGTTGAGCTCGCTGAAGGAGTTGGCGATCTCGACCCCGCCGACGAAGGCCTCCCAACGCTCGACCAGGCCCTCCTCGGTCGGGTGGGCCTTGGCGAAGGGCGAGAGCTCGACCGGGTAGTCGAGGATGAAGGTTGGCTGGATCAGCCCCGGCTCGACCGCCTTCGAGAGCAGCCCGTCGACCAGCTTGCCCCAACCCTCTTTGGGGCTGGCCTCGCTGCCCATCGCCGTCGCCAGCGCCTCGCGGGTCGGGTGCTCGGCGATGTCGATCCCGGCCCGCTCTTTGATCGCCTCGCGCAGGGTGATCCGTTTCCAGGGCGGGGCGAAGTCGATCGTCTCCTCGCCACGGGCGACCTTGGTCGTGCCCAGCACCCGCTCGACCGTCTCGGAGACCAGCAGCTCGATGTCATGCGCGGTCTTCTTGTAGTCGGCGTAGGCCTCGTACCACTCGAGCATCGTGAACTCGGGGTTGTGCTTGTGGGAGACCCCCTCGTTGCGGAAGTCCTTGCCGAGCTCGTAGACGCGGTCGATGCCGCCGACGACGAGGCGCTTGAGATAGAGCTCGGTGGCGATCCGCAGGTAGAGGTCGCGGTCGAGCGCGTTGTGGTGGGTGGTGAAGGGGCGGGCCAGGGCGCCGCCATAAAGCGGCTGCAGGACCGGCGTCTCAACCTCGATGAAGCCGTGTTCGTCGAGCCAGCGGCGGACCTCGGTCACGGTCCGAGCGCGGAGGGTGAAGATGCGGCGGCTCTCCTCGTTGGCGATCAGGTCGAGCTCGCGACGGCGGTAACGAGTCTCGGTGTCCTCGAGGCCGTGGAACTTGTCGGGCGGCGGGCGCAGGCTCTTGGCGAGCAGGCGCCAGCGGTCGATCGCCAGCGAGAGCTCGCCGCCGCGGCGGGTCGCCAGCGCCGTGCCCTCGACGCCGACGATGTCGCCGAGGTCAAGGCCGACCAGCTGCTCGTAGGGCTCGGCGCCGAGCAGGTCCTCGCGGGCGTGCAGCTGGATCTGGCCGCTGCCGTCGCGGAGGTCGAGGAAGCAGGCCTTGCCGTGGCCGCGGCGGCTGACGAGGCGGCCGGCGACGCGGTGGCGCGACTCGGTCTCGACCCCGGGCGCCAGCCCCTCGTGGGCGGCTCGCACCTCGGCGATGTCCTCACGTTCGGAGAACTCGCGCGGGAAGGGGTCTATCCCCGCCTTGCGCAGGCGCTCCAGCTTGTCCCGGCGGTCGGCCAGGACATCGGAGATCTCGGGCTCGCTCATCGCGCGAGCCTAGTCGACAGCTAAGCGGTCTCGATCTTGGTGATTTTGAATTTCTTCTTCGGCCCGCGCGGGACCTCGACCGTGACCACGTCGTTGCGTTTGCGCCCGACCAGGGCTTTGCCGATCGGCGATTCGTTGGAAAGTTTGTGATCGAGCGGGTTGGCCTCGGTCGAGCCGACGATCTGAAATTTCTGCGAGTCGCCGGTCTTCTGGTCTTTGACGTGGACGATCGAGCCGAACTTGACCTCGTCGGTGCCGAGCGCGGTCTCGTCGATCACGGTCGAGCGGCGCAGCCGTTCCTCGAGTTGCGCGATCCGGCCCTCAAGCAGCGCCTGCTCGTTCTTGGCGTCGTCGTACTCGGCGTTCTCGGAGATGTCGCCAAACTCGCGCGCCTCCTTGATCCGGGCCGCCACCTCACGGCGTTTCGTGGTGGAGAGGTGCTCGATCTCTGCCTTCAGTTTCTCGAGACCTTCTGGGGTTATGACGGCCTGGCGACTCACTTGTCCATCCTCGCTTTGCTTGCAGATAGAGTCGGGAATTAGCTCCCAGACCCAAAAACGCCCGGGTGCAGCGGCTTTCGCCTTCCACACCAGGGCACGGAGTCGCGGGATTATAGCGAGGGGTGAACCCCGGCAATCAGGGGGCTTCTAAGCAATCGCGGCAGGCGTGGCCAGCGCCTGCACCAGCTCCCGGGCGCGGGCCAGGTCGGCCCGGCGCTGGAGCTCGTCGGCAAGCGGCTCGGGAGCGTCGAGAGAAGTGAGGTACCAGGGGTAGAACTTGCGCAGGTAGCGGGTCGCCCGCTCGGCGCCCAGATGCTCCTCGGCCCGGTCCATCACCCAGAGCAGCTCGGCGGCGACCTCCTCCGGCGCGGGCGGCTCGGCGCGGCGCCCGGTCAGTTCCTCGAAGACCCAGGGGTTGCCGAGCGAGCCGCGGGCGATCATCACCGCGTCGGCGCCGGACTCCTCGTAGGCAGCGCGGGCGGCCTCGGCGCTGCTGAGGCCGCCGGAGACGATCACGGGGATCTCGATCGCTTCGACCAGCTCGCGGGTGAGGGCGTAGTCGGGACTGCCCTTATGGCCGACCTTGGCGGCCCGCGGGTGAAAGCCGATCGCCGCCACCCCGCCCTCGGCGGCCAGGCGCAGGGCCAGCTCGAAGCCGGAACGGTCGCCCGCCTCGATGCCCGAGCGCAGCTTGACCGTGACCGGCAGGCCGCTGCCCTCGACCGCGCCCCGGGCCAGCGCCAGCGCCAGCTCAGGATCGCGCAGCAGCTCGGCCCCGGCCCCGGTGCGGCGGACCTTGCGGACCGGGCAGCCCATGTTGATGTCGATCAGGTCGGCGCCGGCTTCGGCGGCGATTGCCGCCCCCGAGCGCATCACCTCGGCGTCATGGCCGAAGAGCTGGATCGAGACCGGGTGCTCGTCGGGGTGGATCCGCATCAGCTCGCGCAGAGTGCGCTCGTTGCGGTGGTGCAGGCCGAAGCTGGAGACCATCTCGGAGACGGCGAGCCCGGCGCCGTGGCGTTTGGCCTGCAGGCGCACGAACCAGTTGCCGATCCCCGCCAGCGGGGCGAGCAGGACGCGGTTGGAGATCTCGACGTCGCCGATCCGGAACGGATCAGTCAGCTGTGGGCGTGTTGCGGTCATAGATCAGGCGCAGCCCCTTCAGGGTAAGCAGGTCGTCGACCTCCTCGATCGTCTCGGTGAAGGGGACGATCGCCGCGGCGAGGCCGCCGGTGGCGAGGAAGCGGGCGTCCTCCAGCTCGGCCTCGATCCGCCGGGCGACGCCATCGATCAGGCCGGCGAAGCCGAAGATGACGCCAGACTGGATCGCGGTCCGGCTGGAGCGGCCGATCGCCGTCTCCGGCGCGGCCAGGTCGATGCGGGGGATGCGGGCCGCGCGTTCGACCAGGGCGGTGAGCGAGACCTCGATGCCGGGGGCGATCGCCCCGCCCAGGTATTCGCCCTCGGAGGAGACCGCGTCGAAGTTGATCCCGGTGCCGAAGTCGACGACGACGCAGGCGTCGCCGATCCGGTCGTAGGCGGCGACAGCGTTGACGAGGCGGTCGGCGCCCACCTCAAGCGGGTTGTCGATCCGGATCGGCATCCCGGTCTTGACCCCGGGCCCGACCAGCAGGCAGTCGGCGTCGAGGTAGCGGCCGGTCAGCTGCTCGTACTCGTTGCCAAGCGGCGGCACCACCGAGGAGACGCAGACCGCCGAGAGGTCGGCGAGCTTCATCTCGCGCAGGTTGAGCAGGCCGCCAATCCGCTCCGCCAGCTCGTCGCCGGTGGCGCCGGCGCGGGTCTGGAAGCGCCAGTGCTCGACCAGGCTCTCGCCATCGAAGGCGCCGAGGTGGGTCTGGGTGTTGCCTACGTCTACCGCGAGCAGCATCGCCGCGATTATCACTGGAATGGACGGGGACTGGCCAGCCGGGGGCAAGTACGCATAGGATCGGGCGGCAATGAGCGCCCGTCTCTTCGTCATCCCCGCCTCGCACCCGAGCATCACCTCGGCGCTGATGCTCGAGTACAAGGGCATCGCCTACAAGCGGACCGACCTGCTGCCGGTGATCTCCAAGGGCGCGCTGCGCGCCCTTGGCTTTCCCCGCAACACGGTGCCGGCGCTGAAACTTGACGGCGCCCGGGTGCAGGGCACGCGGGAGATCGCCCGCGAGCTGGAGCGGATCCAGCCCGAGCCGCCGCTCTTCCCCGCCGACCCCGAGAAACGGGTCGCGGTCGAGGAGGCCGAGCGCTTTGGCGACGAGGAGCTGCAGCACCCGATCCGCCAGCTCTTGTGGTGGGCGATCAAGCAGGACAAGGCGCCGCTGCGCAGCTACTCCGAAGGCGCCAAGCTGGGTGTGCCGCTCTCGCTGGCGATGAAAACCGCCGCCCCGGTCGTCGCCCTCTCGGCCCGCTTCAACGAGGCCAGCGACGACAACGTCCGCCGCGACCTGGCGGCGCTGCCGGGCCTGCTGCAGAAGGTCGATGACTGGATCGCCGCCGGGGTGCTGAACGGCGACCAGCTCAACGCCGCCGACTTCCAGATCGCCCCCAGCATCGGGCTGGCCCTGACCCTCGAGGACCTGCGGCCGGCGATCGAGTCGCGGCCGGCCGGCGCGCTGGCCAAGCGCGTCGTCCCGGACTACCCCGGCAAGACGCCGCCGATCTTCCCCACCGCCTGGCTCGAGCCGCTGCGCCAGACGGCGTCGCCGGCCTAGAGGCCGCCGACCCGCTGCGCTCGCTGTCCCGGCCCCAGGGCGACCATCGCCTCGGCGAGACGCGTCCCATCTGGCAGCGCCAACTCGGGGTCGAGCTCCAGCAGCGGCGCGAGCACGAAGCGGCGGCTCGTCACCTCGCGATGCGGCAGGGTGAGGCGATCGGTCTCCAGCTCCAGGTCGCCGAGCAGCAAGAGGTCGACGTCGAGCGGGCGGGGGCTGTGGCGGGGGGCGTCGAGGGCGCGGCCGCGCTCGGCCTCGACCGCCTTGCAGACGTCGAGCAGGGCCTCGGGCTCAAGCTCGGTGCGGATGCGGATCGCGGCGTTGAGGAAGTCAGCCTGGTCGAGCACCTCGCCAACCGGCTCGGTCTCGTAGGCGGAGGAGACGGCCTCGACCTCCACCCCGCGGTCGCCGAGCAGCTCAATCGCCGCCCGCAGATGGCCCTCGCGGTCGCCGACGTTGGAGCCGAGGCCGAGGTAGCCGGTGCGCATCTACTCGGCAGCGTCGCCGCTGCCGTCGTCGATCGCCCGCTCGTGGGTCACCTCGACGGCGACCTCCTGGATCGCCAGCGGCAACGGCGGCTCGGGCTTGGCAGCGCGGACCCGGACCGAGTCGCAGCCGTAGCGCTCCATCAGCCGCTCGCCGACGATCTGGGCCAGCCGCTCCAGGGTCTTGTAGCTGCGCTCGGTGGCGGCGAGGGCGACGATGTCGCAGACCTGGGCGTAGTCGACCGTGTCCTCAAGCCGGTCGGTGAGGACCGCGTCGCAGTCGGGGACGTCGAAGGAGACGTCGAATTCAAGCCGCTGGCCCACCTCCTGCTCGGCGTCGCTGACGCCGTGGTGGGTGTAGATCGAGAGGCCGCGCAGCTCGACCTCGACGCTCGACTCGATCCCGTTTCCGTGAGCCTCCACAGCCGCAACCTACTGCGTCACCGGCGTTGCAGGCGCGCTCACGAGGCCGCGGCAACCCGCTTCATCATCGCCCGCGCCGCTTCGACGACCAGATCGCGGTCGTAGCTGAGGGCGAAGTCGAAGCGTCGCTCCATATCCGCTCCGCCGTCGCCCAGGTCGCGAGCGACAAAGGCCGCCGCGAAGTGCGGGGCGATCACGGTCACATCCCACTCGCCGCGCAGCGGCTCCGCCTCCTCCAGCGAGACCCCGCGCACGCCGGGCGCGGGCTCAGCCGTGAGACCCACTCCCAGCGCTCCAACCAGGGCGGCGTCCCCGGCGAGGGATGAGTAGCGGGCGGCAGTCTGGGGCGTGAAGTACTCGGCTGACTGAAAGGTGCTGAGGATCACCGCCGCGCCGCCCTGGTTGGCGGTCTGGGCCTCGATCGAGCGGCTCAGCTCCAGCAGCAGCCACTTCGCCCCGCGGCGCAGCGGCCGCTGGCCGGCGACGATCTCAAACGGAGTTGCCTCGCTGGCGAACGGCTCGCGCCGGGGGAGCGCCGGGCCTGCCCCGTCCCCGCGCTCTGACGGCAGTGGCCCCGGCCGGCCGAAAAGCCAGCCCTGCCCATACTCGGCGCCAAGCGCCAGCGCCCGACGGATGTGGCTCTCGGTTTCAATCCCCTCAGCCACCAGGAGGGCGCCGCCGCGCTCGACCTCGGCGTTGACCGCGTGGACGATTTCAGCGGTGTCGCGGGAGAGCCGCCCCTGGATCAAGCTGAGATCGAGCTTGATCACCTCCGGCGCGAGAAACGGCATCAGCGCCAGCGAACGCGGGTCGGCGCCGACATCGTCGAGGGCGACGCCGATGCCGAGGCTGCGCAGCCGGTTCACCTGCTGGAGCAGCTCGGTCGGGCGATCACTGAGGTCGCGCTCGGTGAACTCGACAAAGACGTTGAGGCGCTCGACCGCGTCTTCGAGCAGAGGGCGGATCTGGGGCGGCGGCTCAGTGCCCAGGGTGGCTGGCTCAAGGTTGACGAAGATCGCCTCGTCGCTTCGCAGCCCGGCATCGAGAGCGCCCTGCAGTGCCGCCCGGCGGCACTCCCAGTCGAGTTCGGTCGTCAGCCCCTCCTCGCCGGCAAGGGCGAAAAGGGCGGCGGGAGACTCAAGTGAAGACCCAGACGGCCCCCGGGCCAGAGCCTCATAGCCAACCGGGCGGCGATCGCTGAGGCGCACGATCGGCTGGTAGACGGAGTGCACGTCACCGCCGACGATCAGATCCGCAAGCTTCGAAGCGACCTGGCTCACTGGCTCGGGCCCCCGAGGATCGCGCCCGCAACCTTGAGGGCCTGGGCGGCCTCGGCGACATCGTGCACCCGCAGAATCTCGGCGCCCGCGGCTGCCGCCAGGACCGAAGAGGCAATCGTGCCACCGAGGCGATCGCCGGCCTCAGAGCCGTCGATCTTGCCGATAAAGCTCTTGCGCGAAGTGCCGACGAGCAGGGGACGCCCCAGCTCAGCCAGCTCCGGCAGACGCCGCAGCAACTCCATGTTGTGCTCCAGGGTCTTGCCGAACCCAATCCCCGGGTCAAGCCAGATCAGCTCCTCCTCCACCCCCGCCGCAACCGCCGCTTCCGTCCGCTCCGCCAGAAAGGCCTTGACGTCATCAACAACGTCGTCGTAAGCGGGGCTGGCCTGCATCGTCCTCGGAGTTCCCTGCATATGCATGAGGACTAGACCTACCCGCCGCTCGCCGCAAAGAACCCCAATCTCGGGATCTCCCCGCAAGGCAGTCACGTCATTGACGATCGAAGCCCCGGCATCGAGCGCCGCCTCAGCGACCGCCAGCTTCGAGGTGTCGATCGAGATCTCAACCCCAATCCCAGCCAAACCTTCGATCACAGGCCGAGTCCGCGCCACCTCCTCATCGACACTCACCTCCGCAGCGCCCGGCCGTGTCGATTCCCCCCCAACATCCAGAATCTCCGCCCCATCCCGCGCCAGCTCATGCCCGTGCGCGATGGCTGCCTCCGCATCGAGGTACAGGCCCCCGTCCGAAAACGAGTCGGGGGTGACGTTGACCACCCCCATCAATTTCACGGCGGGCCCCTAGCTGGCGTCGCCGCCGGCGTAACCGGGGCGAGGGGGTGACGGCATCGGGCGGGCGCCGCCGCGCTGCGGGCGTTCGGGCTCGGCAGCCGGCTCGGCGGCCTTGGCGGGCTCCTCCTCGTCGACGAAGACCTCGTCCTCGGACTTGCCGTCCATCAGGGCGAAGAACTGCTCGGCGTCGATCGTCTCGCGCTCGAGCAGGATGTTGGAGATCAGGTCGAGCTCCTCGCGCTTTTCGGTCAGCAGGTCCTTCGCGGTCTGGTGGGCGCCCTCGACGATGCGGCGGATCTCGTCGTCGATCTCGCGGGCGATCTCGTCGGAATAGTCGGGTTCAGCCGAGAATTCGCGGCCGAGGAAGGGCTGGCCACGATCATGGCCGAAGACGCGCGGGCCGAGCCGCTCCGACATGCCGAACCGCATCACCATCTGCTTCGCGGTCTCGGTCACCTTTTCGAGGTCGTTTGAGGCACCGGTCGTGATCTCGCCGAAGACGATCTCCTCGGCGGCGCGGCCGCCAAGAGTCATCGCCATCGTGTCGGTCAGCTCGGCGCGCGATGTGAGGAACTTGTCCTCGGTCGGCAGGCTGATCGTGTAGCCGAGCGCCTGGCCGCGGCTGATGATCGAGATCTTGTGGACCGGGTCGCAGTTGGGCAGCAGGTGGCCGACGATCGCGTGGCCGAGCTCGTGGAAGGCGGTGATCAAGCGCTCCTTCTCGCTCATCACGCGGGTTTTCTTCTCGGGGCCGGCGATCACGCGCATGATCCCCTCCTCGAGCTCCTTCATCGTGATCTCGCGGCTGCCGGTGCGGGCGGTCAGCAGCGCCGCCTCGTTGATCAGGTTGGCGAGGTCGGCGCCGGTAAAGCCGGGGGTCTGGCCGGCGAGCGCATCGAGGTCGATCACCTTGGCCAGCGGCTTGCCACGGGTGTGGACCTCGAGGATGTGCTTGCGGCCCTTGCGATCGGGGCGGTCGACGACGACCTGGCGGTCGAAGCGGCCCGGCCGCAGCAGCGCCGGGTCGAGGATGTCGGGCCGGTTGGTGGCCGCGATCAAGATGATGTTGTCCTTCATCTCGAAGCCGTCCATCTCGACCAGGAGCTGGTTCAGCGTCTGCTCACGCTCGTCGTGGCCGCCGCCCATGCCGGCGCCACGGTGGCGGCCGACAGCGTCGATCTCGTCCATGAAGATGATGCAGGGGGAGTTCTGTTTGGCCTGCTCGAAGAGGTCGCGGACGCGGCTGGCGCCGACGCCGACGAACATCTCGACGAAGTCCGAGCCGGAGATCGAGAAGAACGGCACCCCGGCCTCGCCGGCGACGGCGCGGGCGAGCAGGGTCTTGCCGGTGCCCGGAGGGCCGTAGAGCAGGACCCCCTTGGGAATGCGGGCGCCGAGCGACTGGAACTTCTTCGGGTTCTCAAGGAATTCCTTGATCTCCTCCAGCTCCTGCACCGCCTCGTCAACGCCGGCGACGTCGCGGAAGGTGATCTTCGGCGCGTCGACCGACATTCGCTTGGCTTTGGATTTGCCGAAGTTCATCACCCGCGAGCCACCGCCCTGCATCTGGTTCATGAGGAAGATCCAGAAACCAAAGAAGAGGACGAAGGGGAGGACGTAGGTGAGCAGCGAGAGCAGCCCCGAGCTGCCCGTCCCGTGCACCACCGTGTTCGTCGTGTCGCTCTTGTCGAGCAGGTTGAGCAGGCTCTGCTCGGTGTTCGGCGGGTATCCGGTCGAGAAGCTTTCGCCGTTCGCCTTCTTGACGTCGAGCGTGCTGTCCTTGACGTTGATCGAGACTTCTTCGATCTTGCCGGTCGCGATAAGGCCTGTTTCCGGCCTGACCAGCGTGCTGTATGACGGCGGCTTGGGGCCGTCGGGGCTGTTGATCAGCTTCTGGGCGATGAAGGCAAGGATCACCACCAGCAGGATCGGAAAAGCCGCGCTTTTGAAAAAACGCCTCACAGGGAAAATTCAGCGTACCAGGGCAGTTTTGCGCCCTAGGTGTTCAAAGCCGCGACGTAATCAAGGTTGCGATAGCGCTGGCCATGGTCGAGGCCGTACCCGATCGCAAAGCGATTCGGGATCTCGAAGCCGACGTAGCGCGGCGAAAGTTCGACTCGCAGGCGTTCCGGCTTGGTCAGCAGCGAGCAGACCTCGAGCGAGGCCGGCCGCCGTGCCTTGAGGTTGCGCATCAGGTACTGGAGGGTGAGGCCGGAGTCGATGATGTCCTCGACGATCAGCACATGGCGCCCCTCGATCGGGGCGTCGAGATCCTTGAGGATGCGGACCACGCCCGAGGAGTCGGTCTGCGATCCGTAGCTGGAGACCGCCATGAAGTCGATCTCGCAGGGGACGGTGACGTGCCGCATCAGATCGGCGAGGAAGAGGACGGCCCCCTTGAGGATGCCGACCATGAAGAGGTCGCGATCGGCGTAATCACGGCTGACCTCGGCCCCCAGCTCGGCGATGCGGCGCTTCAGGTCTTCGTTGCTGACGAGGATCTCGCCGATCTGCGGGTCGCTCACTCGCCGCAGTCTATGGATGGTCGGCGCGAAGGACGCCGCGCTCGACCACGGCGCGGACGCCGGCGCCGAGGTCGAGCATCGCCGTGCCGGTGCGGCGCAGGGCGGCGACCTCGTCGGCGTGGTTCGCCGCTCCCGGCACCGGCCGCCCGGCGGCGGCGTCGGCCAGCCGCTGGACGACGAGGCGGCGCAGCGCCGGCGGCAACGCCGCCAGCCGCTCAAGCTCGATCGTCTTGCCGCGGGGCCCGCCGAGCTCGGCGGAGACCAGCCCGTCGAGCACCTCGGCCTCGGCCCGCAGCAGCTCGGCGGTGCGGAGCACGTTCGACTTCGCCGCGGGATGGATCGTCTCTAGCGCCGGCAGCAGCCCGTGGCGAACGCGATTGCGGGCATATGTGTCTTCGGCGTTGCTGGCGTCTTCGCGCCAGGCGAGCCCGCGCTCCTCGCAATAAGCCGTCGTCTGCGCCCGGGTGAAGGCGAGCAGCGGCCGCGCCAGCTGCCCGTCGCGGGCCCGCATCCCCAGCAGCGCCCGGCGGCTCGGCGAAGAGGCGAGGCGGTAGAGGATCGTCTCGACCTGGTCGTCGGCGGTGTGGCCGGTGGCGATCACGGCTCCCTGCGGCAGAGCCAGGCGCGCCGCAGCCGCATAGCGAGCGTCGCGGGCCCAGGCCTGGAGATTGCCGGGGCCCTCGGGCCGGCGCGGGCGCTCGACGGCAAGCGCGACCCCAAGCCGCTCGCAGAGCTCGGCGCAGTGGCGCTCGTCGCCGACAGCGTCATCGCGGAGGCCGTAATTGACATGGAGCGCGGAGACGCGAGCGGCGCCGAGCAGCGACGCCGCCAGGTCAACCATGCAGACCGAATCGCGGCCGCCCGAGAGCAGCACGACCGCTGGGGCGTCGAGTGGCAGCACCCCCCCGTCCCGCACCTGCTCGAGCATGCGGGCGGCCTCCATCGCCTCAGCCCGCCGTGGCGCGGACCAGGAAGAGCGGGGTCGGCAGCGGGAAGCCCTTGAGGTTGACCTCGCCGATCGGCTCGAACTCGAGCTGCGGCCTTTCCTTCAGGGAGGAGATCACCCGGTCGGTCGCCAGTACCTCGCCTGCCTGGGCGCGGTTGACGACCCGGTGGGCGAGGTTGACCTGGCTGCCGAAGTAGTCGCCATCGCGGTAGACGGCCTCGCCGCAGTGGATGCCGACCCGCGGCTGCGGCCGCTGTGGGAAGCCGGCCAGGAAGCCGACGGCCCATTCGGTCAGCGAGGCCGCGTCGGGCGAGACGACCATCACCTCGTCGCCGATTGTCTTCACGATCGTCGCCTCTGGCGGCAGCGTCCCTTCGACCGTGGCGACGAAATGCTCGACCAGGTCAAGCGCCTCGAGATCGCCCTCCTCCTCGGTGAAGCGGGTGAAGCCGGTGATGTCGATGAAGCAGAGGGCGACGGTCACCTGGCCCAGTTCGCTGGTGTCTTCGCCAAGTTCGCTCTCCATGTGCCCAACCACATCCTGTTCGAGGAAGAAGCGCAGGTAGCGGGTGTGGAGGTACTCGGTCAGGGGCGCGGCCAGCGGCAGCATGTCGCCGGCCAGCTCGCCGATCTCCGACGCCATCTCCAGCTCCGGCACCCCGTCGCGGATCATCGGTTCGTGGACATATAGGTGGAACAACCTGACCTCGGCGTCGGCGATCCGCCGCAGCGACTGCACATAGACGCGGACCAGCTGCAGGAAGGCGACAAGCGGAAAGCCGGCGGCGAGGACACGGGCGCAGTGGCGCAGCGCCGCGACGTCGCTGGGGCCGAGGGTGCGCTCGCCGCCCTTCGGGGTGCCGAGGATGACGAGGATGCGCTCGATCAGCTCTGGCTCCAGCCCGGTCTCCCGCGAGACGTCCCCGACCGTCACCTGCTCATCGGTCTCGGAGAACAGCTCCTCGGCGAAGCCGAAGGCGAGCCGCCCCTCGCTGCCGGCTTTTTTCAAGTCCTCCAGCGAGTGGCCGCGATCGCGCATCCGCGCCACCACCCGGGCCTGAGCCGCCGCCGCCACAGTCCAGCGGCCACGTTTGACCGGCACGATCCGCTCCTGCGCCCAGCGTTTGAGCGTGCTGGCGGGAACGCCGGAGCGGCGCGACGCCTCACTCAGGGATATCCGCTCATCGGCAGGCATCGAAAGATCGAGGCTAGCCGGACCGGGGGACCTAACGAACGAACGTTTGTCTTTGCTCTCCGCTAAGTGGAGATTTCGGACTCCTCGTGCAGCTGCAGCACGGGCTCTCCGTTCTCGCCGGTGCGGATCCGGATCGCCTCCTCAACCGGGATCACGAAGATCTTGCCGTCGCCGACCTCGCCGGTGCGGGCGTGCTTGAGGATCGTCTCGACGATCACCGCTTTGTCTTTGTCCTCGACCACGACCTCGAGCTTCAACTTCGGCCGCACGTTGACCGTCAGGGCCGAGCCCCGGTAGTTCTCGACGATCCCTTTCTGGCGGCCGGACCCCTTCGCCTCGATGATCGAGAGCGAGGGGAAGCCCTTGTCGAGCAGCTCGGCCCGGATCGGCTCGAACGCCTCGTGGCGGATGAATGCCTCGACCTTCTTCATAGGCACCACGGTATGAAGGCGCTCGACGACATTGTTTAGACGGCTGGCGAAAATCCCGGCGCTGGGATTCTCATCAGTGGAAAGATGCCCCTCGCCATGCCCCGGCGCCTGCGACCGACAGCCCCGACCGCAGCCGCCGCCGTGCTCGTCGGCGACCCCGGCCGGGCCCTGCTGCTCGCCCAGGAGCTGCTGGACCAGCCGAAGATGAGCAACCACGCCCGCGGCCTCTGGGGCTACGGCGGCCAAACCGCCGACGGCCAGGCGCTGACGATCCAGTCGACTGGGATCGGCGGGCCAAGCGCGGCGATGGTGCTGACCGACCTGGCCAAGCTCGGCCTGCGCCGGGCGGTGCGGGTCGGGACCGCGACCGCGATCTCCGCCGAGCTCGCCGCCGGCGACCTGCTCGTCGTCGAGAGCGCCCGAGCCGAAGGCGCCAGCGCGGCGAGCTTCGACCTTGCCGCCGGCGACGTCGCCCACCCCGATCCCGGGCTGACCCAGGAGCTGGGAAAGAAGCTGAACCTGCGCCCAGCCGCTGTCGCCAGCTTCGACACGATCGCGGCCGAGCCGACGCCGGGGGCCGAGATCGTCGCCGCCGACATGCAGACCGCGACGCTCTTCGCCTGCGGCCGAGCCCTGGGGCTGGCGGTCGCCGCCGTCCTGATCGTCGAGACCACGGCGAGCGGAGAGCGAATCTCGGACAAGGCTCTGGAGGGGGCGGCAAAACTGGCCGGGCGGGCCGCCGCGACCTCACTCTAACCCTAAAGTCGAGGGTTAGTCTTTGCCTGGTTTGGCGAGTTTTCGGCGGATCTCGCCGAGATCGCGGACAACCTGGTCGATCTGCTCCTCGACATCCTCAAGACGGCCGGAAAGCGAGCGCAAGCGGCGCTCGAGCCGTTCCACATCGGTCCCCGAGGGCAGGTTGAGGGCGTTCATCGCCGCCTGCTGCGCCTCGATCGCCTTCTCGCGGGCGCCGAAAGCGGCGGAGAGGGCGTTGTGCAGAGTGGGGTTGTCGAGGACGGCCTGGGCGATCTCCCCGATCGCCTGCTCGCTGCGGGCCCGGAGGCCATCCTGCTCGTCGTGATCCACGCTCATTGACACCACCTTAACGAGCGCATCCGGCTCGACTGAAAGTCTCCCGCCTGACAGGCATGAGTCCAGCCTTGATTAAGCCCTTGTTGGGAGGCGGCTCCGGCCGTTGCGTGCCTATGGGCGAACGGGTAGCGTGGGCGAGCCTGCTGCGCGGGGAGAAGGCGGACTTGGGTTGCGCCTTCCGAAATAGCGGGTATCGATGCTTCAAGGGATGAGAAACAAGCTCTCACTGATCATTGCTCTGGCCAGCTTTGCGGCGGTCACAGCGCTTGGCGTCGGGATGGCCGGCGCCGAATCGGTGACGCTTCCCGAAACAGGCGTGGCCACCACTCCTCTGAGCCAGCCGCCCGCGGTCCCCTCTGCGCAGACCCCGGCCTGCTCAAACGGCGTCGATGATGACGGCGACGGCCTCGTCGACCTCAGCGACCCCGACTGCACCTCTCCCAGCGGCACCAGCGAGGCGCCGACCCAGGCCCCGGCCTCGGCCGGCAACGTGGTCGCCCCGCCAGCCGAAACGGCCGAACACAAACAGGGGCAGGGCGTCCACGTCGGCTCGACGATCGGCGGCAACGGCGCCGCGGGCAACGCCGGCAAGGGAGGCGGCGTCGGCCAGAACCAGGGCCTCGAAAGCCCGGAAGGCGGCGGCGCCGAAAACGGCGGCGTCAGCTTCCCCAGCGCCACCGGCGGCGGCGACCAGCCCCAGCCCGAAGCGCCCAGCGGCGGCGCCCAGTTCAGCGACGGCGGCGTCCCCACCTCGGCCAACCCGACCACCACCTTCGCCCCCTTCGGCCCGGCCCCGATCGGCGTCCCCAACTTCGTCATCGACTCGTTTGAGATCCCGCCCTTCCTGCTGCCGATCTACCAGGCCTGCGGAACCGAGTACGGGATCCCCTGGGAGGTGCTGGCCTCGATCAACAAAATCGAGACCGCCTTCGGCACCAACCTCAACGTCTCCACCGCCGGCGCCGTCGGCTGGATGCAGTTCCTGCCCTCGACCTGGGAAACGTACGGCGTCGACGCCAATGGCGACGGCCGCAAAGATCCCTACAACCCGGTCGACGCGATCTGCGCCGCGGCCAACTACCTGAAGGCCTCCGGCGGCAACAAAGACATCTACAACGCGATCCTCTCCTACAACCACGCCGACTGGTACGCGCAGGAGGTGCTGCTCTATGCCCGCGCCTACGGCAAGCTGCCGACCGGCCTGGTCAGCTCGCTGACGGGGCTGACCGAGGGGGCCCACTTCCCGGTCGCCGCCAACGCCCGCTACGCCGACGAAATCTCCGCCCGGGTGGCGCTGAAGCGCTCGACACCCGGCAGCAGCGCCTACGGCAACGCGGCCGACGTGATCGACTCCTCCCCCACCCGCCGCGGCATCAACATCTACTCCAAGCAGGGGGCCCCGATCGTCGCCGTCAACGACGGGGTGATCGAGAAAGCGGGGACATCTCCCCAGCTCGGCAACTACATCGTCCTCCAGGACGCCTACGGCAACCGCTACACCTACGCCGAACTGGGCGAACTCGAGCAGCGCAACCACACCGTGGTGACGCCGACGGGCGGGCAGCAGCAGGTGCCGGTCGACAGCGAAAACCTGCGGCCGCGGATCTACGCCCTGCCGGACCGCACCCATCACACCCAGCAGCCGACCGGCACGCCGGCCGTCGCTGAAGAAAGCCAGCCGGTCAGCGAGAGCTTCACGACGACCAACAGCAACGGCGACACGCAGTCGCTGAAGGTCGGCTCCAAGGTGATCGCCGGCACCGTGTTGGCGCGGATGGCGGGCGCCAGCGACGGCGTCGACCCCCACATCAACTTCTCGATCCAGCCGGCCGGGCGCGGGGCGCCGCGGATCGATCCGAAGCCGATCCTCGATGGCTGGAAGCTGCTGGAGGCGACGGCGATCTACCGGGCCAAAGGCAAGAACCCGTTCGCCTCCGACCTCAGCGGCGCCGGCGTCCTGCTGCTCTCCAAGGAGGAGCTGCAGAAGCGGGTGCTGGACGACAAGGGCCTCTCGATTTATGAATGCGGGCGCGAAGACATCGCCACCGGGCAGATCGACCGCCGCGTCCTGGCGATGCTGGAGTACCTGCGCTCGAAAGGCTTCGAACTGACGATCACCGCCCTCAAGTGCGGCCACAGCCTGCTCACCACCTCCGGCAACGTCTCCGAGCACGTCACCGGCGACGCGGTCGATATCGCCGTCATCGACGGCGTGCCGGTGACCGGCCACCAGGGCCCGGGGACGCTGGCCGACGAACTGATCAAAACGGTCCTGCAGCTGCAGGGGACGATGCACCCGCACCAGGTGATCTCGCTCGAGGACCTGCCCGGCGAAACAAGCTTCGCGATGGCCGATCACTATGACCACGTCCACGTCGGCTACCGCCCCACCGCCAGCCCCTTCGACGAGCAGTTCTCGGCCCTGCTCAAGCCCAGCCAGTGGCTGCGCCTGACCAACCAGCTCGGCGACATCGAAAACCCGCAGGTGCCGACCACGCCGTCGCCTTTCTCAGTGCCCGACAAACAGGGCAAACCCGGGAACGCTGCCGGCAACGGCGGCGCCAGCAGCGGCGACTGACGATCCGGCAGAATCGGGTCTTCTGACCCAGCTCTTCGGATTCGCGCAGTTCGAGTTTGCCGGCACCGTCATGGTCGCCGATGGCCGCTACCTGGCGCGGGCGCCCGGCGCTGCGGACGGCCCCCAGAGCGTGCTGGTGATCGACACCCTGGGGGCGCCGCCACCGGCCTCGCGCCGCCGGCGGAGGCCGCGCGAGGCCGAGCCTGGCGACCAGGCCTCGCAGCTGCCCCTGACCCGGGTCACCGCGGTGCGAGCCTTCCAGCCGTTTGAGGAAGAGAGCGAGGCGGCGGCCTGGCTTGACGGCGTAGTCGAGGCCGAAGAGACGATCGACTCGGTGCTGGAGGAGGGAATCGCGCTGCTCAACCGCGCCCTGCACGCCCATGGCGCTGCAAGCGGCAACCCTTACGCCCAGGAGCTCAGCCCCGAGCGGGCGACGATCGCGCGGATCGGCTTCGGCAGTGGCGAGCAGGTTGCGGCGAGCGAGTTTTCCGAAGCGCTCGAGGTCGATGCCAGGGCGATCGGCCGCTCGCTCAAACGCCAGCGGGCTAACGACCTGCGCCCCCAGGAGCGGCTTGCCGCCGTGCTCGGCGGCCGCGAGCAGCTGGCGGCCTGCGAGACGCTGATCCCCCGCGCCCGCGCCGACCTTGATGGGGGACGGACACGGGAGGCGGCGCTGCAGCTGCGAGTCGGCCTCGAGGCGCTGCTGGCAGAGCTGCCCGGCGCCCTCGACGACCCTGATCACGAAAGCGACATCGGAGCGCTGCACGAGCGTCGCCACGAGGCTGGCGAGGCGGCGAACCTAGCCTTGAACGGCGACCTGGACGCCGAGACGGCAGCCGGGGTGCGTGAGCTGATCGAGATCTGCGAGCGGGCGCTGCGCAGGCGTCGCGTGCTGGCTGGCTGAGGCTAAGTCTCAGCTTCTACTAGAGACTTAGAGTTAGCCTAAAGAGCGAGTCTTTGCGCCACCACATCGTCAAGCAGGGACTCGGCCAGGTGATGAGCCTCGTCGAGCGCAATCCCCTCCAGCGACGGCACTCCGATCACGGTCAAACCCGCCGCCCGGGCAGCGGCGACGCCGGTCGGTGAGTCCTCGAGGGCGACAACGTCGGGGCCAGGCTCGACGCCGAGCCGGCGGCAAGCCTCCAGGTAGGGATCGGGCGCCGGCTTCGGCGCCGCCACCTCGTGGGCGCTGAGGATCACGTCGAAGCTGTCGCTGAAGCCGACGATCTCAAGCGAGCGCCGGACGAAGATCAGCGGCGAGTTGGAGACCAGGCCGATCGGGGTCCCCCGCTCTTTCAGCGCCTCCAGCAGCTCACGGGCGCCGACCATCGCCTCGACACCATGCTCGAGCTCGGCGACGACTAGCTCGTTCAACTCCTCGATCAACTCCACAGCCCGGCCCGGCTCGTCCAGCCGCCGCTCAAGGATGCCGCCGGCAATCTCGGCCGAAGTTCCAACGAGTTCGAGCTTGTCGGCAGGGCTGAACTCGGTCCCCCGTTGTGCGAAGAGATCCTGCTCGGCCCGGGTCCAGACCGACTCCGTGTCAAGCAGGAGGCCGTCGTTGTCGAAGACGACGGCGTCGGGCAGGGGTTGCATCAGCGCATCATCGCGAAACAGCCGCTAGGTTCGCCCCATGCCATTTCACGTCGAGGTCGATTCCTCTCCCCAGCGCGCCCGGGTCTTCAATGTCGGCGAGGCCGAGCTCTGGCAGACGGTGCTCGAGCCCTGGCTCCGCGGCCAGACGTTCGAGTTCGGCGAACAGGAGTTTGATCCCCGCGAAAGCAAGCTGACGATCCTCGACGGCAAGACGATGGAGGGTCCAGACCTCTCCTTCGGCCAGGGCTGGACCAACGCGCTGCGCTCCTCGCAGGACGTGACCCGAGCGGTGCTGGATACCGCTGAGACGCGGACCCCGCCACCGGGCGCGGCCGTGGTCGAGGCCGACTCCCTCGACGCCGGCCTTGAGCAGATCAAGGCCGGGGCAAGCCCGGCGATGATCGAATGGGCCGAGGCAAAAGAGCGGATCGACAGCCGCGACCCTGCGGTCGCGGCTGTGATCCTGGTGCTCAGGCCGCCTGCTCCTTAGGCCGCGAAGCTGAGCGACACGCCGCGCGGGGTGACCAGCACTGGGTAGCTGGCGGCCTCGACCGCGTAGTCGCTGGCGGCGCTGAGGGTGACCTTGCCCTGCGGCGACTCGGGGCGCGAGCCGACGACGAGAAGGTCGACCGGGCCGCCGCTGTGATCGACGACGTTGGCGCCGAGCGCGCCGGCGAGGCTGGCAGCCGTCTCCCTGGCGCTGGCGTCGCCCTCGTCGATGACGCCGACCGTGTTGATGCCGACCGAGGGATGCGAGCGCAGGCCCGAAGGGGCGACGGCGATCGCCGCCGGTCCTCCCAGCAGCAGTTTGTGGGCCGGAATACCCGGCTTGACCGTGCCAGGGGCGGTGCGGTACTCGGAGCCGAAGACGATCACGTCGGCGCCCTCGCGCTCGGCCAGCTCGGTCAGGCCGACGCTGGTGCCGGCGTTGACGACGACGTGGCGGGGCATGTCCGGAGCGCCGACCGAGGCCGCGCCGCGGGCCAGCATCTCGTCCGCCTCCTTCTCCTCCAGCGCGCCGCCGACGGAGTGGCGGACGTAGGCGAGCGAGAGCTCGGCGCCGTTCACCGCAAGCAGGCGGCCGAGAGCGAGTGCGTCGCGATCGTTATCGGTGTCGTCGTAGGAAACGATGATCTTCAGAGCCATGGTGTGCCTCCATTGAGTGGGATTCGAAGTTCGAAGTCGATAGTGGCGCCGACTTGGCATTAGCACAACTGTTAATGCCTATGTATAAAATAAGATTTACTTATGTTGAATACGAGCCGGCTCAACGTCTTCCGCGAAGTCGTCGCCCACGGCTCGTTCTCGGCCGCGGCCGACGCCCTCTCCTACTCGCAGTCAGCCGTCTCGCAGGCGATCGCGACCCTGGAGGGGGAGCTCGGCGTCTCCTTGATCGAGCGCAACCGCGGTGGCGTTCGGGCAACGGCCGCCGGCGCTGCCCTGAACGGCCACATCGGCGGCATCCTCGCCCAGATGGAGACCGCCGAGGCCGAGATCGCGGCGATCGCCGCCGGCCACGGCGGCCAGCTGCGGATGGCCTCCTTCCCGACCGCCGGGGCGACGTTGATGCCGCAGGCGATCGCCGCCTTCCGCGCCTCCCACCCCGGGGTCGACGTCACCCTGGCCGAGGGTGAGCCGGAGGAGATCGCCCCGCGCCTGCGGGCGGGCGAATTCGACCTTGTCCTGCTCTTTGAGTTCGAGGGCGTGGGCGAGCGGCTCGGCGCCGGGATCCGACGTTTCGAGCTGCTCGAGGACCCCCTGCACCTGACCCTGCGCAGCGATCACCCGCTGGCGCAGCGCAAACAGCTGCGGCTGGAGGACCTCAGGCGCGAGTCCTGGATCCAGACCTCCGCTGCCAGCCCCTGCGCGAGGCACGTGGTGCGCTCGTGCCACGGGGCCGGTTTCGAGCCCAGCGTCTCCTTTGAAAGCGACGACTACCAGACCGTGCAGGGCCTGGTCGCGGCCGGCGTCGGGGTGGCGCTGATCCCGCAGCTGGCGCTCTCGACCGTGCGCCCCGACATCCGCGTGCGGGCGCTGCACCCGCAGAGCCCGGTGCGCAAGGTGCTTGCCGCCACCCCACGCGGCGCGGCGGTGACGCCGGCGCTGACGACGATGCTCGACATCCTGCGCGAGATCGCCCGTCCGCACGCCGACGCCCCCTGAGGAGCCGCAAACGGCCCCACAAACGGGAACCGCCCCCGGGGAGAGGGGGCGGGGGCGGTTCCGTGGTGGGTTTTCGCGTGCCGAGCGTGGGCACTGGTTGGGGGACGCTCGGCTAGCTCGCGCCTCCCGCCGCTGGGGCCGACTGTGAAACGCCGGCAGGGAATCCGAGCGAGGGCACGTCCGAGGGGTAAACCTCGTGCCCGTGGACGGCGATGTCGCCGATCTCCATTTCCTCGTCGGTCATCCGCAGCGGAACCACGAGGCTGACCAGTTTGAGGAGGATGAAGGTGCCGATCGCCGAGAAGACGATCACCCAGAGCGCGGTCAGCGCCTGCCATCCGAGCAGGTGCAGCCCGCCGCCGGAGATCGTTCCTGCCAGCGTCGTTTCCGCCATCGCGCTGTTGGCGAAGATGCCGACCAACAGCCCGCCCGCGACTCCGGCGAAACCGTGGGTGTAGACCACGCCCAGGGTGTCGTCGACGTTGCGGAACGGTTTCATCCGGCTCAGGTAGTTGAGCGCGAAGTAGACCAACGTGCTGGCGACGACGCCGATGATGATCGCGCCCCAGCCGTTGACGAAACCGGCGCCGGGGGTGATCGCGACGAGGCCGACGATCATGCCGTTGACGCTGCCGATCAGGCTCGGCTTGCGCCCTGTGGCGTAGTCCCACACGACCCAGACCAGGAAGGCGACCGCGGTGCAGAGGTTGGTGTTGAGCACCGCCGCAGAAGCGATCGCGCCGGCGGAGTACCAGTCACCGCCGTTGAAGCCGTTCCAGCCGAGCCAGAGCAGCCCGGCCCCGACCGCGACCATCGCCAGGTTGTTCGGAGCGTCGACCTCGCGGTCACGCTGCAGGCGCGGGCCGATGACCCAGGCAGCGACGAAACCGGAGACGCCTGCGGCGAGGTGGATCACGTAACCGCCGGAGAAGTCAACCGCGCCGTGCTGGGCGAAGTAGCCACCGCCCCAGATCAGGAAGGCGTTGATCGTGTAGACGAAGACGGTCCAGAGCGCGACGAAAGGAATCCACGCTTTGAAATTGATCCGCCCGAGCACCGATCCCAGCATCAGCAGCGGCGTGATTGCCGCGAAGACGATCTGGAAATAGGCGAGCGTCGACTGCGGGAATTCGATTTCTTCAGAGACCACGGGCAACAGTGGGATGTGGCCGTGTCCGAGCTCGCTGGCACTGCTCAGGATCGAGCCTGGATGACCCCACATATTGGCGAGGAAGCTGCCGCCTCCTGCCCCAAAGATGTGCATCGGCTCTCCAAACGCCATCTTGAACGCGAACAAGCACCAGAGGATGAGCACGATCGCGAAGGCGACAAAAGCCATCATCATCGAGTTCACCGACCAGCGCTTCTGCATCACGCCGCCATAGAGAACGACCAGCCCCGGAATGCTCATCAGGCCGACCAGGGTCGCGGCGGTGAGCTGCCAAGAGTTGGCCCCTTCGCTCAACCATTCCATAGATCCGGTGTTTCCTTTCTAGTTGAGGGCTGCCGATCGCGAAAAACTGCCGCCGGCACCAAGCGCCCAATGAATTGCAGTAAGCCTGCCTTCGCCGGCTGGGCGCCACCACGTACAGGTGTCTAAAGATCGGCCCAAGCGGTTCGCCAGATTGGAGGTTCGCGGTGCCCCACGGACCCGTTAACCTGCGCTCCGATGCCGCTCGAAGGACATTTCCAGCGCGTGAACACGCCCCTGCGGCGCCTGACCAAGCGCGAGCGCAACGTCGTCATCGGCGCTGTCGCGGTGACCTTCATCGCCCTTCTGGCGCTGGTCCTCGCCACCGCGGGAGACACCCGGCCGCCACCGGCGCCAGGGTGCATCTCAGTCTCCGTGGCCGGGCGCACCGGCGCCGAGCTGGTGCACGGCTGCGGCCTCGAAGCAAGGGAACTCTGTGCCCAGGTCGCGGGCCTCGACGACCCCCAGGATCTCGCGATCGCCGCTGGCTGCAGCGATCAGAACATCCGCCCGCTCGCCGCGCCGGCTGCCGCCGGCTCGTCCTCTTCCCGCTAGCCGAGCGCGGCCAGCAGCGCTTCCAGCTCGTCGACGACGTCGCCGTCGAGCCGTAGCCGAGCCTCGCTGTCGTAGGGCGTGGCGCCCTGGGTGACGATCGCCAGGCCTCCCCCATGCTCGAGCGTCACCTGCGGCAAGGCCGCAACCGGGTGGACGACCAGCGAGGAGCCGATGCAGAGCATCAGGTCGGCGCCCTGGGCCAGCTGCCGGGCCCGCGCCATCGCGCTCTCCGGCAAGAGCTCGCCGAAGAGGACGACGTCGGGTTTGACCGGGCCGGCACAGGCCGAGCAGTTGACGACGCCATCGGCGAACAGCTCCTCGACCTGCTCGATCTCATAGCTGCGGCCGCAGCTGGTGCAGGAGGAGGTCTCGATCGAGCCGTGGACCTCGACCACCTCCTCAGACCCTGCCGCCCGGTGCAGGCGGTCGATGTTCTGGGTGATCACGCCGTCCAACAGCCCACGGCGCTCTAACTCCGCCAGCGCCTCGTGGGCGGGATTGGGACGTTTGTCGCCCAGCGACTGGAAGCGCGGGCGGTAATAGGACCAGAAGCGAGCCGGGTCGCGTTCGAAGACGTCGATGTGGGCGACCTCCATCGGGTCGACGTTGGCCCAGATCCCGGTCTCGGGCGTGCGGAAGTCGGGAATCCCAGACGGGACCGAGATCCCCGCCCCGGTCAGGGCAACGGTGGAGCGCGACTCGCGGATCAGCTCCGCGAGTCGCGCCGCCGGCGGCGCTGTCGTTACTTGCCG